>SMTZ1_10004602_pt1 | contig 13846 bp, 14 predicted proteins | sample DeeMarSWOR136_30_FD_25667 | JGI IMG/M metagenome (IMG submission 25667) | reverse complement strand
AGAAAGCACGGGAGTATGAGGCTAATGGACAATATGAGGAGGCACTCGATGCCTATGATAAGGCTATTGAGATGAGTGAGACATATGCCCATGCATGGTTCTATAAAAGCCGACTTCTGTACAGAATGGAAAAGTATGGTGAATGCATTGGCTGCGCTGAGAAAGCACGTCAATTAGAACCAACATGGAGTGATCATATCACGAAAATGATTGAAGATGCTAAGAAGAGACTGTAGAAGGTTTCCTCCTCCTATTTGAGTAATCTCTCGAGTGCTGATATTACTCTATCGATATCCTCACGGTCTACCATCCTGTTCAAGACCATTCTTGTCCTAACACCATATCCACCATAGACCTTGATGTTCTCCTTTGCTAGCTCCTCAGCTAACTTCATCTGACTTATTGATAGGTTCTGAAGTCCGAGGAAGAGAATATTAGTTTCAGGCTCTTCGACTACAAGGTTTGGGATGCCCTTTATTCCATTATAAAGTAACTTTGCATTTTCGTGGTCTTCATTGAGTCGATCAACCATTTTCTCCAAAGCTATAATTCCCGGAGCAGCAATAATGCCTGCTTGACGCATTCCACCACCAAGCTTTTTTCGAGTACGATGTGACTCGTGTATGAACTCTTCAGTTCCAGCTATTATAGACCCGATAGGGGCTGAGAGACCTTTACTCAGGCAGATTTGAACTGAGTCCACATTCTCTACCAATTTGCTTGCTGGAATGTTCAATGCAACTGCAGCGTTGAACAGTCTGGCTCCATCACAATGTACCTTGAGACCGTTGTCATGAGCTACGTCTGCCAGTGCTTTAACCTGGTTAGGACGAGTGACTGTACCTCCTGCGTAATTATGAGTGTTTTCACAAACAACCAGACTTGTTCTTGCATAATGAGCATCATCAGGGCTGATGACTGACTCGAGTGTTTTTGGGAGAATGTATCCCCTCTCGCCTTTCACTGGTTTCGGGTAGAGCCCTCCTATGGAAGCCATCGAACCGCCCTCGAACATGAAGGTATGCGATCGCTCTTCTACGACTACTTCATCACCTCTCTTGGTTTGAGCAAAAAGAGAGATGAGATTGCCCTGCGTTCCAGATGTTACAAGAAGAGCTGCCTCTTTTCCTAGAATCTTTGAAGCCTTCTCCTGCAGCTCATTTACGACTTCATCCTCACCGATGACATCATCACCAAATCTCCCCTCTTTATGGGCATTGACAATGGCTTCAATCATCTCATCAGTTGGTTGAGTGATAGTGTCACTACGCAGGTCTATAATCTTCATAGTACTAAACCACAATGTTCTTCGATTTAGGCTTAGCGTTTAAGCTAAATTTAGAATTAGAGAATACTCTTTCAGAGGTTACAGACACGACCTAGTAGGTATTGTATCTAAATCATCGTCTTCTAAGGATGGTTCTATTCTTTAGGATAGAGTTGACTCACACGGTTCATGATTTCCTCATCTGCTGGAAAAATAATAGGGATAGCTGTGAACTCAGATTGACATGGATTACCCTTAGCAACATGGAATACAATCTTTGGCTTTCCTGACTCTGTATTATGGTCTACTTCTACAAGGTAACTCATTGTGGTAGCATAGTCTTTCTCTCTAGTAGCATGACGACAAAGACTCTCCTGACCTTGTGCTTCTCCATGGTCTTTCAGAAGGGAGAATACGTTCTCTACTCTTGCTACCTGTCGGATAAGATCATATCCTCGCTCAACACGCTTTACAGAACTATCATAGCCACTTTTCCCTCCCATCAAAATTTGTTCAGTATCCAACATGATATGATGGTTAGTCCGAAGGACACGACGTTCTGACCATTCGATTGAATGGTCACTTCCAGCAAGTTCGATTACAAGCATGCTATCATCATCTGCCAATATCAAATTGCCCCATTGATAGCACCTGTCTTTGTTAAGTTGGTCAACAGTCATGCTCAAACCATCCTCCGCATTCTTAGCAAACATCAGGAGTTGTTCTGTCAGCAAGTAATAAGATGGGTCCGGAGTGTTGCGGACATGCGTGTTTGCGATGACCAGCCCATATCGATTCACACCAATAGCCAGTCCGCCAACGGTTCCTGTAGCATTGTCGATACCTTGAACACCAAAATAGTCTATATCATAGAATAGCTCATCAATGTGTGATGATGTCTGCATGTTTCTGTTTTTAAAGAGCAGTGTCTTTTTCGGATCAGGAAGAATGACAGCACCTGCTAAGCTTGGCATAAATCTCACATCGGAAAACCTTCCCCCACCTACAATATAAGTAATCACTGTAGATTTCCCTCGAGTTCAAATAGCTTACTTCATACTATCTGGTGATTCAGATTGAGTATTCGCTTTGACTGTTTTAAGACAAGAGTTCTTCACCCTCGAGTAAAACACTTTGACAGTGTGGGTTCTACGAACATAGAAGTGAAGAATCTCTTCATGCAGGGAGAAGGCGAAGGATTGATTGTTATTGCAACAACGCAGACTGCTGGTCGTGGAAGAAAGGGTAGAACTTGGCTCTCACCAATCGGAGGTCTTTACTTCTCCCTAATTCTAAGACCTCGACTTGGAATTGAAAGCGCTCCTTTACTGGGACTCCTTAGCGGTTGTGCTATTGTTCGTAGTCTTGCTTCAATTGGTGTAGAGAATGTTAGATTAAAATGGCCAAATGATGTATTGATTGGAGAAAAAAAGATTGCAGGAATTCTTAGTGAGGTTGTTTCAACTAGTGATAGTTCTATAGGAATCATAATTGGGATTGGCGTTAATCAGAACTGTCCTATTTCAAAAATGCCTTCAGGTCTGCTGTGGCCAGCCACATCAATTTTTGATGAGATAGGGGTGGAAACCTCAGTAGAAGCTCTACTTTGTTCTATAATAAATGAAATTGACGAGCTTCTTCAAACTGTAGAAACCGAATCCTCATTTGATGCGATTCTTGATGAGTGGAGAAAAGACAGTTCTACATTGGGAACCAAAGTCCGTATACAGGAAGAAGATTCGACCATTGAGGGAATTGCCAAGGATATTACCAAAGATGGAGCTCTTGTAGTGGAAACCAAGGAGGGTCTAAGAAATGTGGTTGAAGGAGATGTCTTTCATTTGAGATCCTTGGAGTGATATGTGATGGAATTTCTGATTCTGACGGATATCCACGACTCATGGATTCATATCGAGAAAATGATTCGACTAGCAGAAGAGATGGATGGTGTCATCTTCCTAGGTGACTTGATGACCTTTCGTAAGTTCACGCAGGTGTCGATTGATAATTTCACCAAACTCAAAGAGAGGAGCAACTGGATGGTCAGCATCCCTGGAAATGGCCCTGTGGCTAAGGTACTTGAGTTTCTTGATGATCTTGGGATAAATCTTCATGGCAAGGGAAAACGAATCGAAGATATTGGTTTTTTTGGAGTAGGAGGCGTTCAAGAAACATTGACCACCATATCTGAGATTCGTGAGTTTTTCAGAACCGAAGACACTTCAACTATTGAACCTGATAACCTTTCTTTGGAAACTCTCAATGCATTTGGTATCACACATGATGATCGTAGGTTTATCGTCGAGGAATGGTCAGAATCTGAATTCTCTGCTCTTGACGTATATAAAAGTCCCTTTGAACTCTCAGAGAAACTGATATTTGAGGTTCTATCTACAGCTTTGGCTCAGATCAAGGATGCTCCACTGAAAATTTTACTCTCCCATGTTCCTCCATTCGAGCCAGGTATTATATCTGCTTCCTCAATTGGCGTTTCAACCGGTAGTAAATCAATTGCTAGATTCATCCATGACAACCTGGTTGACTTGGCAATATCTGGACACTACCATAAGCATCATGAATTCCAGATTGAAAATACAAAATGCGTTGTTGTACCTGCTGTCATAAATGGATTCTATGGTGTCTTATCGAGTAATACTTCAATGAAAGAACTCAGAACCGAAATCCGGAAATTCTAGAAGAGTATCTTAAGATATAATACAAACACACTATGATGTACCTTGGAGAGGAATATTTGAAACAAACGACAGTCAAGGTTGACCCCATGCAAATGGAAGCGGTACGAAGGAGACTTCTTGATAGCAATGAATCGTCTGAATTGACCGCACACAGTGAGTATGAAGCTTTTCGATTGATTTACGCTGGCGAAGTGATTGTTGGATATACTAGTGGGAAAATCGTCAGCAGTGGACCTTATTCAGCGGCTGCGGTTCAAAATGTAGTTGTGGAGATGAAATCATCAATTCCAGACTCTATCGTAATCGGTTCTGATGAAGCTGGAAAGGGTGAATGGCTAGGTCCATTAACAGTCGCTGCTGTTGGGTTAACTCCCAAACAAACTGGACTAATGCGTGCATTAGGCGTGATGGACAGTAAGAACATGTCTCTCTTACGAATAGCAGAACTCTCAAAGACCGTGCGTCGGTATGCGTTGAAGGTGGAATCTTTGCTTATTTCTCCTGAGAAATTCAATAAACAACTTGAAGAGTTTCGAAGAGAGGGAAAAAATCTCAATGATATGCTAGCCTGGGCTCATACAAAGGTGATTTCAGAAGTCTATGACACTATTAAGGCAATAAATGACCCCATTAAAATCGTAGTTGACCAATTTGCTCGAGTTAAGACCGAGGCACGCCTTAGAGGGAAAATTGACCTTCGAAAGATTGAGCTTGTCCAACGACCAAAGGCAGAAGATGAGATTGCAGTTGCAGCTGCAAGTATCATCGCAAGAGAAGCACGTGAGTCATGGATTGACTGGGCTTGTGAAAAGTATGGTTTTGACCTTCGCGAACTAAGTGTGCACGAAGCTTACGAACATCCCAAGAAGGATGTCTTCGCGAAGACAAGCTACCTCCAGTCAGAGGTAGATCGGAAATCATGATTTTGCCTGTAATTATCTTCATGACCGCTTTTTAGCGATTCTTTTAATATTATCAATGACACTTTTGATATCAGGGCTAGCAATGCTATACAATTTCCGTGTCCCATCTTTTCGGTAATTGAGAACTCCTGCTTTTACCATCTTAGTAAGATAAGCTGAAACAGTTGATTGAGCAAGCCCAAATCTTGGAAAAATCTCACACTGACATTGCTCACCATCAGCAAGAAAGTCTACGATCTGCAGTCTTACTGGATTACCCAATGCCTTATGGAATTCGATTCTCCATTCATCTAGCCTGTCTTTATTCATCACATTGGTTCACCTTTCCAGAAATCTTTCTTTCGTAGGTACTTAGAAAGATAGACAAGTCCAAGCATAATTGGGACTTCCCAGAAAAGTCCCATTGTTGTACCAAGCGCAGCAATAGATCCGACTCCATACATTGAGATTGCTGTTGCAATGGCGATTTCGAAATGACTTGATGATCCAATTATTGCAGTGATTGTAGCTTCCCTATAAGCGAGCTTTGCAAGGCGTGTAATCACTAGATTATAGAATACAACAATACCAAAACCTAGCAGAAGTGGGACTGATACGAGAACTAACAGATCTGGGTTTTCTAGCATAACCATACCGTTCAATGAGAAAAGTACAATCAGAGTTGTTAGGAGAGCCAAAAGAGCCAAGTTGCCCACAGCAGGCCGATACTTTGTTTCGAACCAATCTTTGCCTTTCCAATTCACTAGTGACCTTCTTGTGATTACGCCCAAGACTAATGGGATACCGATAAATACCATCACTGAGATGATCAATAGCAGTCGGTCAATCGGTATGTTAGAGATTCCTGTAAAAAGCGCAACCAAAGGCGCGAATAGGATAAGAATTGTAATCGTGTTCAGAGTAGTATTGACAACATTTTGCTCCTGATTGCCCTCTGCAAGATACCCCCAGACTAATACCATCGCAGTGCAAGGACTTGACGACAGAAGAATAACAGCTACAATCAACTCCTCGTTTCCTGGAAGGAATGTTCTAGCGAGAACAAATCCCACTACGGGAGAAACCATCCAATTAGAAATGAGTGTTAGGATGATTGGTTTTGGATTCCTTCCAAGTTTCCTGAGCTCAGAAGCTTGGATATTAAGCATCGCAGGATACATCATCAAGAAGAGACAAATACCGATGGGAACAGATATTCCTGCGATTTGCCAAGAATCAATTGCTTCACTAATTCCAGGAACAATCAATGACAAGACTATTCCCAGAACCATGCAAACACCTATCCACAGTGGTAGATATTTCTCGAAAGTACTGAGCTTTTTTCTTTGAAAATCGTCTGCAACTTTTTCTTGTTTCTGCTCCTGAATGTCCGACGTTGAAATCTTGTCTTGCAAATAATAGCCACCTGATTCAATATACAACAATCATCGAATAATTGCGATATTTAAATAAAACGATGATTGTTTGATATCATTATCAATCAGCGTTTTAGAGTTTTGCTTCTTCTACCTCTTGTCCATGCTCTTTTGATGTGATATGCTTGGTGAGCTTTTCGAGAGTTGAAAATCCTGAGATTGCTATACCGATTGTCTATCTTGATCTTGTTTTCATGGTGGACTATTTCTCCAAGTTGGAGTTTTCGACCTATTTTTCTCTCAGCCTTCCATCTATGGACGAGCTTTCCTGAGTCAACGAATCGAAGATACCCTTGAGCATCTCTATAGGTCTTCTTTGTCATAATATTATAATAACCAGCGGACTATAAGGGACTATTCAATTATCAGTGTCATCGCGCCTTGTGGGTTGTCTGATATCAAGATTCTTCCTCATTAGCATCATCAGTTGATGATTTCTTCCTCTTTTTTTTATTAAAAGAATCTCCAAGTTCCTTTAATTTCTCAAGTTCTGGAGATTTCTTCCCCTTCATGGCATCATCGATAATCTTAGTTATGTCAATCTTTCCTATGCTTGCTAGATTCTCTGACAATTCCTTGTCCAATTCTTCTCCAAGTGTTGATTTCACACGTTCTTGTATTATTCTTCCAAGGTCTTTTGGTGCCCTAGGGACTTCAAGTGGGTCTGATGTTGATTGTTTTGATGTTTCCTTCATATCCGTGGCTTTTTCTGAAATATCTGCAACAGCTTTTTCCAGTTCCTTCTCTGTTATTGGTCCTGTAAGTGCAAACAATCCTTGACTGAGTGGATTCTCCAAGTGTTGATTGGCAAGAGTCAGTGCAATAGCATCAATTCGCGAAATATCGAAATTCTTTGCTGAGAAATATGCATATGCGAGTAATGGTTCTAGACCTCCAGCTTTATCCACTTCATATTCTGCTTTGACATGCTCCCAGCCTTCATCAAGTGCTCTACTCTCAATTTCTCGTCTTCCTGAAACTCCCATTTCTTGTGCAACCATTCGAATATCTCCCACAACTGGATGATCCACTTTCCCTCGAAGAACGTCTGCAAGTGTATCATGCATGAATTTCAATGAGAAAAACTGAGGGTCTCTTGAAAGATACTGTTTGAATGCATTGAAAGGACCCGGACTGTCTGATGGTTGCTTCAAAGCAAAAAACATCTGGTTCAAATGAACCTCATGTGTTTCATAATTTGGCTGATCTGCCAAACATAGCAGTGTCTTAATCACCGGCAATGCCCCTGCCCTGGGTCTGTATATTGTCCCATCTAGCTCAAAGAGGATGCGCGCCAAGATGCCTGCCACATAGTCGGTCATTCCCTTTGGTGCTTGCTTCACACGATTGACCGATAATTTCGATATTGCCCCAGATTTGATTTCTGCTCTAATCTCTTCAACAAGGTATCTTACATATATTGGACTTCCTTGAGCACTGTCAACTATCGCGGGTAGCACCCCTTTTACATATAAGATTCCCTGACTCTTAAGGTGATTTTCAGCAATTTTCGTCATTACTTCGTCAGAGATGTTTGGGAGGCTGATTGGAACGAATTTACTTCGCAAATCAATGGGAAAGCGGGACCATTCTTGTTCACGTGCAGTTGTAATGACTCCTCGAATGTCCTTCTCCACTATAGCTTTTGCAAGTTCCTTTGTTTCAGGAAGATCATCACTAAATAGAATTACGCCTTCTTTCTCATGAGTCTTGGTCGCATCTTTTGTGTCCCAGACAAGTGCAGTATCTCTTTCTTTATCCAACTCTTTCCAAATGGCATATAGTACTGTTGTCTTTCCTGAACCTGGGGCTCCCAAAATAACGACATTCTCTCCCTCATTCACCTTTTTCACTGCTGACTCAATGACTGCTCTTCTAGCCTCCTCTATCACCAATACATCATCAAGATAATGGGGCAGTCGCCACACATTCACAATCCGCCTCTGAGAATCTGGTATTTCATAATAAGACAGCATCTCATAGAGAATTCCTAATTCCTGTAGTACGACTGTTAGATCTGATTTCATTGTATCAACGAATTGACCAGTTTCCGGTACAGACGCGCCTAGTTGATTAATCGCTGTTGTAACTGGAACGGCTACAGCAATTCCACCTTCTTTTACTGCTTCTTTTAGCGAATCTCTGACAGCCGGATCTTGAATTGCCTCTTTGAAGAAATCAATTAATTGCTCAGAACGGATTCGCTGTTCATCTTCATGGGCTTTAACAATTGATCCCGCAGCAATAGCTAAGACTGCAGATCCTGATCCCACCATAGCAAAATTAGCTGCAATGGCTGTGGCAATTCCTAATACTTTCTTTGCGCGTGGACGAGTAGCAAAGTAGTTTGTAATAGCCTCTTTCAAGCCCAAGTGACCACTCTCTCTATTCTTATACCGGACCATGTGGCTGGTGACTAATTAGCTTTGGGTAGGATAAGGGATGTATTCTACCTAGGAAATGAATAATCATTTTTTCGAAGACTCTTGGCTTTTACCGAAACAGACCTATGTTCATTTAGCCATATCCAATATATCCAATTCCACTCATTGAGGTGATTAAATGCAAGTGGCTGAAGATTTCAAAAAATCAGTAAAATTCATAGTTGACCCTGAATCCGCATTCGAGAATGAGATAGGTCAAAAGAGCTATTTGCCTATGCTCAGATTCTTCTTGATACTCAATATAATATTAGCTTTACTGACGCCTGTCGTAAACTGGTTACATATCCCATCAGATATTGTTCATGCAGGTACCAATGCTCAGATGGGTGCTTTTATGCAAGCACCTCTACTTGAATCCAGTACTGGAATTTCTCGTTACTTCTGGGTAGCTGTACTAACATACTTTGGTAATTTCTTGAAGTTCCCATTGTTGGGTGTCCTTTTTCATGGATTCGCAAAGGTGATGAAGGGGACTGGGTCATTAAATGATTCCTTCAAAGTTTCCATCTACTCAACAGCCCCAGTGCTACTCTTGGGTTGGGTTCCTTTCTTTGGCTTAATCTCTGGCTTATGGGTTGGTTACCTCTATGTTGTAGGTTTCTGGAAATTGCACAATATTGGCATGGGAAAAGCAATAGCTCTTGTTAACTTCCTAATTGGTATTCAACTTGTATGGGCGTTTGTGTTTGGCTGGATTGGAAGCTCAACACCCTGGTGATGGATGGAAGTAGTTTAGTCATCATCTTCATGCTTGAAGAGAAGAACTCTGATTCTCGACCAATATGCCATTCCATGATTATCGATTCTCTCTCCAAATTTATCCCATAACTCTTCAAAACCTATTGCGCTGACTCCAAACACAGAAAAAGTTCTTGGTGCGTTCTCACAAGCGAATTCAAGCTCCTCGGCTGCCTGACGAGAAGTCATTTTTCTGGGATAAAAGAAGACCTCTTCAATCTGTAAAACCATGTTTTGCTCCTGCATTACTTCAACAAACCAATCTCGAGGGAAAAATACTGCGTTGAGTCCGATAGATTTCCACACCTCATCAGCAATTTTTTCCTCAGGGAGATCACCATACTCAACCAGACTTATTTGAAGAGTGCCCTCCCTTCCGAGAATTCGTACCATTTCAGATAGAGCAGTTATCACTCCCCTTTCACCTTTTGTCATTCGAATATCTTCAAGCCCCAGAAAATTAACGACCAGGTCACATGTGCAATTTTCTAGAGGCAACTCAGTTGCATCACAAGAAAGATACTCCAAATTTCTGAATAGTTGCTGGTATGATTCATTAGCGTTTCTTAATCCTCTGAAGGATGGAAGATCACTTGGAAGTCCCACAGCAACAAGGCGCCTTTTAGGGTAAATCTTGGAGAACTCAGCAATGTGATAGCCATGACCTGCTGGTATATCCAATATGGTTCTTACATGACCTGTGTGTTTTTTTGACACAAAATCTGCTATCTCTGACCTGATTCCACCAAACTGGTCGAAAGCTTCCTGATATTCCTCATCAGTGAAGTATTCGAATTTCAATAATTGCCGCCTTCTTATTTCATTTCTTATCCTTTAACCTTTGAAGCAAAGGTTGAGCTGGTTCACTTTTTTCCCAAAGTGTTTCAAAATGATTGATGAGAATCTTTGCTAGTTGTGGTAGCTTGATCCAAACTGTGCGGGTTGAAGGATATGGAGGCAACCACAGCACAATATCCTTCTGATCGAACACTGCGAATGTAAGTCCTTCATATTCGAGGTGTCTTATGTCATCACCCATTTTGATTAATTCCTCGTACTCCTCAAGATCCTTCTTCGGCCAATTTGAGTTGATGTTTCGAATCACTCTTGATGATTTCTTTTTCTTTAATGCATATCTAACTGCTGCTAGAGTAACTTTATCTGCTGGATTGGGTGAAGCCGTTGCAACTATGAACCCTTTTTTTACATTCTTTATAGCTTCGCTGTATTTTGCAATCATCGCACTGTCTCGTCGTGTGACCCAAATGACATCCTCTTCGAAACTACTATCACGAGTTATTGCATATGGGCCTGATAGCGATGAAACAAGACCTTCCACAGATTCCCATTGTTGCTTGACCTGACGAACTGCCTTAGCTTCAAGATCTTCCATCATTTTCTTCAATCCAATACTTGGATCAACAGCAAGATATTTTGAAGGTTTTCCAGGTTGTTCCATCAGCAGTCCCTTTCCTACTAGACTATTCAGGACATCATATGTCCTTGGACGAGGAATTCCTGATTTCTGATTCACACCTTTCGGAGTAAGAGGCCCATAGTAAAGAACCGCTACATAGGCTCGTGCCTCATAGGGAGTAAGTCCTATCTCTTCTGAAAGAACCCGAAGCAATTCATCTTGATCATCAATCATAAGACTACGTTTGTATGTTTGTATAAATACTTTGTTACACGTGATTAGTGTAACATAATCATAACATTTATTTTGATATGTTACACAAATCTAGTGTAACAAAATTAGATGTGGTTAATGATATTGAAAGTTGGAACGCTTGCAAGGAGTGCTGTACTGGTCTTAGACAGATTGGTTTCTGAAGGTCCTCTGACTCCGAACCAGCTAGCTAAGAAATCGAATCTTGCACCAAGAACAGTAGCTCATGCGCTCTCTCAACTTCGTAAGTATCGGCTATGCAAGAGGCAAGCAAATTTGATGGACATGCGTATGCCACTTTATTATGCGAATTTAGACAGGTTGACTGAGTTTGAGATTGATCCAAACCAACTGCGTTTTGAACAACGGTTATACTTTAGGATAGTTTAGAGTACATCTATGGAGGATCTCTTATTTGAATGAATGGATTATCAATCCCTTGCCTATTGTACTGTGGTTCATGTCGATATTATATGAACAAAGTTTGCAAGGGTTGTGGAACTGATAGCAGACCAGATTGTGATATATACAAGTGTAGCAGAAAGGCGAGGAATCTCTCATATTGTATCCAATGCACTGATTTTCCCTGTGACATACTTTTGAGCAGTATCGGTGTCCATCCTGATTGGCTAAGGGATCAAGCTACGCTCCCCCATATAGAAAACCAACCTTGAGATTCACTTCTACTCCTTAGTATCTTTGAGATCTGCCATCATGATCTGATGTTTCTTCGTGAGGAACCTTATTGCAATAAGAGTCAATATCAGTGCTAGTGCTCCTAGTGCCAATCTGACAATAGTAATGGACGGTTCCACATTCACATATACGCTGGCGAGATTCACAAAGAAATGAAAGAATATTGGACCAATCAGACTATTCGTTCTTTGATACATATAGCCAAAGAGTAGACCAATCAACATACTAGAGAGTACATATTCAAGGCTCCAACTAATAGCAGCTCCTAAATTGATAAGACCGCCAAGATAGGAGTTGATAGGCCAAACAACATGCCATAGACCAAAAACAAATCCTTGGAGTATGTTGGCTCTTATTGGACGCATTACCGACATAAAGCATACAAGAATTAATCCCCTAAAGAGCATCTCCTCCATGAATGCGTTTGCAGTCTGAAAAACAAGATCATATGTAAGATAGTCCAGTTTGTAGATTGAAAAGTATGAGTTGAACCCAAGGGTTACAAGCGTCAGGAAAGTCCCACCAATCAAAATCCCGTTGAAGAAAAGAACAGCAAGAATCCCCAAGACTACATTATTGCCCAAACTTCCTTTGTGAATACCAATTTCCGATATATTTCTTCCAGTTTTTCTTAGATAGAGAAGGATTAGAATAATTGGAATGACTTTGGAAGGCAGTATACCAAAATCGGTTTCATTCATCTCTAGAATGAATATATCGACAACTCTGAAAACGAGTGCTAGCAGGAAAAATGAACCTGCCAAGCGAATTGGTCGGTTTGAGAGTACCTTTATGGATTGCTGGAAGTGAGAAGATCTCTCTTCTCTGTCAGGATGTGATAGAACAGTCACCGTATTCACGTCCCCAATTTATTTTCTAATTTCAGAGAAAGAAAAGAACCCCTCTGTATGCAAGAAACGTTCGAAAACGCGAAAGGCTGTTGCATAGATAGTAATATACTCTCTTGAAATTCACCACTGTCTGTTGGTTTCAATATTTTAGATTAACAATCAACCGAATGACTTGCTTTTGTATTCACCATGAAACTCTGTTGGTAATTCACGTAACAAGGTTACTAGCTTATCAGTAGCTTTAGCAGTTTTTAGTAACCTTGGCATGTTTCCCTTGATACTTAGCTTACGAGTAATGAATGCCCTATTTGCCCCGATTTTACCAAGGAGTATGTCTACCCAGACACGATATGGTGCACTAAGAATAAAGGACGTTTCTCGTTCCCCAGTCCAGATATCTGTCATTTTTCCTTCCTTAATCTCAAAACCGACAACCCTTGTTTCCTGGATTCCTTTGTCTGGCTCCGACTGCAATACAAGTGTATAGGAATCATCCACACTACTGGCAAGTTCAGCGTATTCTTTATCGCTGTTAATCTTCTCCTTGAATTTGCTCAAGTATTCATCTGATCCAAGAACCATTCTTTTGTTCATACAATCTTCCTCCAACTATATCTTCACTAGCACTTTCACATCTTGATTATCAGGACGAGTAAGCACTTGAAATCCATCTTCCACAACACGGTCTAATGATATGACTCTTGTGACCATTGGTAATGGATCTATCACACCTTCTGCGAGAAGGCGAATCGCTTCAGGAAACTCCAGGTAGCCTAGGTAACTAAACATTAGGCTGAGCTCGTTCAGAACACCTCTCATGAAATCTACCTCTACTGGTTCCTCGCTTATGCCAAGAACAAGTATCATTCCGCCTCGTTTAACAAGCTGAAAAGATTCAGAGCTGGGTCCAGGAGCACCAGTACATTCTACAATCACATCTACGCCTACTCCATCAGTCAAACTCTCAACTCGAAGAGGTAACGATTCTTTGGAAGGGTCAATGATAGCATCAGCACCTGCCTTCCTTGCCATCTCGAGTCGCGCAGACTGTATTTCCGATGCATAGACCACAGAGGCACCTCGCAATTTGGCAACATGTACACTCAAAATTCCGATTGGACCTGTACCTAGAACAAGTACACTTGCT
>SMTZ1_10004601_pt1 | contig 13846 bp, 11 predicted proteins | sample DeeMarSWOR136_30_FD_25667 | JGI IMG/M metagenome (IMG submission 25667) | reverse complement strand
GAAAATGATCTAATAAAATATTATCAATAACCAAAATGAAGGCAAACAAAATAGGATGTTTATCGTATCGAGGTCCACCGAAAAAAATATTTGTTCTTTTTATACCCTCCACAATAAAACCCTGTTCTTTAACCATATCTAACCACTCATACAGACCCTTAACTGAAATATGGCCATGTCCTGGGAAACCCCTTATTAAATTTTCTTTCTCCTCTATGGTTTTTTCTTCAGCGAGTTTATGCTTAAAAAGTCTTCCTAATCTTCTAAAAGGACTCGTCTTATTGCATGTAGTTACTATTCCCAATCCTCCAGGCTTAAGAACTCGAAAGACTTCTGATAAACACTTTGCAGGCTCTTCTAGGTGTTCGATAACATCTAAACACATCACGATATCAAAGGAAGCACCACTAAATCTCAAAGATGTAACATTGCCAATATCAAAATTCAGATTATTCATCTGCAGAAAGTTCGCCAAACTCTTGCCAAAATGGATTTCGGTTGGAGAAATATCAATACCATAAAAAACTACTTTTTCTTTTACTCTCTCTATCGAGTTAAATAAGCACGTGAGGCGCCCATCGCCGCAGCCGGCATCCAATACTTTAATCGTATTTTTTCTTTTTTTTATTTCTTGAATGAAATATTTAATTACACCTTGAATCCTTTTCCAAGCGTCATAACTTCTTGTATAGCTTGCAAGTACTCCAGAAAAAATATTTTCTTTTGCTCTTAAAAGTTCCAACTCAAATTTGTCACTCAATTCACTCTTGTTGTCTGACAAATTTACATCCTTCTTTTTCCAGTTTACTAATTTTTAAATCGATATAATAATTATAAATCTCTTCTATCTTTTCTGCCATTATGCTGGAACTGAATTTTTCTGCGTGTTTCTTCCCTGTTTCTCCTAAACTAGTAGCATATTCTTTATCTCTTAACAACCTGGTAATCGCTGAAGCTAACGACGATGAACTTTTTGGTTCAACTAATAAACCTGTTTCTCTATCTTTAACTACTTCAGGGATTCCTCCAATATTAGTAGCCACTACTGGTTTACCTGCGGCCATAGCTTCGATGATAGACATCGGCATGCCCTCTCTAATGCAGGAAGGAAGTACAACTACATCCATTATGGATAGTAAATTCGCAACTTCCTTCCTTCTACCTGTAAAAATGATGTTTGAGGTAATATTTAAATTATAAACTTTTTGTTCTAATTCTTTTCGTAAAGCCCCTTCTCCTACAATTAAGAACTTAGAGTTAGGAAAGGTATCTAATACCTTAACTGCTGCTTCTAAAAGATATTTATGCCCCTTGTGAGGTGTTAAAGAAGCAATTGTTCCTACTACTGGATCGGAGAGATTTATCTTAAACAATGCTTTTATTGAGGAGATATTCTTGGGCTGAGAGAATCTATCCTCATTTATACCATTATAAATAACCACTGTTTTAGATGGTTTAATTCTTTCATAACTCTTTACAAACTCCTCTACAGCTTTTGAACAACATATAATCTTATGGGTAAAGATATTCAAAAATCTCTCCATTAAAATATGCTTTTTTCTGTATTCCCAATAGGTACTGTGCATATGACTAATAATAATTGGAACCCCTGCTAGTTTGGCAGCGATTCTTCCAATCGTAGAAGCAAAATACCCATGAGTATGAACTATATCCGGTTTTGACTTTTTTAGCAAAAAGGTAAGTTTCAAAATATTAAAAGGGTTATGATAAGTAAAAATATTCAAAATTCTCACTTTAACTCCTTTATCTTTTAACTCATCAGCAATCTCCCCTCCTTTGGCAATACACCAAATTTCTACATTATATTTTTTTCTATCTAGACCACAGGTTATAACACCGATAATCCTTTCCATTCCACCAATTTCTAAAGCTTCGATTAATTGCAGAACTTTTATCTTTCGCACGGTTTTTAGATTCTCATCACTATTTTTGCTAAACATCTTATATCCAATAAAATTGTGCTATTTATATTGTTTTATGCCCAATATCTTCCATTTAACTCTTCTTATTACGTTTATTATTAAGGGGCTTAAGAAAAGAAGCGCCAACAATCTCCAAGCATCTATATTGAAAAAATTGGACCAAAAACATCTTATTAATAATTTTTTAGCTTCATTATAATTTTTTTTATAAAATTGCTTTCTAGCATATAAGTAACTTCTCATAGAAGGGCTTATATATTTATCCCTTATCCTTTCTACCATTCTCTCAACTTCCGCCATAGGGTATCGAGAACTTAAACTCCCTAAATGCACTCTATAATAATATAGGTATTTATTTATTTTTTGCATTCGGAATTTCTCACGGACACGTAACCAGTAATCGTAATCCTCAGCTAGTAAAGCTTTGGGATTATAATCTCCAATTCGCTGATAGACCCTCTTCCTGTACAAAAAACAAGCACCTATACAATTCTCTATGTCTAATCTTTTCGGAGAATCTACCCTCCTGACTACCAATATATTTCCTTTTTCATCAATTTTATAAAAATTGGCATATACAAAATCTATTTTTTTATTTGATTGCAAGACTCTTAACATACACTCTATTGCTTCGGGAGAATAAAAATTATCATCTGATGTCCAAGTTAGATACTCAGCGTTAGCATGAGAGAATCCTTTATTTAGTGCATAAGACACACCATAATTTATATCTTGCCTTAAATATCTTATTCGTGAATCCTTATAACTCTTGATTATCTGAGGAGTATTATCTGTAGAACCATCATCAACTATAATAAGTTCAATATTTTTGTGGGTTTGATTTAGGCAGCTATCTATAGACTGTCGTATATATTTAGCACCATTATAAGTAGGTAAAATGATGCTAACTTCAGCTGAACTTTCATTCATTATTTTCTGCCTCTTTTAGAAGCCGATTTATGATTCTTTTGCTTGCTTTTCCATCTCCATAAGGGTTTATAGACTTTGACATAAGCTGATACTTCTGATTATCTTTTAGCAATCTTATTGTACTCTCTACGATTCTTTCAGGCTGAGTTCCAACCACTTCTGCTGCTCCTACGTTCACAATCTCAGGTCGCTCGGTCACCTCACGAAGAACTAACACAGGTTTTCCTAAGCTTGGAGCTTCCTCTTGAATACCCCCTGAATCTGTTAATATAAAATAAGACCGTTTCATTAAATGTACAAAATACTCGTAATCTAAAGGCTTAATCAATAAAACATTTTCTATTCCTTTCAATATTGAATATACAGGCTTTTGGACATTGGGGTTAAGATGGACAGGATAAACTATAGACACATCGGAAAGATACCGTAATGCAATCTCCTTAATTGCATTACAGATATTAATGAGGGGCTGACCAAAATTCTCTCGTCTATGAGCTGTGACTAAAATAACCTTTTTTTTATTAAATGGTATATGCTCTAAGGCCATGCCTCTTAAATCCAAATCTCTTGTGCCTATGTCAAGTAAAGCATCAATGACTGTATTGCCAGTTACTTCAATCCTTTCTTCAGCAATTCCTTCTCGTAGAAGATTCTTTTTTGCCTGCTCAGTATGGGCAAAGAGTAAATCGCTTATGATATCTATCATTTTTCTATTGATTTCTTCAGGATAGGGATGTAATTTGTTCCATGTCCTTAAACCAGCTTCGATATGTGCAATGTTAACATTTTGATAAAAGGCTGATAAACTTGTAGCCATAGCGGTGGTTGTATCTCCTTGAATCAATAAATAATCTGGTTCCTCCCGTCTGATAATTTCTCCAACTCTGGATAACACACTAGTTGTAATGTATTCGAGGCTCTGATCCTCCTGCATAATGTTTAAATCATAATCGGGTTTTATATCAAACAATTTTAAAAAGGGATCAAGTATCTGGCGATGCTGAGCTGTGATACAGATGCGACAAATAAACTTATCGGGGTACTTATACAATTCTTTTATTACTGGTGCCATCTTAATTACTTCTGGTCTGGTACCAAAAACAATTAAAATTTTGGTCATATTCTTATTCCCTCCCAAGCAATAAATAATCCATCAGGTTGAGAATGCTTACCATATGCTATTAGTTTATAATGAGCCTCCACACCATATTTACTCAGTAAGTTTATTATATCTTTTGGCTTAAACCATTGTTCCCACGGTTCCAAATTTAATACCCCAAGTTTGGCACTATTCTTATCTATGATAATTATTTTTCCCCCCCGTTTAAGAATTCTAACCATTTCTTTTATAGCACTTTCGATCCTTAGCGCATGTTCAAGCGTCTCAACACAAAAAATGCAATCAAAGTATGCATCCGGATACCTTATGTTAAGTATACTTCCGCAGATGGTCTCTACTCCAGGTGGGCAGAAACTAAGCATTTTCTCTGAAATATCTAATCCATAAAGTTGAGCATTTGGAAATTTTGATTTCAAAATCCGAAGAAATCTTCCCCTACCACAACCAACATCAAGTACCTTTTTATCATCTAAGTTTTCAAGAAAAGATAATATTTCTTGTACTCTCCCATCTACTTCCTCTATTGATTCAGGAAACACATCGATTCTTTGATTAAATGTCGTTTTTATTTTCCAATAATAGGCATCAAGAAAAAACTTTACTGCCCAACTAATTTCCTCTTTAGCAAAATAACTTGCTTTCTTTCCATAACTACCATTAAATCCACCACTTCTATTTTGAATTTTTTGCAGGTAATTAATTGCTTTATCAGCAAATTCTTTCATACCCAATTTATAACCTATAACGGCAAATTGAGCTACGCCAGTAGAACATATCCAAGATACATCCTTATAAGCGGGAATACTTCCATCTTTTCTTTGCAATGCTACCACCGCTTCCATCCCTTCTTTTGCTAGCCCTATCTCCTCTAAATCACAGAGCGCATCAATTATGTAAGCATAAAAATGAGAAAGTATGTTAAATTCCACTAACCCCTTCTGATGCTTGTAATATTTTAAAACACAATATGCAGCATCAATATATTTTGATTCATTGAATCTCTCTCCCACTTTGATAAGTGGAGGTAACACATAAAGATGAATTCTATCGTCAGCAATATTCCCCCACATTCTTGTTGAAGGAGTTAATAACCTCCCACTAGGTTGAACCTGAGTGAGAATCCAATTGCAAGCTTTTATAAGAGGCATCTCGGCTTGAAGCAAATCATCTAACACTGCCAAATACCCACGAACAGCCTGCCCTGTATCAAAAGTATAGGGAGTTCCATCTGGTGCTGAAAAGGACCCATCTGCATTCTGTTGAGTTAAAAGCCACAAAGCTAGATTTTTTGCAAACTCTTTTTCTCCCCATCGGTAAAGTGTAGGAATAGAATAACCTGTTACCTCGGGATAGGAAACGAGCCTTTTTGAAGTTACGGGAATACCTCCATTTTTAATTCGGCTATTTTTTAGCCAATCTATTGCAAAATCATAAAAATTTATTTGTTGTTTACCACCAATTTTATGTTTAGCTATCTTTATAATCCTTTTTGAATGTCTTAAAGATTTTTTAAAAAACTCCTTTGTTCCCAAATATCCTACCTTCATTTTAGAGAGAACGATGAATAACCTTTTTTTTCTTCACTTCAACGAAATTCAGAATCTCTTCAGCAGCTCTTTTACCCGCGGTTCCATCCCGAAAAGAAATCAATTTATCCGCCCATGCTTGTCTCTTTTGGCTGAACTCTAAAGGCTTATCCTCAACCTTTCTCAGATCTTCTATCAAAGTGTTCGGATCTTCATTCACAAAAGCAAACTTATGAACTTGTGTCTCAAGATTGGCCTTCTGGAAATTACCTTCCGTATGAATAGCAAGCGTGGGTAAATTCGCAATAATTACAGACTCCCAGAAAGCGCCGCTTAATCCATCAGCTATTACGATATCTGCAACAGTAAATAGTTTATCCAAACCAATTTGTTTTTCTATACATAACATTTTGCCTTTATCAATTTCCTGAGCGAAGTAATCAATACGATATCTTTCTCTTCGTACAGTAACAGTATGGGGCTTAAAAATAAAATTATATCTATTTAGATTTATTATTTTCTTTATCGCATTATGATAATAATCCAATGAGGAGTGAATGCTCCAGGTAGGAAGATAGAGAATCGTTTTTTTTTCCTTATTCAATCTGAACTCCTTATACAGATCTTGTTTTTTATAAAGACCTCTTAAAAAATCATCATATTTTGGAAACCCCACCACTATTGCATTAGTATATTTGGATATTATATCTTTAGAATACGACCCAGGAACAAGTACTGCATCAAAAGGTTTACTTGCCTTTCTGCTATGACAGAAATTCTTTTCAGTTAAGCTATACATTAAGCGCATAGTTAAAGATTTTTTATATTCTGGCAATTCTATTTCTCTGTGATACTGTGTAGTAATTACGCAATCTGGATTGTTACTGGGAGAGGTTTTAAATTTAAGTTGTCTCTCTTGGAAATAGCTCACTGCACGTTCAAAATCAAACCATTTAGATCTTGGAGAAGCTATCATTACACTATTAGGAAGATGGTGATAAATCGGCTCATAGTCAATCGTCTCCATAGAATCCACATGATAAAAATCAATCAGGCAATCTGTACCTGTTACTGTTCTAATTAACTTTTTTATTGACCTGCACCCTTTACTCATATTCTCTTTTCTGCGGCTTATAATTCCATAGCAATAACATCAAAATAGCAGCAAAGAAAGCAGAAGCTATCCAAAAATAAAAAGCGTAAGCCCATCCAAAATTATCTACTAGATATCCAGTGCCTACACCAACAAGGCTTGCTCCTACATAACCCATACTATCAATAAAACCTGTTACCGAAGAGGCTGCTTTCCTCGAACCTAAATCCATTGGCAGGGCACATACCATAAGCACATGGGGACCATATGTCATAAAACCGATAAGAAGCAAACAGATCAAGCTCAGTTTCCAATTTGAACCAGGGATTAAACGAAATAGATAACAAAACGTCCCCAGTAATATAAACATAATAAAAGATACTCGGACACGGTGATACTTAAAAATTCTATCAGAAATCCAACCGGCAAAGATGGCGCCCAAGCAACCGGCTACTGGCAGTGCAACGGTTTTGAAGGCAGCCATAGAAATAGTAGCCCCCTGTTCCTCAAACATATATGTAGGCGCCCATGACATAAAACCATAACGGACGATATTGAGACAAAGTAACGCCAATCCTATCAACCATACTGCTGGATTCATAAGGGTTATTTTAAGAGTAGAGCGGAAACCGATATGCTCATCTTTTCGAACCTCTCGGGTCTCGATCTCCTCCGCCTGTTCTTCCAAAGTAGGCAGGCCCACCTCCTCAGGAGCATTCCGTCCCCGAATATACCAATGAAAAGCCATTAAAATACAAATTGCAGCAGGAATCCAGAAGGTCCATCGCCAATTTAAATACTTGATAATGAAACCTGCTAAAAGTAAAGAAAGAGCACCTCCTAAAATATAGGACGTTCCTAAACGTCCTGAGAATTTACCTCTTATTTTGGATGGAAACCAGTTAGCTAGGGCTTTTACTGTTGGTCCCCATCCCATTGATTGAAAGTAGCCATTCAATCCCCATATTACCAGCATAGCGCCTAAGATCCCCCCGCTGAAACCAAACAACAGATTAAAGAGGGCAGATATAAATAAACCCGTTGTAATCATCAGCCGCGAATTGATTTTATCTCCAATTTGTCCATTAATAAATTGCCCAAAAGCATAAAATATAGTTAGACTAGTTAATACCAGGCCCATACTGGTTTTTGTAAGAGAAAACTCATTCATAATCTTTGGTAAAGCAACAGAGATATTAACCCGACAAAGATAAAATGAAGCATAAGTAACCCAGAGCATCCAAAATATCTTTTTCCTCCAAACTATAATATTTTCTTTAACTGAATTATTAATCATCTTTGCTATTGATTTTATATAAATTTATTTTTCGAAGTCCTTTAATGCTTTTTTATAATCCTCCACCGTATCTATTTCTTTCCAGCCCCGGGGGATGATAACACAATAAATATCCACTCCCATATCAACTAAATCTTGAATCATGTCAGTTAGATATGCTTTTTCAAAAACAGGAGCTCTATGAAATGGTTTATTCCAAAAAAGTTTTTTGGTCCTATGAAAATTACGTTTAAAAATATCTGTACCCCGTTTTGTGAGTTTCATCATACCAATAAATTCACCACAAACATCATACTTTTTACTTGTTATCTTACCAATTTCAATAACCTTGTTATCAGCATCAAAGATAACTTTTTCAGCTTCCGCCAAAGGATGCTCTTTACGATCTTTGTAATAAAGTAACCATTCAATATCAATCACAATGGATATGTCTTTATTTGAAGTTAGGAGCCTTCTTACCACTTCTTTCTCATAAAGAATATCGGAATAAGTAATTATTACATCATCATTCAACTCTGGCTCAGCGTAAAAAAGAGAATTCAAAATGTTATTATTTTCATAATTATCATTGATATAGTATTTAACTTTACGGTATTGGATTTTCTCCTTCATATACCCTTTGATGACAGTGATGTCATTTATACCATTAGCTCGTAATGCTTCAAGCTGCCTTTCTAACAAGGTCTTACCGCCAAATTTCAGCATACATTTAGGCAAATCTTGGGTATAGTTCTTAAGCCGGGAACCTTTTCCGGCAGCGATAATGATTGCTTTCATTCTTTCCTCCTTTGTTATGTTATTTTACTTTTAAGTTCATTTTTTATAGCTTTCAAAAAAATATTATATGGTCCTTCTCCGACGAGATAAGGAATCAATCCCACGCTTATAACTTTAAATCCAACAACAGAAAATGTCTGCTTCAAAGACTCTTTGTTAAAAAGGCGTATATGATTCACACCGTCAGCAAAATTACCATCGGGAACTTGACAGAAAACTGTTCCTCCTTTCTTTAGAATTCTCCATATCTCGCGTAGACTCTTATCGAGATCCATCACATGTTCAAGGCATTCTTGAACAATAACACAATCAAAGCTCTCAGAAGGCAGTGGAATATCTTCTACAAAAGCCAGAATCATAGTGCCTATGTTTTTCCGGTTAAGCAAAACTCTTACGGGGCTAATATCAATCCCTGCTACAATGTGTCCTTGCGATTTAAGCTTTTTAAGAAGTGTACCATTGCCACATGCAACATCACAAATAGCAAGTTTTTTACCTGTGGAATTAATAGCTTCATATATGACTTGCATACCATATCTATTTTCAAACAATTCATCCTCCCATTTTGATGGATGATTTAAATCTTGTTCAAAAATATGCTTCAAAATAGCTATTTTGTCTCCACGCTTACAAAATTCTACCAACTTACGATTCTTGCGATTAAAAAAGTCAGTTCTGTAAAAATTAACAGACCTATTTGACATTGTGAATATACCTTTTTTTTGAAAATATTCTCACAGAAAACTCCTTACAAAATCTCTTTTTACAATCATTTTGAGAACCTTCCCTATTTTGATCAGATTCATTACTTGCCTTATAACTTTCTTCCTTCCCACATCTATTACTTTATACAAAAAATGCAAACCTAAAGTATAAATTCCTGCTCTATGGTATCTATACCCAAAGCTTTGCGAGGTGTGAAATATTAAACTATCCTCTATCAATGGCAAACATAGATTATCGTTATTAAAAATCTTCGTTCCTGAAGGTGTCATCTTACTAATCGCTTCCTTCCGAGCAAAAAAACAATATCCAATATTACTCTTTTTTTTAAATATCTTTTCAGCATTAATAATTTTTTCAAATCCAACTTGGTCGATATATATGTAATTAGAATAAACGAGAGCAATCTCGGATTTACTTCGTAGAATATTCCTTAACTCATACAAAAAATATGGCTTGTAAATTATATCGGGAGATATACAAGAAATGTATTTACCTCGGGCGTTGCTAATGATTGAAGTCAAGGATGTATTAAGCTTATACTTTTTATAGCTTATTCTATAATCTTGAAGTTTTTCGACAATAATTTTTGCCCTATCATCAGGAGTAGTATCGACAATAATCAACTCAAAGTATACACAAATTTGGGCTAAAATTGAGTCTATGATATCAGCCAAATGAGGATTTTCTTTCTGAACTAACAAGAATAAACTTACCTCAGGTACAATTTGTCTTTTCATAAAATATCTAGATATCCCTTTTGCTTGAGCTTTTTCGGCATAAATCTGTTCAGGTGTTCTATTATCATTTATATACTCTTGCACTAATCTTTGTAAATAATCTTTTATAGGCAAATCTTTTCCTATTAAATTTATTTCTTCCTCAGGATCATTTTCAAGATCAATAAGCCATTCTCCTTTAGACACATGTTTCCAATATTTCCATTTTTCTGTCCTCACTCCCCATACATTTGATTCGTCTGTCGACGATGGCTTTTCATATATTCCACCTGTTTCCATAAAGGCATGGAGCTCTGAAAATTTTTCTCCTCGAATCAAAGGTAAAAGACTCCTTCCTTGTCCCAAGAGTTGCTCACAACTTGCTATTTCCAGTATTGTAGGAACTATATCAATCATTCTAACCATATTATTAATAATCTGTCTCGGTATAGTAAAACCTATAAAACTGCAAAATGTATTCATACTTATATCTCTTAGCCGCACTCCATACTGCTGCTCTTCTTCATAAATACTGGGGAAATCTAAACGTGCCCCATGATCAGTAGAAACCACAACTAAATTCTCATTGGTGAGTTGTAATTTATCCCAAACATCTTTAAAATCTTCACTTGCCTCTAATAGATTATTTTCGTATAGCTCAGAAGTCGGGCCAAAATACCCTGCGGCTTTAAGCCTTTTATCAATTCCCTCACAGTTAAGATCATGAAAAGTCCACAAGTGAATAAAGGCAAATTTAGGAGATGGGGTTTGATTGAATTCAGTAATAAAAGCATCCCTCTTGATGGTAGAAAAAGAATGCCTCGGTGTATCACCAATGCGTCTATATCCGCTTGATTCCCATATATCGAATCCAGAGGTAGGAATACTTTGTTCGATATCTACCATGCCTTGCCACTTAACTACGTCTTGATAACGAAAGGTTTTATAGCCGCTGTAGTGGAGTATATCTGTTAAAGTAACCGCCAGAGGGTCTAATTCTGTTAGATACATTGGATTAAATGCATTCAGTTTATTAATAGATGGATATAATGATGTGTATGCTGCATGTATTGATGTTTTAGTGTTAGCGTCCGCAGAGATGACTTTTGTCAATAGCGTTCCTTTTAATAATATTTCATCTAAAAAGAGAAGTGGTCTTTTTAAATTCCCACAACTTTTTAATTTATCAGGTCTAACACCATCTATCAGTATCCATATTATATCTGGTTTAGCTTTTGACGGCATTATGTTATTCTATTAATTCTATAGATCAGACTATTCTACATAAATATCTTTTCCATTTACCTTCCATCTGGGTTTAAAATGACAAATAGCCGTGAACTCAGCCATTTTCGCACTGACTTGGTTTGGTAATACTTGAAAATATTTATTAGAGACAGAGCCGTTCCAATAATCAAAAGTTATATTGTGAGTCTTATCGTAAATAGCAACAGTTACATAGTATTTATTCAATAAAAGAGGTAAACTATCTATCCAACACTCAACTGCACCATCTCTCTGCATAGATTCGATCTGAATAGAATCTAAATGAGTTCCAAAAGTAGATATGTGTACACCTTCTATATTGCAAAGCGATATTTGAAATATAGGGTTTAAGATATTATGATTAGTATGGTACTCTACTCTAATTCCAAGTTTATCTCCATATGCAAATTCTCTTTTTTCTTTCCCATCCTTATCTAAGTATTTCACATTTGTTATCTCTGCTTCCTTTGTACAATAGGGCATTCCAGGAACAACGCCTGAGATAGCTTTTTGCTCCTCCAGCAATTGATTAATTATCTTTTGATAGTCTTGAATTGCTTTATGAATTTCTCCCTGGCTTTTAATAATCCCATTGTGAAGAAATATTCCTTTATTACAAAATCTCTCAACTGCCAATAGATTATGAGAAACTAAAATTATAGCCACCTTATTTTTACTCTTAATTTCATTCATTTTTTGATAGCACTTACTTCTAAAGGCGCTGTCCCCCACTGCCAAGATTTCATCTACCAAAAGAATATCTGGCTCACAATGTATAGCTATTGCAAACCCAAGTCTGACAAACATTCCTGAGGAATAAAATTTTACTGGAGAATCGAGGAAATCTCCTATATCAGCAAAATCAACAATTGAATCAAATTTTTTATCAATCTCGCTTTTACTCATACCCAAAATTGCACCATTAACATAGATATTTTCTCTGCCTGAAAGCATGGGATGAAAACCCGCACCAATTTCAATAAGGGCACCCACTCTACCATTAATTTCTATCCTCCCTTTATCGGGCATAAAAATGCCATTTAACATCTTTAAAATGGTAGTCTTTCCTGCACCATTGGGACCAACGATACCAAGTGACTCTCCTTTTTTTAGCTCAAAAAAGGCATCATCAACTGCCCAGAACTCACCTTTTCTTAACTCTTCGGACTTTGAGCCTAAACCAATCGAATCTCTTACTACATCCTGTATGCCATATTTTATCGAACGACTGAGGTTGCGACAGAACTTTTTAGAAACTCCTTCTACTTTTATTAATATATCATCGCTCATCTATACCCTCTCGGCAATCCTAGCTTCTACAATATGAAAAAATCGCCAGGATATTAAAAATATAATCAGCGAAATTAAGGAAGCCACTAAAAATTGGAGTGGTTCCTTCATATATCCGAAAATAACAAGGTCACGACTACCTGTAACTAAAGCACTGAGGGGATTATAAATATTTAAGGTAGCAAAAAAACCGCTTGAGGGAGGAGGATAAAGAACAGGGGTAAGGAAAAGTAGAAAAGTTGTCATTAAAGTGACAATATTTCCTATATCCCTCATCAATACATTTAAAAGTGCAAAAAACAACCCTAACCCAAGGGTTAATAATATTAGGGGAATAAAAGCTAAGGGAAGTAAGAGTGTAGCCCACGAAGGTATTATTTTATATATAGCAAAAATAACAACGAGCAGACCTATGCGCACCAAAAATTCAAATATCGACTGCGCCAGGGCAGCAATAACCAAAGACTCCTTAGGAAAATTTATCTTCACTACCATATTTCCTCCCTGCAAGATACTGTTAGTACAAGTAGTAAGCCCAGTGGCAAATAATTGCCAGATGGAAAGCCCCAACAACGCAAAGATGGGATAGGGGACATCCGTTTTCCCAATATTAATAACACCAGATCGGTTTAAGAAAATAAAGGTTCCAACCATCAATAAGGGCATAATAACTGCCCATGTAATGCCTAAAACAGTCTGTTTATATCTTGCCAAAAAATCGCGGACAAAAAGCCGCCAGATAAGCCCTCGATTTCTAATTAATTCTTGAAACATCTCTGGCCAGATCTTAATTCCAAGTTTCAAATGTTTATTGGGTATGTAAAGATTGCTAGCCATTCTCAATCCTCATTAATATTCTAAATTATTTTGCTTTTTTCCTCAATTTCTAATTTTAACAATATCATCACTACTGCTGCCAAAAACCAGAATGGCTCCATAATGCGCACGATGACGAAGGTATTAGCAGAAAAAGAATGAATAAGTAATCCAACAAATCCAGCCAAAAATCCTAGGGTCAAACCTTGCGACCAATAATCTTCTATATTATTAAAAGTGTACAGACTGTGCCTGAAAATTGTTATAATGAGCCAAATGAATATCAAAAAACCTATGATTCCTGCCTCCCCTAACAGGCGGGGATATTGAGTATCAATAAGACCTA
>SMTZ1_10004598_pt1 | contig 13848 bp, 12 predicted proteins | sample DeeMarSWOR136_30_FD_25667 | JGI IMG/M metagenome (IMG submission 25667) | reverse complement strand
CCTTTTGTTGTAGCAGGTTATTCAATATCTAATCTTTCAAAACCATTTATAGGTCTTAGTCCATCATGGGAATATGTATTAGGATTAAAGGCTGCTGATCGTTTTGGTAAAGGAATTAGAACATCTTCGAGAGATGTTCTTATATCTTATTATGCTACAGAAAAAGGAAAGGCATTCGGTGTACATAGAGCAATGGATACACTAGGAGCTGTCGTTGGTTCCTTATTAGCTTTTCTATTTTTATTTCTTACTTGGACCTACTCCCAAATTATATTTTTCTCTATTATTCCTGGCTTTCTTGCGATATTTTTAATTTTAACAATTAAAGATACAAACCCTGGTGAAATTGAAGAGAAATTAGGAAAACAAGAAGATGAAACAAAAATGGAAAAATTAGACAAAAATTTCATTAAATTAATAATTATTTTAGGAGTAATTGAATTTGCAAGTTTAGACATTGCTTTTCTTCAAATTAGAGCGGGTAATTATGTTGAATTAATATATTTTATCCCAATATTGTATATGCTTAGCAATATTGTATATACAATATTTTCTCCTATTAATGGTTCCTTATCTGATAAAATTGGAAGAAAAAAAGTGATAGACTTAGGATTATTCATTCTCTTAATAGCTTGTATTATTTTAGCTTTTCCAGTGGATATTTCAATTTTTTCATTCATTTTAATCATATTCTTGTTTTTAATGTATGGTTTTTACTTAGCTTCTGTAGATCCAATATCTCGAGCGTATATTGCCGATTTAGCAGGTAAACGAAAAAGAGGTAGAGCTTATGGCTATTATTATTTATCGGTCGGTCTTATATCTATGACAGAATCTATTATTTTTGGGTTAATTTATGATTTATTCTCGTACATGTGGGCATTTATCTATGTCTCTATTCTATTATTTATATGTATAATAGTATTTACCATAACTGATTTTTCAAAAATTATCCAAAAAAAGGAATAATCCTTTTAAGTACAATTATTTTCAGATTAAATAGCTAATATTCAAATAATGGGATCCTGTTAATGAAAGAAAATTTATGTTGTACCTCAAAAGATGTAATTCAGGCAGCAATAGAAACCTCAGGGAAAAGTATGACAGATTTTGAAATTGATCCCAATGTTTTCATAATTTTTTCTGGCTTTCTTTTAAATTATTTAAAGGAAAAAACTGATATTGAACAAATTGAATGGTTAATGCCATTTCACCCTTATTCTGCCCCAGAACATATATATCGTGGAAAATATAAGGAAATTCCCCTTACAGTAATCATACCACCTATGGGAGCCTCACCGTTGGCTTCAATTGCTGAAGATTCAATCTTCTGTGGAGCAAAAACTATTTTATTAGTATGTGGAGCTTGGGGGATAGGTAAAAATGTAGGTTTACTTGATTATCTTATCCCTACTCATGGTTTAGGAATAGATGGGACATCAGTTCACTATGGTAGAAAACAAGATGAAGAAATTGAAATAAGCAAAGAAATAGTTGAGATCTTTATTAAAGAAACAAAACAAAGAACCAATAAATTTCACCTTGGAAAAAATTTCTCTAAGGAGGCATTCTATAAAATAAATGAACAAGAAATTATTGAATTACAAAATAAAGGGTGTATATCCATTGAAAATGGGGAATTGAATGTTCTAGCAACAATATGTTATCAAAAGAAAGTAAAATTTGGCGCGATATTTTACAGCTACTACAACCCGCTTAATGGATGGAAGATTCCATGGATAGAAGAACAATATAAGGGTTGTGTAAGCTTAGAAGGTGATATAGCTTTAGCTACAATGTTAGAGATAAACAGTATGCATTTATGAAGTATAATAACCTCTTTATTGCTGAGTCCATAAGTAAGCTAGATGTATTATAACTTCAGATGCTTTTTGTAAAGCTAAGGTGGGGATATACTCTTTTCTAGAGTGAAATAATTCTCCCCCTGTGAAAATGTTTGGTGTTAGAATTCCTTTTACACTAAGAATAGCCCCATCAGTCCCTCCTCTGATAGCATGTTCTTTTACTTCCAAACCTGCTAATTCTATTGCTTTTTTTGCTAAATCTATTACATTTTTGTTTTTCTTAATGTAATTCAGCATGTTTTCATATTGATGATTAAAGTTTAATTCAATCTCTAATCCTGGGTGACGAAGCTCATATAATGTTTTTAAATTTTTAATATATTCCATTCGTCTCTCATTACCTTTTAATTTATAATCTCTAATAAGAATTCTCGCGTTAGCTTCTTCTGCATTTCCTTGTAACTTAGTTAGATGAAAAAATCCTTCTCGTTCTTCTGTATGTTGAGGAGATTCAGCTTCAGGCAATTCACTCATAAATCGGCAAGCAATATGAATTGCATTTATTAATAAATTTTTTGCATGTCCCGTATGTACCGCCAATCCTTTAAATTTTATTATTGCTAACCAAGCATCGAAGCATTCAATTTCTAATTCACCCATTTCACCGCCATCTAAAGTATAACATACTTCTGGGAGTCTATTTTTATTTACATTATTTATAACACCTTTACCGGTTTCCTCATCTGGAGTAAAACAAACAACAATAGGCCCATGTTTTAATTCCGGAAATTTCTTCCATGCAGATAATGCTGCCATTATTTCTGAAATTCCTGCTTTATCATCTGCACCTAATAGAGTATCTCCTTGTGATGTAATTATATCAAGACCAATGTAATTTTCTAAATTAGGAGAATCTTTAATTGATATAGTAAGATCGTCATTTTCTGCAAATTTTATTTCACTACCATTATAATTCTTATGAATTACAGGTTTTACATTTCTACCGTTAACAGAACCTGCTGTATCTAAATGTGCTAAAAGACCAATACCTCTCTTATTTTCTAATCCTTCTGTAGGTGATAAATAAGCATATACAAATCCCAATTCATCCTGAGAAACATTCTCAAGATTGAGTTCTTTCAATTCGTCAACTAAAATCTTACCTAATTCTAATTGATTTGAAGTTGTTGGAATAGACTCTGATGTTTCATCAGAAGTTGTCCAAATCTTAACATATCTTAAAAAACGTTCTAGTGCGTCATCCAATAAAAACTCTTGTACATCTTTTTGAAGCTTCATATCATTAAAAATTATTCTTTGATTTTAAATTCCATTATAGCCTAATAAAATATCAACCAGAAGATTTTATCCAAATTCATCGCCCTTTGAATTGAGGCGCTCTCTTTTTTATAAATGATTTCATTCCTTCTCCGAAATCATAAGTTCTTATATTCTTTAAATATAAATTAAACTCATACTGCAATGAGGGGAAGAGTTCATTAAATTGAGAAAAATTTAACATTGCTTTATTATATCCAAGACATTTTGTTGGCAATTCTGCAATTTTTTCTATAAATATCTTAGAGTTTTGTTTAAATTCTTCAATAGGATATATCTGATTTATCAAACCTATCTCCAAAGCTTCCTTTGCTTCAAGATGCTTGCCACTTAAAATAATATCTGTTGCTCGCGCGAAACCTATAATTCTTGGAAGAAACCAACTTGCCCCGCTTAATACACAATGAGCTCTCTTAATACGATGATCTCCAATCTTTAAATTACTAGCCGCTAATCTAAAATCACAAGCAAGTGCAATTTCAAATCCCGCTCCTAAGCAATAGCCATGCAATAATGCTATAAATGGTTTTTGTATTTCACGTATTAATCGTATTAACTTCTGATGAGGTATTCTTGAACCATCTTCTAAAGGTGCGAATCGAACTCCATCAGGCCCCATACTTTTCAAATCGTCTCCAGAACAGAAACTACTACCATTACCCTCAATAACTATTACCCTTATGGTTTTATTTTTTTTTACAGTTTCAAGAACTTCTATAATTTCTATTAATAAAGGAAACTGTAGTGCATTTAATTTATCTGGACGATTAAGAGTTATTGTGCAAATTCCCTTGTGTATCTTAACCAAAATATATTTATAATCTCTATTTAATATGATAAATCACTCATGATCTTGTTAATTCAAAATTATTAATAGTATTGCTGGAACATAAATAATACATTATTATAACAATATTTAAAGAAGATCAATTAAATGATACTCATTATAAAAAATAGTTCTAAAATAATTGGGAAATTAATTATTTTTTGCTGTGAGTTTTAAAAAGAAAAAAATAAAAAATGAAAAAATTAATTACCAAATCTCAAAATTCTGGTCAATCTTTGCTCCAAATACAATTAAGTAAGGAATAAGTAAATCCCATACACTTGTTAGGGCGTTTAATAAAATAACAATCACTATCCAATATTCTAATCCTTCTGAGCCGTAAAAAGCTAAGTAAACTATAGTGTTTAACATCACCATTATAGCTAACCTGAATGCGACACCTAATGCTCCATAAATGATATAAGTTTTTGGCTCTTTCAATTTTTGGCTCATTCTCTTAGTTTTACCTTGATTAACCATATATAACAGTAAGATCGGAATAAAAATTAATGAAAAAGTTGCTGAAAATTTCATAAGAGGCCCAATTGGAGCAAAAGGATCAAAAGGAAAGAGAGCAAACATCCCAATTAAACAACATAAAATCCCTGATAATGGACCAAATATTAGGAAGCATGTAACCCATATGATTGAGACTGGATCGAAATATGCAAAACCTTCTGGAGTCCTCGGCAGATATGGTACAACAAAGAGAGAAAAAACTAAAGATAACGCTCCAAAAATTGCAGATCCCACTACTTGTAGTGTTAATCGGCTTTTCTTGGACATGAACGTTTCAATTTCTTCTTCACGCCCACCATAATCAATTTCAGATTTTTCAACCTCAGACATAATATTCTACTCTAAAATTTAATTATTATTATATTAAATAGGGATTCGATATTTAAATCATATTTGGTGAATAAATAAATTAAAAATATAGAAGCCAATTCATAAATATGAGATAAATTGTAACTTTACTATCGAATAGCAAAAATATAATGAAAATTAATCAATAAATTAGATGAATAATTTTATTTCATTTCATTCAAATTCTGAATTTTTTAAAATTTAATCTACCCATTTTTGGAGACACAATTAATATTTTATTTTAATAGCTTTTTTTCTTTAGCATCTAGTTCTAACCAATCACTTATATTTTTGAGTTGCTTTCTCGAGGTACTACATAAAATCTTTAAAAAGGGAAGAAAATTCTGAATAAATTCAATTGGAGATATTTCATATTTCATGTTAATCTTTTCTATTAATTCCTTCTCAGTGTTGGTTAAAGAATAATAACTTCCTGTTGAATACCTTGGAAATACAACTCTGTGAAAACCCTTAGGTGCTGGAGTATCTTTGCGAGATAAAGCTACACCTCCTGCAAATAAGTCAAAAAAATATGGTAGTAAGCTCCAATACTGATTAATACGAATTCTACCGAAAATTTCATCTGCTAAAGAGAGATTTTCAAAAGCTTCGGCAAGATCACTATTTGATTTTATGAATGTAGGGAGATTTTCATTAACCCATTTATATAAAAAATTGTAATCAACATCAGATTTATCAGTTAATCTACGAGCATCTCTTAAGGAAGTAACTTGAAATAAATCTCTAATTAGAGAAAAAATTTCTTCCAGATTATCTCGGTGGAGGTTTAGAATTACCTCATTTATGTCTTCTTCAAGATTAATTTGTCCAATTCCTTGAAGATCATTAATTATTCCTCTTAAATCGCCATTATTTTTATCAATAATTAACTCTAAAGCTTCCTTATTAATATTAGTTATATTCTCCTTTTTTAGAATGTTTTGAGCTATCTTTAATACTTCATTTTTACTTAAAGGGTGAACTTCATAACGTCGAACTTTGGTATAAAGCGGTTGAAGGTTTGTTTTATACTCATTAGCGCACATTATAATTGGAAACTGCGTATTCTGAATTAGCTCAATAATAGTTGGAACAGCACCTCTATCTTGGACTCCATAAATTCCATCAATTTCATCAATAAGAATTAATTTTTCCTTTGATCTAACAATAAAATCCATTATTCCCCGAGATTTTGTAGTTTCTTTTAATTTTTTTTCTAGTGAATCTCTAGTTCGAGTATCTGAGGCGTTGGTTTCAATTACTTCCATATTTAAATCATTAGCAAGAGCATAGACTATGGAAGTCTTGCCAATACCTGGAGGTCCTTCTAATAAAACTGCTGCATTTTCAGGTAATATTTTTTCTTCCTCTTTTTGTACTTTATCTATAGCAGTTCTATTGAACACCCTTATTTCTGCATTTATCTTATTTACTCGTTCCCTTTCCTTAAAAAATTTATTTATAAAATTAATTAATTCTTGATCTAATTTTACTCGTTGACGATCTACCCTTGCTGTAGGTAATGCCATCTCTTTCATGCTTTTTGGGCGATATTTCTCCACCCATGGGATTTTAACAATATTACTCATTTAAGTCACCTACAAATATTCGCTAAACAGGCAGATTTTCGCTATTAAGGAAGAAATTTGAATATCATCATCCCTACCATCTAAAGCTCTGAAATCTGATTCTGCAATTAAACTAATTAATTTACAACGAGCAAATTTACTTAGAGGAATTTTACTCAATTCATCCAATAGTAGTTTAAATATCTCATGGGAACTATATTTATAATTGGATAGGATTTTTCGTGTTATTTCTCTTGCCTTTAAAAAATCTCCTTTAAGTGATATTAATAAAAGACTTCTAATCATATCGTTTTGGAAAGTTTGCGCAATTTCATACAACTTATCATTATCTATAATTTTTCCAGATATACTACTTAATTGTATTAGATCAATTGCGCGAGATATCCTTGCTTCAGATAACCTGAATAAAATCTCAATTACTTCATCATCTATTTCCAATGATTCTTTTTCTGTTATTTCTTTAACTAAATTTTTAAAATTTTCGAATTTTATTCGTGAAATTAAAAATATTTGACATCTACTCACAATCGGTTCAATAATACCTGAAAGTTTTGAAGTAATTAATATCATTCTACAATTTGAACCATACTTTTCCATCAATCTTCTAAAGCCCTGCTGATCTGCACCTAAAGCTTCAAAATTTTTAACAACTAAGATTTTAAAAGGCGAATCTCCTAATGCTTTTAATTGAACAAAAGGTTTAATCTTAACTTGAATAAATGCGGGAGTGGTAATTTTTCTTCCAGCTAAGCTTCCAATCTTGCTTGTTGAAACATAAGCTTCAGAACTAGCTTGCTTTCTCTCTTCGCTTGTTAATGGTACATTCGCATAGACTAACTTAAAATTTGCTGAGAAATTCTCCCCTAAAAACTCTTTTGAAAATAGCCTCGCTAATGTTGTTTTACCGGTTCGTTCAGATCCAACGAATAATAGATGTGGGAAATTCCTTTGGTTAATAAATAGTTTTAAGGTTCCTTTTAAAGCTTCTCTTCCACAAACTTCATCTAATGTATTGGGGTGGTATTTGATTCTCCAAATTGGAATATTAGACGTCATTCAGCTTCACTTCTAGATTTGCTTAATAGTAGATTTTTAATCTATAATTATCTCTATTAACTTTGCAACCAAAGCTAAAATTTGTATTTTTTCATCTGCTCCTTGACTTATACGGTAGTCAATATCACCAAGATACGCTCTAAAAATTGGTTCTTGTTTGAGATTAATGTTTAATTTGGGTAGAACTGTTAATAATTGCCGATTTAAATTTCGGGAATCAAGATTTTCAATCGAATCAATAATACCTTTAGATTTAAGGAAATCCTTCGTTTTTAAAGCTTCTACTAAATTATTTAAAGTTTCTTCGTCTAGAAAACCTGAGATTTTAAAAATTTCATTTAAATCTAAGTTTTCAATTAGGTCAAGAGCGACAGACATTTGAAGTGTATTTATTGCTTTTCTCAAATCTCCTCCAGATATGAAAAATAATTGAGTAAAAAATCTATCAGCTCGGTCTGAAGGAATTTCTAAATGTTCTTTTTTAACTATATATTGTAATTTTTCTATGATCTTATCTTTAGATAAATTAACAAATCGAAATACAGCACATCGAGAAATTATTGGATCGATAATTCTATTTATATAATTACATAGTAAAATGAATTTAACATTATTTGATGTTTTTTCTATAATTCTTCTAAGAGCTTGTTGTACTTGAGCTGGGATATTATCTGCCTCATCTAATATTACTAGTTTTATCGTACTATTTTTAATAATATTTTGATTCACAAAACTTTTCAAAACCTTTCTTACATAATCTATTCGTACTGTATCAGAAGCGTTTAATTCTAAAAGATTTGTATCCCATTCTTCATCTTTAAGAAAATTCTTTGCTATCAATAAAGCAGTACTAGTCTTTCCAGTTCCAGCAGGTCCAGTGAAAATCATATGTGGTATATCGGTGGATTTGATGAACTTTTTTAGATTATCTATAGCGATATTCTGGCTTACAATCTCATCAAATGTCTTGGGGCGATATTTCTCAACAAAAGGGACTTCCAAGTCTACTTTCCTCATTAAAAGTGTAGTTAAATATAATTTGTAGAATTTTTAATTAAAGTTAATACTCTCAACTCATTTTTTCAATTCAATATTAATCCTTTGAATTTTTAGCCATTAGATCAAGTTCTAACACTTCATAAACTTTCTTAAAATTCATTTTTTCATAAAGCTTTGAGGCTTTTGTAGCTTTTTCTTTAATATTAACCTTAATCTTCTCAACTTTTATTTTCTTTAAGTGCTCAAGAGCTTTTTCTAATAAGTCATGGCCAACACCTTTGCTTCTATAATCCTCTTTTAGAAAGAATTGTTTAATATACCCTTCAGATTTACCAAAAGGATCAATTCTTAATTCTGCAATAATCATTCCTATTATTTTATTGAGATCTTCATCAATAGCTATTAAGATACCATGTCTTTGAAGAGGATCATAAAGCCTACGCCTTATTCCCCAATCAAATCGTTTAGGGTCAAATTCTTGACCTAATCCTTCAACTAATTGCTTTGTTAATTCTTTTAGATCTTCAATTTGTTGTGGAGATGCGATTTCAACTTTAATATTACTCATATCCAATCATCGCTATAAACTTATCAAATTCTAATAAAATAATTATTAATTCTTTAAAATTTAAATTTTCTTGAGGTATCACTAATAAAATTCAATGGTATATTTATTTATCTATCCTTTTTCTTGTTTTTAATTTAAAATAGATAAATAATTCATTGAATTTTAGTAAGATATAAACTAAAAAAATTTTTTTGTTGATTTTAATTAAAAATGACGAGCAGATGTACCATCCCATGCAGTGACATCTTTATTTACCCATCCACATTTAGGACATTTATCAGGAAGCTCCCAACTCTCAAGAGCTGGGTGTATACGACAGTATAATCCTCCACAATTCTGACAAACTAAATATTTAGCTCCGCAACCAGAACACATTTTCAATTGTCCTTGTTCTACAAAAGGAAAAGCACGTCTCATCCATTCGTCATGAGCTAAAGAAAATGAATCTTTTCCACAAACTATGCAATGTATCCCATCCTCAGCCAAAAAATCACCTTATAAGTTTATTTTTTCGATTCTATTCTTTTTTTAAATATATTTTTCAAAATTTTTGTTTTATAATCTTAGAAAGATAAAGAAATTATTCTACTTTCCCATTCTAATAATATTTAATAAATTATATAATTAAAAATAAGTATTTTTAAATTTAAATTTACTTTAAAAAATCGATAAAAAGGCAAAGAATGGGTAAAAAAGAAATACTAAACAAAATTATATTCAATTTTTAATAGAGAATTCTCCTAGTAGATTGATACCTAGGAGATGGTTCTCTATTATTCAATATGAAAATGGAAAAGAAAATTAAATTTTGATAAAAAATTACCATAAACAGATATATATCCTTATATCTTCTTTTTTTTTCACCCAGTTCTAATACATTTTAAAGACTAATAAAATTTCAAAATTAGTTTTTAAGTTAATGTATCTATAACAGATCTTGGATTTAAGTATAAATGCTAAAAATCCTTTTAGTTTTATTTTTCCCACGTTTCAAAATATTTTTGAAAAATCAATTTTTTTTGACACCCCATATTATTCCCACATACTGAAATATTTACTAAATTCAAAATATTCCTAAAATTCTTATTTTTTTGAAATGTAAAGAAATGAGATTTCTCAAAAAGGTATAGATAAATATTTAAATTTAACTTTCTCTGGATATAATTTATCTAACATCTACATATAAAAAAAAAATGAAATGTAGCAATTTTATTAATCAAACAAAATAAAAAAAGTGATATAATAATGGAAATGGAGAAAAAAAATCTAGCTATTATAATTTTAGCTATAGTACTTGCAGCATCAGGTATAGGTAATGTAATATTAGCTATAACTGGTGGATTTGTAGTAACTTCTGCTGAAAAAAAAGACACAATTACAGTAGGTTTTGCTTCAAACCCAGCGACTATTGAACCATTAGATACGTGGGATGTTCCTTCATTTGTCGTAGAACGTCAGGTTGCTGAAGGGTTGGTGGGTTATGATTTTCAAGATCATCCAAACTATCGTATTATCCCATTACTTGCTACAGAGTGGGAGTGGGAGAGTTTAACTAAAGTTCATTTCACAATAAGGGAAGATGTTTTTTTCCATGATGGAACTAAACTAGATGCTGCAGCTGTAAAATGGAATTTTGACAGATTAATGCATTTTCTAAACTTAACTGGTGATCTTGTAGCTAATGAGACCTCATGGGAAGCATTTCCATCAGCTTTATATTTCCACACCGATGGTACACCAATTATAAATAGTACTGCAGTCTCTGGAGAATATAACTTTACAATCAACTTAAATAAACCTTATGGTCCTTTTATAGATTTAATGACCTTTTCTGCTACCTATATCCTATCACCTGCATCAACTCCTAGATATAACTATATTGACTTAACCCATGGACAAATAGTAGGGACTGGTCCTTTTAAATATATTCATTATAAAGCAGATCGTGAAGTACGATATGAAAGATATGAAAGATATTGGGGAACTGGAGCATGGGCAGAGCTCTTAATCTTTAGAATTATCGAAGATGATACAGCTCGAATGACTGCTGGATTAGCGGGGCAATTTGACTATGTTGGGGGAGTACCAAAATCATTTATCTCACAATTTATTGCCGATGATGATCTGCATGTTGAGGATGTTGGTGAAGATCTCTGTTATTTCTATTTAGAAGTTTACAGTGGCCCTCCTGAAGGTGAACCAGCCATGATAGGAGGTAAAGTGAACCAGAAATGGCCGGCTGAATTTAGAAGAGCTCTTGCTTTAGCTATAAATTATACTTATATTATTGAAGAGCTCCAACAAGGATATGCTTTCTCGGGATGTCCCGCTGTTCCTAGAGCTATGCCAGCTTATAATGATTCACTTGAAGGAAAAATGGCTGCTGATTATCCATTTGGAGGTACTTATGAAAGTAATGTTAAAAAAGCAAGAGAACTTATAATGGATTTATACCCCGCAGAAACTGCTGGGCTTGATCCAAAATATCCTGGAACAACTGAATCTGATTGGTTAGATCTATCATTAGAAACACTTCAAGTCAATCATCATTTTGGGAACTTACTCAATACAAGACTAAATCAATTAATGGAAAACAATTTTGATAAAATTGGGCTTGATATAGAAGTAACTACGAGGTCATGGGGTGAATATTTAGATGAAGGTGAACATACTCCATGGGAGATGGACATTGGATTCGTAGGGTGGTGTCCTGATTACCTAGATCCATTTAACATGCTTGATCCGTTATTTAATAACATTTCTGCCTCATGTTTCTCTCGGGTTAGTGATCCTTACTTAATTTCTTTACTAGAAGCAGCAGGGGTGACAACTGATCCTGAAGCAAGACAGAATATCTATAAAGCCATTCAATCTGTAATCTTTGATATAACTCGACCAGCTAATCCTGCCTCTCAATGCCATATATCAGGATGGGTATTCTTAATCCAACAAGTTCACTTAAATAACTTAAAAGGCGTTGGCTATAATGTTATGACTATGCTAGATTGTTGGGAGTGGTATAAGTAATCAAATCTAGAACAAGAATCTTAAATTATAATTTAAATTTTTTTTTTATAACTTATTAGATTAAACTGAAATTATTTTTTTCAAAATTACTCACGTAATAATGATATATTAAATGGAGTTTAAATAAAGATTTTAATAATAAAAAATGAATTAAAAAACTATTTTACATTTTTAATTTTTTAGAACTATTGTCAACTGCTTCTGGATTTACTTTTTCAATCTCTTGGATTAATTGATAAGTTTTATCATCATTTAGAGCTTCACTAAATTTTATAAGCATTTCTTTACTTCCTACAAATAATCCCTTTCTCTTAAGTGGCTTTCCATCCTCTTTTAAAGGATTAAATTCTAAAAATAAGAGTGCTGGTCGTGTCTTGGTGGCGGGAACCTTAACAACACTAACTCCCTCAATTGGAGTCTCCATTTTCTCCCAATCTTTCCCATTTTTTAAATGCTCTCTTAATTGTGATTCAATATCTACCAATTTTTTCAACTTATATATTATTTTTGATTAATTTTCTATTTTTACAAAATTTATAATTCTATATTATATGTTACATGTAACATATAATACAATAAATAAAAATTTTTGCATCCATGAAAAACTTAAAAACTTATATTCTGCTGTCGATTAATTTGAATTTCATCTTTATAACTATTACAGTCAGAGAAAAGCAGATAATATTTTTCTGTCGGATTTCTGGGGGTTTATTTCCACTAAATCTTTATATATCACCTCGATAGTATATAATACCATCAAATGAATTAATGATTTGGTGTTCAAAATAAAATTAATATCAGTAAATTTACCAGAATCTTATTTAAGAGTGCTAGAAATTTTAGTTTCACAAGGTAATTTTCCAAATCGATCAGAAGCTATACGAGTTGCTATTCGGGATTTAATTAAGACAGAATATCTCATTGAAGAATCGGTGCAAAGAAATGTCCATCCAAGCGTTATTGAACCAAAAATAGAAAATGAGTTAGAAGAGAATTTAATAATTTAAAACTTTTTTTATTTTATTTATAAATTAAGATTTAAAAATAATAATCATAAATAGTAGAGGTTCAATCTTTACTTTTCTTCAATAGTTCCATAACTTTTTTCCTTCTCTCTTCCCTCCTTGCCGCAATTCTCGCTCTAAGTTGTGCTAGTTCTTCATTATGCTCTTCTTCAATCATTTTTGATTCCTCTTTAGTTGGCTTTTTCCCTAATTTAATATTAAGTTCATGAATTTTATCTCTAATTTCATTTATGAATTTTTCTCCCTTTTTTATTTGTTTCAGATTATACAAAGCTTCATTTAATTCAGAAATTGCTTTCATATAATAATCATTAATTAAAGATACTTGTGCTCTATCTAATGATAGATAAGCTGATTTAAAACTTTCCTTTTCATTTCCTTCGACTGATAATTCCCATGTAATTAACGGAATTTCTGTTCGAGATTTTAAATTATTTATCTGTTTATATATCTCATTTATATCATCATCCCTTCCCAGTCTTCTTAATTTGTTAATTTCTTCTCTAAATAGAAGAATTCCTTCATTAAATCGATAATTATCTATCAAATTATAGGCCTTATCTAATTCTTTACTAACCTTTCTGTCAAGATCTTCTTTTGCAAGCCTACGTTTCTCTTCCTTTTTCTTTATTTCAAGTTCACGACGCTCTTTAGCGGTTTCTTCTTTAAATTCCTTTAATTTTCTTTCTTCTTCGATCTTTTTCTTCTTTATATCTTCGAGAGCTTCAAATTTTTTCCTTTCTCGCTT
>SMTZ1_10011698_pt1 | contig 13849 bp, 12 predicted proteins | sample DeeMarSWOR136_30_FD_25667 | JGI IMG/M metagenome (IMG submission 25667) | reverse complement strand
GAAAAAGGCTCCGAGTGGATAGGCCAGTGCGTGGCAGGCGCCAACACCAGCGCTTGATAGGGTCAGGCCTGCTAGAAGGCTTCCCATGAGCATCTCACTCCTTGCCTGGCGATTTTCTCCTTTAGCCACGGCCAACCTTACATTACTTCCTATGGTTGCTATTGCCTCCCGGGCAAGGGCATCGCTTATAGGGTTTGCCTGAACCGCGGTGAATCCTTCGAGGGCATGGATAAGGGCGTCCATGCCAGTAGTGGCTGTGATGTCAGGAGGTAAAGGTACAGTAAGCTCTGGGTCCAAGAGGGCAAGGTCAGGGTATAGAAAGCGACTATTGATCCCACCTTTTCTCCGAGCCTGCCTCATAGTGAAGACAGCGGTAAAGGTGACCTCGCTTCCCGTTCCTGCAGTTGTTGGGATCATAATGGTGGGAAGTCCGGGTTTGGACACTTTTTCTACGCCTAAATAATCAACGGCACTGCCGCCATTGGTGACCAGTACAGCCACTGCCTTTGCGACATCCATGCTGCTTCCACCACCAACACCAATAACCAGATTGCACTCCTCTGTTCTGGCCAGATCTGCCCCTTCATCTGCCACGGACGGCTCAGGCTCCGGAGTCACCTTATTGAAAAGGATGAAGGGACACCCGCCTTGTTTGATGGAGACACTGATCTGATCCGCCATAGGAGTACGAGAAAAGCCCTCATCCATCACCAAAAAGATATTCTTACCTGACAAGAGCTTTATTTCCTCTGGGAGCAACTCCAGAGAGCCTTCCCCAAACAGAATCTTTCTGGCTGTCTGAATCCTGGTTATAGCTCGCATAAATCCCTCGCTCCACTCAACAACACTGTCAGATTTGAGACGCTCAGGGAGGCAGATACCTTTGGGCTATGGGATACCTTCTTCCGTAGCCAAAGGACTTTGTGGTGACCTTTAATCCAGGAGGGGCCTGATGTCTCTTATATTCGTTACGATCAACCCGGCCGACGATATCCTTGACGATTGATGGTTCAAAGCCCATCTCTATAATCTCGTCTGCTGCCTTATTGTCCTCGATATATGCCTTCAGTATACCGTCTAGGACCTCGTAGGGGGGCAAGTCATCCTTGTCCAGTTGGTCAGGTTTGAGCTCAGCCGATGGGGCTTTTTGAAGAATTCTCTCGGGAATAAGTTCTTTTTCCTTGTTGATCAGATGCGCGATTCGGTACACCATGGTCTTCGGCACATCGGAGATAACTGCCAATCCGCCACTCATATCCCCATATAGGGTACAGTAGCCTATCGCCACCTCCGATTTATTGCCGGTAGAAAGGAGCAGGTAGCCAAACTTGTTGCTAAGGGCCATGAGGATGATCTGACGGATCCTCGCCTGGATATTTTGGCCTGTGACTTCTGTTGCCACATCTTTACAGAGGGGAGATAGTTCTTCAAGAAAATGTTCAAATATCCCTTCAATGGGGACCTGAAGGAACTTAATCTCTAGATTGGCGGCCAACTGCTTGGTATCTTCAAAATTCTCCTGATGGGTATACTGGGAAGGCATAAAAATCCCTGTAACGTTTTCCTTTCCATCCAAACATAGTCTCTGGTGCCCATTATTAGGGCGCTTAGGATGGATTCGGTGTCTGATTGGGAAATTGGATGGATTTCGCCTTCTTGGGTATTAGTGTCGAAGATGACCATGTCCTCTTTAAAGTCTCGAGCCCTCGCGACGATCTTGCCTTTGGAGTCAAAGGCGAGACTAATGCCATCAAAAAGCACGCTGTCATTGCCGCCGACTTGATTTATATAGAGCAGGGGAACCCCATATTTCTTGGCCATATCGCTGAACATATCCCACTTGAATTCCCTTTTGCCCACATGATAGGGGGATGCCGAGATGTTGACGAGGAGATTGGCCCCTTCTTTTATCACCATTTCTGGTGGATCAACCGGGTAAAGCCGTCTTGCGAAGAAATCCTTGTCGTTCCAGATGTCCTCGCAGATGGTAAGCCCGATACGGCAGTCCTTGTAGGGAAAGGATGAATATTCCGTTCCGGGCTCAAAATACCTCCTCTCATCGAACACATCATATGTGGGAAGAAGCCTCTTGTGTACCTGATGGAGGATCTTGCCGTTATCAAAAAGTGCTGCCGAGTTGTAGAGGGGGTTACCAGCTCTAGAAGGGTTTTTGTCTACAAATCCACATATCACCCCGATTCCTTTTATTGATTGAACAAGCTTTCGTAAATACATGAGGTTATCCTCGACAAAGCCTTTCTTTTCAAGAAGGTCTCGTGGAGGGTAACCCGATATCGCTAGTTCAGAAAAGACAACGAGATCACACGGCTGACCTCTCGCCTTCTCTGTTGCCGCTAGAATCTTTTCCGTGTTGAGGCTAAAATCCCCGATGGTTGGGTTAATCTGGGCGAGGGCGATTTTCATTACTTCACAGCCGCTTCCGGCTTATTCCAGTAATTCTATTGGTGACTTTCCATCCCAGCACTTTAAGCAGAGACTTTCTTTGGGCATCTTCAGTGCCTCAACAAAGGCCTCAAGGCTATTATAGCGCACCGAATCGGCACCGATCCTCTCAGAAACCCAGCGCTCTAGGTCCTTCAGTTGATCAAGGGTGGTGATATTCCCATTGGCAAGGAATCCCCTGGCCAGAAGCTCTCCATAGGTCCTGGTTGATATGCCAAAATCACAGGGGTACATTAATGGTGGACACGCAATACGCACATGTACCTCTTTGGCCCCGGCATTCTTCAAATCCCTCACCTTTTCCCTGATCTGGGTGCCCCGCACAATGGAGTCATCACAGAGGACCAGAGGACAATCCTCTTATCCCTCAGCGCATATCTCAGGACAGAGAGCTTCTTTTTGGCCATCCTGTCCCGATCTTCCTGGGTTAACTGGGTATAGCTTCGGTCAGCATATCTATTGTAGAGGAAGACCTCCTGGTAGGGCAATTCGGATACCATGTGATATCCGAGGGCGTGTCCGATACCTGACAGGGGCACCGGTGCTACAAGGTCGGCCTGAATGCCGCCTTCTTCTCTATCCCTTTCTGCGGGCCTCTTGGACATAGAGTCCATCAATCTTGCTATCCATGCTGGCCGTGTATGCCCATTCAAAGGCACAGTGGGCTCTCCTCGGGCTTTTTAACTGACGCTTGGTCTCAAATCCCTTTTCGGTGATAAAGACAATCTCACCTGGTCTCACGTCTCTAAGGTGATATACCCCTATGTTCTGAATAGCCCTAGACTCAGAGCTAACAAGGTAGGTCCCGGGGCCCTCTCCGAGGATGAGAGGTCTAACTCCGTAGACATCTCTGGCAGCGTAGACGCCGTCTTGAGCCAAAACAACGAGGGAATAGGCGCCTTTTATCTTTTTGGCCAGCATGGAAATCCCCGTGATTATGTCTTTCTCTTGCAAGATAAGCTTGGAGATGATCTCAATATCCAGGACCTACTGCCCCCTGCCACATCATGGGCTGCCTTTCCTTAAGGCTTACGTGACCAATACCCATGTTGCCCTTAAAGGTCTCTAATTCACGGGAGGCAAAGGTATTGCCCACCTGCCCATAATGGGTAATCAGATATATTCTTCCTCCACCGCAGGTGGCGATACCACAGAACTGCTGCCCCCTGTGTTGCAGGAAGTCAAGGCCTCTGTAGATATCTTCAACGCAGTCCCTGTCCTTCACAATGCCAAACACGCCGCAGTTTTCGCCTCTTGATTTCACTGAGTGCTTCCTCCTTGATCCGCTGAATAGGAATTGATGTCCATATGGTAGGTTTGAAGTGACTTGACAGACCCATGATCCTTTCGGTAGGCCTGGATGCCCCTCGCAGCAGCCGCAGCTGCTGCGAGGGTGGTGATATAGGGGACCTTGTATTTGACCGCAGACTTACGGATATATGAATCGTCGTATTTGCTTAATTTACCACTCGGTGTATTTATAACTAACTGGATCTCACCGTTTTTTATGGCATCTACGATGTTTGGTCTCCCTTCATGTAACTTGAGTATATGTTCCGATTCAATCCCGTGCTCCGCGAGGAATCTATGGGTTCCCTCGGTAGCCTTGATCTTAAAGGCGAGTTCCTTGAATCGTCTGGCGATTTCCGGAACTGAGGATGTGTCTTTTTTCAATACGGTAATTAACACGCTTCCTTCGGCAGGGAGCCGCTGTTGAGTAGCCTCCTGGGCTTTAAAGAAGGCCAGTCCAGGATTTGCTGCGAGGCCGAGAACCTCTCCAGTGGACCGCATTTCGGGGCCCAAAAGGGGGTCAACCTCAGGGAACATATTGAAGGGAAAGACCGCCTCCTTAACCCCGAAGTGAGCGGAACAGTTCTCGATGCGCGGGGGTTTGCCTCAAGGACGTAAACAGTATCGTTGGCGATGGCATATTGTATGTTGAGGAGACCGACGACGTTGAGTTCTATAGCTATCTTTTTGGTGTATTCGTTGATGGTATCAACGTGCTTTGCCGGGATGCTGATGGGCGGAATTATGCAGGCGGAATCGCCCGAATGGACGCCGGCGAACTCTATATGTTCCATGATAGAGGGTACGAAGGCCTGTTTTCCGTCTGCCAAGGCATCGGCCTCCGCTTCGATAGCGTTTTCCAAGAATTTATCGATAAGAATTGGCCTTTCGGGCGTCACACCAACAGCGGCTGCCACATAGTGCCTGAGCATCTCCTCATCGTAGACGACCTCCATTCCCCTTCCGCCGAGCACATAGGAGGGCCTGACCATGAGGGGATATCCTATCCTTTCCGCGATAGCCAGTGCCTCATCCAGGGTGCTGGCCATATCGGACTGCGGCTCCGGAATGCCGAGCTCTGCCATCCTATTTCGGAAGCGATCCCTGTCCTCTGCCAGATCAATACTCTCTGGAGATGTTCCAATGATCTTGACCCCAGCCTCGGCCAGCTCATTAGCGATATTGAGCGGCGTCTGCCCTCCAAACTGGACAATTACCCCCTCTGGTTGCTCCTTCTCGTATATGCTTAGTACATCCTCAACCGTGAGAGGCTCAAAGTAAAGTCGGTCAGAGGTATCGTAGTCAGTTGAGACCGTTTCAGGATTGCAGTTGACCATAATTGATTTATAGCCCAGATCGCGTAAGGCAAAGGCGGCATGAACGCACGTGTAATCCTGTTTGGCCCGCCTCCCAGGATCATGATCTTACGACCACCTTCTCTTTCCACCTTGTCCGGTGCATTGTAGGTAGAGTAGTAGTAGGCTGCGTTCTCGACCCCGCTGACAGGGACAGGCTCCCAGCCCTCTACTACACCAAGGGCGGTCCGCCGCCTCCGCATATCCCTCTCCGGGACTTTAAGAAGCTGTGCCAGGTAGCGGTCCGCGAACCCGTCCTTCTTAGCCTGGATTAGGATGTCATCAGGGAGCCCTTTCCCTTTGAAGGTGAGGATCTTTTCCTCGAGCTCAACGAGCTCTTTCATCTGCTCAATAAACCAGGGCTTGATATAGGTCTTGTTGTAGAGCTCCTCTATAGTCGCACCCTTCCTCAGTGCCTCATACATAATGAACTGTCGTTCGCTTGATGGCTCGGTTAACAGATCCATCAGCTCATCAAGGGGTTTTTCATGGAAATCCTTAGCAAATCCAAGCCCATAGCGGCTATTTTCGAGTGACCTGATCGACTTCTGGAAGGCCTCTTTATAGGTTCTACCGATGCTCATCACCTCCCCGACAGCCCTCATCTGGGTACCGAGTTTGTCTTCTGCACCCTCAAATTTCTCAAAACCCCACCTGGCAAACTTCACCACAACGTAATCCCCTGAAGGCGTATATTTGTCTAGTGTTCCACCGCGCCAGTAGGGGATCTCATCCAGCGTCATGCCAGCAGCTAATAGTGTTGAGATGCGGGCAATAGGGAAACCAGTTGCCTTGGAGGCGAGGGCCGAAGATCGTGAGGTCCGTGGGTTGATCTCAATGACGACAAGGCGGTCGGATTTCGGGTCATGGGCGAACTGGATGTTGGTGCCGCCTATTACCTGGATTGCCTCCACGATTCTATATGAGTACTCCTGCATACGCATCTGCAATTCGGGAGCAATTGTCAGCATGGGCGCTGTGCAGTAAGAATCGCCAGTATGGACCCCCATTGCATCAACGTTCTCAATAAAGCACACCGTGATCATCTGGTTCTTGTTATCGCGTACCACTTCAAGCTCAAGCTCCTCCCACCCGAGCACCGATTCCTCAACCAGAATCTGGCCTATGAGACTGGCCGTGATGCCACGGCTGGCGACGGTCCTCAGCTCTTCAACATTATAGACATGACCACCGCCTGTGCCTCCCAGGGTATAGGCAGGCCTGATGACCACCGGGTAGCCAAGTTCTTGGGCAATTGTCTCTGCCTCCTCGACACTATAAGCTGGCGCACTCTCAGGCATCTCGATGCCCAGCCTCTCCATTGTGGTCTTGAACGCAATGCGGTCCTCACCGCGCTCAATAGCATCTACTGCCACGCCGATGACCTTCACGCCGTATTTTGCAAGGACTCCCCTTTTGTATAATTCTGAGGAGAGATTAAGCCCTGATTGACCCCCAAGGTTGGGTAGAATGGCATCTGGTCGCTCCTTTGCAATAATCTTCTCCATGGTTTCCACATTGAGCGGCTCAATGTAGGTGACATCAGCCATTCCCGGATCAGTCATTATGGTGGCAGGGTTGGAGTTGACGAGCACGATCTCGTACCCAAGCGCCCTCAAGGCCTTGCAGGCCTGGGTACCGGAGTAATCAAACTCGCAGGCCTGGCCAATGACAATAGGGCCAGAACCGATAATCATGACCTTGTGGATATCGGTGCGCTTCGGCATCGTCTTCCCCCTCAACCACGGTTACAAGACTCAATCTTCAGGAAATTATTCCGTATCGGAAAATAGTATGAAGACAGAAATTTATCAAGCAGTTTCATCCTATCGTAGGACCGCTCACTCAAGTATTCATGGTATTTTTCGTAATCCGTAGCGGTCAGAAAAGACGCTCCGCTCAGTTGGCAGGTGGTTGTGCGAAGCGAAAAAAAGGGAATCAGGTGCGCAACCAGATTCCCTTTCCCCTTTGTCCTATTCATTAGCTCTTCAAAATAGCCTCTGCCTCTTCCCTGTAAGCGTCCATGAGGTAAGGAATGCCTGTTACCTTAGCACATTCTTCCGTAAGGGACATCAAGTCATTCCGTGATATAGACGAGAGGGAAAAGTTCCTCGTACCAGCCATGAGCTGTTGTAGCCCAACCCTCAGCTTGTCACAGTAACTATAGAGACCGATTGCTCCCAAGGGGATATTCCTGATCTCATCTGCGCCTACTATCTCTTTGACAACTTCATAGTTCACAAAGATCTCCTCGACGGTGGAGCCAAACCTGCTGACGGTTTTGGGCAGTTTATCTTCTTTCAACCACTGGGCTAAATTTTTACCTACCATGCCCGGAATCATCAACGCACGGCCCATACATATTGCCTTGACATAGGGGGCGCCCAAAGCCAATGCCTTAAATATGCCATCCTCTGAGCTGAAACCGCCAGCAAAGGCAATGTCTGGCACCTGCTTGCCTCTGTCAGCTAGCTTTCTGCAGAACTCGTATGCCGCGGAGTGGAGGTAAAGGCTAGGCATACCCCATTCCTCCATCATACGCCAGGGGCTCATGCCTGTCCCACCGCCGGCACCATCAATGGTCAGGAGATCTACATGGGCCTTCGAGCTCCACCTGATTGCCATGGCCAATTCCCTGAGGCCATAGGCCCCGGTTTTCAGGGTTATTCTCTTAAAACCGATGTCTCTCAAGCGTTGGACCTCGGCAAGAAAACCCTCCTCGCTTATAAACCCCAATCTACTGTGACGTTCGAATTCCTTTAAGGCACCATCCTTGAAGGCCGCCTGGATGGATTTATTGGACGGGTCAGGTGTAACGATGTACCCCCTTTTTTGAAGCTCTAGGGCCCTTTCGATGTTGTCAACTTTGATCTCACCCCCAATGGATTTAGCTCCCTGACCCCATTTCAGTTCTATGGTGTGAAGCCCGTGTTTTCTGCATACATATTCAGCGACGCCCAGACGGGTGTCTTCAACATTCATTTGAACGAGTATTTCGCCATATCCCTGATGATATCTTCGATACACCTCAATGCGTCGATCCATGTCCGGGGCTTTGGCGACCTTGTGGTTTTTGTCGAGTTCAAGCCGGGGGTCTATGCCGCACACATTTTCTCCGCAGACAATGGTAACACCGCTCAGTGCAGCCCCAACTGCAAAATGTTCCCAATTTTTGCGGGCAATCTCAGTTGATCCCAGGGCGCCGGTAAAGACAGGAAGCCTCATCTTGACCTTCTTCTCCCAGCCATATTCTGTCTCTGTATCTACTATAGGGAATGTGGCTGTGTCTGGGCCCACCACTATGTCTTCACCCAGTCCCTTTGCCCCAAGGGCATAGCCGTGTATATTGAGGTGTGAATAGTCTACAGGATAATCCTTGTCGGCGCCTGCCGTTACATCGCCAAAAGGCCCTGGATACAGGAGTTCGCGCCCCCTGAATGTGGCCTTAAACACCTCGCAGTTACCCGTGCAGCCGTCGATACAGCGGGAACAGATACCGCTCATGGGAACAACGTTTCTCGACCGATTTGCCGTGCCTGTTGCATCATTTGAATTTGGTCTGGATAGATTACCCATTGTTGCCCTCCTTCTAAAAATCTATTCCAACAAAAAAATCCACTCATCTAATACTTCAGATGATGTGGACTCCGTTGTCTCCGGTAATACGCCCTTGTATTACCTCTGCTTTCTCGGCGTGTACCTCAATAATGAAAAATCAGGTGTGTGTCAAGTTTTTATACATCCTGCGAAATTATGACTGCCTCGGCTATCTCCTTCATGGATTTGCGCGTATCCATACTCTTCTTCTGTATCCAGCGGAATGCCATCTCACCGGATAAGCCCTTCTTGGCCATCAATATCTCCTTTGCCCTGTCAATGAGCTTTCTCTTTTCCAGCTCCTCCTCAATTATCTTGGTTCTGACCATGAGCTGTGTATTTTCAATAGCTATCGCTGCCTGGTTGGCCACAGCGGTGATGAGATTCAGCTCCACTTCCGAGAACTTATGCGGCGTGGCCGTAAAACAGTTCAGGACGCCGATTACCTTGTCCTCCCTGACGTGCATCGGCACACTCGCCATGGAGACCAGGCCCAACTTCTTGGCCATCTCCTTTTCCTTGAACCTCGGCTCTTCTAATACATTCTCTGTTACAAGGGGCCTGTTGTTAGCAGCTACAAAGCCCACAACACCCTCGTTCATAGTAAGTACTCGATCCTTGACATAATCTGGATCAATGGCCTGGGTGGCCTTCAGCCTGGCCCTCTTACCCTTATCGTCTTCCTCTATCAGCCAGAGAGAACAGATGTCCACACCTGTGACCTTGGCCGTAACCATGACGATTAATTTAAGAATATCCTCCAGATATTTATCGGAAGTGATGGCCTTGCTTATCTCGGTGATGGCCTTGATATAGTTATCATATGTCTCTGGAGCGATTTTCTCCATAACATGTACCAAACCCGTCTGCAGCGCAGACGAATGGTAGCATATTCTCAGATTTTTCGACAGATTAATTTTTTCTCTCCGTCGGAGGAGGCCTTCTATTGCCATGCTTTCCCGCGCAATGTGAGCGCAGATCTAGTAGTGTAAGAGGAAATGAGGAAGGCGCTACGAATGGTGGACGCATACGGGCCATACTTGAGGTAGGCTTGGAGAGAGAGGGTTGCAAGGTTAGTCGTTTGCTGCCGCGGAGCTTTAGGGCGGGATGCCTCGGTCGTGCTAGAGTCTTTTACAGAGCCACGAACGCTTCCTTTGCAGGCGGAAAGAGCAAATGGGCCCTCCTAGAAGATAAAGGAAGGAGAGGCTGGCTAGAGGGCCTCTTGAGGATTTTCGGTTGAACTCTGGAAGATCTAATTTTCGACTGCAACTTCTACGATATTCCGCCTGGCGACGATGATTTCCTTGTCTCCGCTTCTGACCCAAACGTGCATTAAGCCGAGGACTTGATATTCACCGTTCTCAAGCTTTGTCGTGTCCCAGGGCACTGCGAAGTTCTCCCTTTTGTCGGAAGACTCACCGATCTTGATCCAGGTCTCCATCCCCTTTTTCCTGTAATACCAGGGATTAGTTGCCCTGATCGGATCACCTGGAAACCCCAGCTCCTCCAATTCCCGCTTCAATAATTCCTCGTCAAAGGTTTCTCGCAGCAACACCCTACCGGAAAAAGCTCTTAGGGTTTCGGAAGGAACAATATAGTGAGGACCCCAATTGATTGTCATACTGACCTCCTAAAGCTTTAGCATTTGTGAATTGATAGAAAACCCCTTCTTGAGGCAATAGCCAAAAGTGCATGATATGTGCCAGTATTCCGTTTCAGCCTTAAATGCGGTAGGAATTAGTATTTCTGGCTGGTTTGAAGAAAAAGAGGCGAATCAAGGCGGAGGCGGCTAGCACATTTTGGTGGGAAAGAAATAAAATTGCTACAAAAATGTATTATTATGAAACTAACCCTTAGTTCCCCTTCATACCCTTGCATGTTTTCAATGCCTTCCCATGATTCCCTATATGTAAATAAAGGAAATACCCATCCCCGCGCCTTTAAGACAAAGGTCCCTGGCGTTGGTCACCTCAAAGTCGGGCGCCTGGGAGATTGCACTGAGGCTCTCTCATCTTGACCTGAATGACGGGGCGATGTTCGGGTCTCACGCTGAACCCCCCGGGTCGATACTCATACCTAGTGGGATGTCTGGTCGGCCATCAGCAGAAGTGAAGTCCCAGGTCAAGAACTCAGGACACATGGGAAGTACAAGGTCAATGTAGATCTGAGCTTGCTTATGCATATGAGTCGGATACACGGCTGCTAGCTTAAGCCTCCTTGCTTGACACCAAAGCTTCTATTCTTTACACTGCCTTGACCCATGGGTAAGGGCAGGGCAAAAAGCATCGTTTGTTGATAAATCGAGTTTTCTGGCCCGTGATCACTTGGAGGCAAATATGATTCAGTGGTGTCTCTCATGGAGGCAATAATGGCAAAGAAAAAGGCCTTTGAGACGGATAAGGCCGCGATTCTTGGCGGACCCTATTCACAGGCAATCATCCATAATGGCCTGATCTTCATATCAGGCCAGGGAGCGATTGATCCCCAAACGAACGAGGTCATGCATGGAACCATCGAGAAGGAAGCGGAGCTGTCTATGGAGAATATCCGCATTATCCTTGAGGAAGCGGGATCTTCGCTGGATAAGGTTTTGCAGGTAACCGTGTATTTACTTGATATTGGGGAGTACAATCGGTTCAACGAGGTATACAAAAGATATTTCCAGGGCGACCTTCCGGCACGAACATGCATTCAGGCAGCCAGGCTTCCCTTTGGGATTCGCGTGGAGATCGACGCCGTTGCGTATATCTGATATTGCCACGTAGCTCTCGCCCTATAGATTATCAGTGGAAAAAGCTTCCGCGTAAAGACCAATCGCTGTCTTCCATCTGCAGAATCAAGAAGAAGTTAGCCATCAGGATGATCACCAAAGGAGACCATTATTGAAAATTTGGTGTGAGTGCTTATTATGTAGCCGTAAATGTTTTTTCTTGTCACCGGGACAGATGCCTAGCCGATGTCATAGATACCACTTATGATGAGTTTTCCCTGAATAGAATCAATCATCCCAACGAAGAAAAGGTAAAATGAGGATGAAAAGTTCCGATACAAAGGCCAAGATCCTCCGATTCATATGGAGTGCCATTCCCTGGCTGATGGTGGCCTTTATTGTGGTCTTCATTGTGAACATGGGAGGCCGAATCATGGAGAAGAAGACCCGACTGGAAGAGGCCAAGAAGGCTGCCATGAAAAAGGAGGTGCCCGCGGTCAAGGTCATCACCCTGACCCTTGAGCCGCGCCGCCTTGTTGACAAAATCAACCTACCGGCAGAGGTGGAGCCCTACGACGAAGTGTGGGTCAAGGCGGAGGTTTCAGGCCAGGTGGTGGAGGTACTGGTCAAAGAAGGGCAGCCGGTCAAGAGAGGACAGGCCCTGGTCCAGCTCGACGACCGCGACTACCAGAGTCGATTGGCCCGCATCGAGGCCAACTACAAACTGGCCAAGCTGAATTACGACCGGACTGAAGCCCTGGTCAAAAAGAAGATCACCGCGCCGACCAAGCTGGATGAGATCGAAGCCCAGCTCAAGGATCTGGGTGCACAGCGCAAGGAAGCCCGGCTGGCCTTGAGTCGCACGCGCATTACCTCTCCGCTCTCCTCCCTGCTTAACCGGATCGAGGCCAAGGAGGGCGACTACCTCGCCGTGGGAGATCCGGTGGCTCAGATCTTAGAAATAGATCAGGTCAAGGTTACCGTGGGGGTTCCCGAGAGCGACGTAGCCGCTATCTTTGATCTGGAGGAGGCTGATGTAATCATAGAGGCCTTGGGGAAACGCAGGGTCAAGGGCAAGAAGGTCTTCCTCTCCCGACAGCCGCGAAGCTTGGCCCGACTCTTCGACCTCGAGCTCAGAGTTCCAAACCCCGACGGTCGCATCCTGCCTGGTATGTTCGCTCGAGTGGAGCTCGTCAAGCAAGTCTTTGAACAAGCACTGGCCGTTCCGCTTTACGCTGTCATCACGCAAGGAGACGAACCCTTTGTGTTTGTGGAGGAAGGAGGCCGGGCTGAAAAAAGGAGTGTCAAGCTCGGCGTTCTGGTCGGTTGGGAGGTCCAGATTAGCTCTGGGTTGAAGCCTGGTGAGAAGGTCATCGTGGTTGGTCACCGCCTTGTGGATGACGGCCAACCAGTAGAGGTTATTAAAAGCGTGAGCAATTCAAGCGAGATCCTGAAGTCATGATCGTCCCCAATACAGCTGTCAGAAAGCGGACAAGTGTTGTTGTTCTGGCCATAATAATTATCATCTTCGGTCTCATGTCTTATGAGTCCCTGCCCAGAGAGGCCGCACCTGATATTACCATTCCATATATCTTCATCATGACTAGCTATCCGGGTGTGGCCCCTGAGGATATAGAGCAGGCAATTACCCTTCCCATAGAGAAGAAGCTCAAGGGCCTAGAGGCGGTCAAGCAGATCAGGTCATCCAGCACTGAAGGTATGAGTTCAATCATCGTCGAATTCGTAGCTGGCACTGACATCGAAGAAGTCCTGTCCAAGACCAAGGATAAGGTCGATCTGGCCAAACCAGAGCTACCAACCGACCTGGAGGAAGATCCAGAGGTGATCGAGATCAACATCTCCGAGCTTCCCATTCTCGTTCTTTCTCTGTCCGGTCCAGTCGGGCTGGTTAGACTTAAGGAGATCGCCGAGGATCTTCAGGACGATATCGAATCCATTCCTGGCGTTCTTGAAGCAGAGGTGACAGGCGGGCTTGAGCGGGAAATCAGGGTGGAACCTGACTCGGATAAGCTCGCCTATTACGGTCTCTCCATAGTAAGCCTCCAAAACGTTATCGCCGAGGAAAACCAGAATGTTTCTGGTGGAGCTATCCGCATGGGTGACGGACGCTTTCAGCTTCGGGTCCCGGGCGAGTTCCAGAGCCCAGAGGAGATCTACGGGCTAATCGTGGGGCTTCACAAGGGCCAACCTGTCTACCTGAAGGATGTGGCACGGGTGGTTGATGGATTCAAAGACGAAGAAGGTCGCTCCCGTTTGAATGGCCACGAGGCCATTAATATCGCGGTTAAGAAGCGAGCCGGTGAAAACGTGATACGTATCTCAGAGCAGATCGACAAACTGATCGAGGAGCATAGCCCCACGTGGCCTGCGGGGACGAGAGTGACAAAACTCATGGACCATGCCAAAGATATAC
>SMTZ1_10004597_pt1 | contig 13850 bp, 12 predicted proteins | sample DeeMarSWOR136_30_FD_25667 | JGI IMG/M metagenome (IMG submission 25667) | reverse complement strand
ACTTCCGATTATTCGGGGAGTAGCTCAGTTTGGCCAGAGCGCTGCGTTCGGGACGCAGAGGTCGCAAGTTCAAATCTTGTCTCCCCGATTTATTGTGCTTTCTTTTGTATAAAGGAAAGGCACTCAATTCTGTATTGTTTCCCCCTTTTACCTTGATTTTGTACATACATGTGCAATAGGGTGGCCAACAGCTCCCATAAAATGCTGAAAAAAGCGTGATTTTGACGTAGAATTAGTGTTACCGGACATATATTTGATGCCTTTAATGGATGGAACAGGGGCTTAGTACATTAAAAAGCTCCGTAACAGCGTTTTTTGACAAGTTTTTTAGTTTTTTATGATGCAAGCAGGTAGAAGTAGATTTGGGTATAAATCGGAAAATGAGCTAAAAAATAAGGAGGCAAGCCATGTTAACTCTAAAACAATCAAAAAATCTTAAAGCAATTCTATTCTCAATAGTCTTGGCCTTAATGTTAATTACTGGTTCTGTTATTGCCAAGTCATCCCGCTCAAGCAGTAGTAAATCGAGCGGCGGCAGCAGGTCTGCCTCAAGGAGTTCCTCTTCCTCCAGGTCATCGAGTCCCTCAAGGTCTTCAGGTTCCTCCAGATCCTCAAGTTCCAGGGTAAGCACTTCAAGGCCTTCAACGAGAACTAGTTCCAGGGTGAGCACTTCGAGGCCTTCAAGCAGCAGTAGCTCCAGGGTAAGCACTTCAAGGCCTTCAACGAGAAGCAGTTCCACAGTGAGCGCTCCAAGACCTTCAACGAGTAGTGCCAGGATAAGCTCTTCCAAGTCTTCGACGAGCAGTAGCTCCAGGATAAGTTCTTCAAGGCCTTCAACCAGTAGTAGTTCCAGAGTAACACGAAGCAGCTCATCCAGCCGGTCTATTGTCTCTCGACCTTCGACTTCAAACAGTTCCAGTACAGGCAAATCCAGCAGTTCTTTCAGCGGCAGGATATTGGCGAATTCAGGTTCAAGCGTAAGAAAAGCGTCGACAACGAGCACAAGGAGTCAAATAAGCCAGAGTAAAACCTCGCGCATCGCAAGCCCGATCAGCACGAGTAAGTCATCTGTCTCCACAACGCCGAGATCATCGAGCAAAAGCACGAGCAGCCGTATAGACCAGAGCATGACCTCGCGTATCGGCAGTTCGATTGGCACGAGTAAGTCGTCCGTCTCCACAACTCCGAGATCAACAGACAAAAGTACGAGCAGCCGTATAGACCAGAGCAAGACCTCACGTATCGGTAGTTCGATTAGCACGATTAAGCCGTCAATTTCCACAACGCCGAGATCGTCAACCAAAAGTTCGAGCAGCCGTATAGGCCGGTCTAAGACCTCTCGCATAGATAGTCCTGCCAGCACTCAAAATTCTCGTGATACTGCCACTGGAAGACTTACTCGTGGTAGTAACCCGACGGTCGGAACCGGCAGGACAGGGACGAGTAACCGCACAAGTTTCAGCAGCAGACCTTCTTTGTTCAAAGGAGCGGCAAATGAAGGGAGTCTACAAACACGGTCGGCAACTGAAAAAGGCCGGCAAGTCAGGTCTGCGAAAGAAGGTGGCCAGTACGCCACAAGAGAACGCAGGAGAGTTTATGCGGAGCCCAGAACCGCCGGACTTCAACAGGAGAGAAGGATGGCCGGCGAAAATCGGATGCACCGCTGGAGAGAAAGGAATTCTACACCGAGATACCGTGAACGAAACCATGTTGTAAAAGACATCGGACACCATGAGCACGTATACTTTGATCGTCATCGCCGGATATGCCGGACGACTGTCTGGCCGAGATATAGTTTTATGTTGTCCTATGGCTGGGGGCCGTACTATACATGGCGGTATTGCTATCCGTACTATCACAGAAGATATGTCTTTGTCAGTCTGGGCGGATACTGGCCCTGGGATTACTGCTATAGGCGTTATTACTGGTATGGCTGTCATCCTTACCATTGGTACGGTTACTATCCCATCGCTCGCGAAGTCGTGGGTGACACGCATAACTACTATACCTATAATTACTACTACGATGACGCTCCTGTAGTTGGCGCCGCTGATGTTGGTGTTGTTGACCACACGACTTTCGCGGATGTTCGCGAGAGAATGGCGCAGCAGGCCGTAGAACCCGCCGAGCCTACGCTGGCGGACCGCTACTTTGAAGATGCTATCGGGGCTTTCGAACTCAAAAATTACGACAGGGCCGCCGAGCTGTTTGCCCAGGCAATGGAGCTTGCACCTGATGATATGATACTTCCCTATGCGTATTGTCAGGCGCTTTTCGCCGCCGAGAGATATACAGAGGCGGCTGAGGTCCTCCGAGCGGCTCTGGCGAAAGTATCGCCCGAAGAGGAAGGTGTTTTCTATCCTCGCGGACTGTATTCGAAAGACGATGTTCTCTTCGAACAAATGAATCGGCTGGCTGAAATAGCGGAACTCTACAGCTTCGATCCGGACCTGCAGCTTCTTCTGGGTTACAATCTGCTTGGTATCGGAGAGCTTGATGAGGCCGTCGAGCCTTTACGCCTTGCAACGCTCGACCTGGAGAATGCACCTGCAGCAACGGTGTTGCTTAACCTTTTGGAGAAAATGAGAATTCAGGATGCTAACAAGACTGAATAAAGTCAATTTTAAATAAAAAAACCACGATGAGAAATGGGAATTTGATAACCTGGATAGTCGCTATGTGTGTCACAATCACTCAGGTCTCTGACGCGCTGGCGGCAGACTGGGTGGAGTTCCCTGTATATGCTGTAATGGAGGACCAGCAGGCCCCGGATATTTATGGAAATGTTGTCGTATGGGAGCAATTCGTGGAATCAGATTTTGACATTTACGGAGCCGATATTACCGACTCTCTAAATCCTTTTGTTTTTGTAATCGATGACGATGTCGATGACCAGAATGCACCATCTATTTATGAAAACACCGTGGTTTGGCAAAGTTATGTCGAAACGGATTGGGATGTCTGGGCAGCCGATATTACTGACCAGAATGCTCCACAGTATTTTGCCGTTTCGGAATATGTCGATATTAGTGAAATAGCACCAGCGGTTCACGGCAATATTGTTGTCTGGCAGGATGACTATTTAGGTGACTGGGACATTTTAGGTGCTGATATTACCGATTCTAACAATCCTGCGGAGTTTTTTATAGCTACGTATGATTATAACCAGAGTAGTCCCGCTCTTTACAGGAGCATTGTTGTCTGGCAGGACGACTTTTTTGATGATTGGGACCTCTTTGCCGCGGACATCTGGCAAAGAAACAAACCCGCTGAGTTTTCAGTCTCACTTGTTGACTGCAACCAGATAAAACCGGCCATCTGTGGCAGTACAGTCGTCTGGCAGGATGACTTCTTTGGCGACTGGGACATTTATGCTGCCGACATCATCAGGCCTGGCAGCCCTGTTGAGCTTGCGATTACTACCGATGTTTCCTGGCAGATAAATCCCGACATCGATGGAAACATAATCGTCTGGCAGGACTATCGAAATGACAACTGGGACATATACGGGTACAATCTCACGACGCGACAGGAATTTCAGATAACCAATAATCCCGCCGACCAGGAGAATCCCGCTATCAGTGGTAACGTGGTTGTCTGGGAGGATAATAGAAACGAATACTGGAATATATATGCAGTAATACTTCGTGGCCCTGAGGTGGCGAAGTGTAAATCCTGGATCCCCGGTGATATTAACGGGGATTGCAAAGTTAACTTCATCGACTTTTCTGTAATGGCCGACAACTGGCTTGAATGCGACCTCAAGCCCGGCCATGCCTGTTGGTAGAGAGATGGCCTGTAAACGCCCCTTTTAGAAAGGAGAGATAAAAATGGCTAAGAATTTAGTGACAATTACGCTGATAGTTGTAATGAGTTTGAGTTCGGTATTCATTGTCGGTTGTCAGAGCGATGCACAAGTCGGGAGTGCTATTGGTGCCTTGGCCGGCGCCGGCATCGGTCAATTGGCAGGCGGCGATACGGAGGCAACCCTCATCGGTGCAGCTGTTGGCGGCACAGCCGGTTATTTGCTGGGCAACGAAAGCGATAAGGAAAAGGCACATGCCGAAAGAGAAGACCTGCGTCAGGACATGAACACCGTTCTGGTGAAAGTAACCAACAGTAACGGTTCTATCATACAGGTACCCTTGAAAAAGCAGGGTGTTGGATATGTTGGCACAAGAGGTGAGTATTACGCCACCCTGCCAACCGAGGACCAGCTCCGCCCGGTGTATGGTTTTTAGCTGCCAAGTGACGTTCTGTGCCGATTATAAGGGATTTGAATGTTTTATCCCCTATAATGTTTTTTGAAACTTGAATATTGAAGAAATGGGAGTTTTCAGTACAATATGCGTTACGAAGTCTCTGGTTGGTGCCTTTTATAGATAGGGCAGGAGCTTCACAAGATGACAGCTTTTTGATTGTAACGAGACCGGGATAAAGTATGCAAGCGAATCTGAGAGGCCTGCTATGAATAGGCGGCTGCGTAACGCCCTGAAAGGAATCACGGACCCGGATGCCAAACGCCGTCGCCGGGCGATGGAGCCTTTTGTACGGGCTACATTTGATACCTTCATCAGGTTCCTGTACCGATACCTTGGTAATGAAGTAGAATGTGAGGATGTTTTAGAAGATGTTTATGCCGATATTTGGGAAAATCCGGATCGTTTGTGTGACATTACCAGTGAAAAACAGCTTTTAAGGACTGTGTACCTGTACTATATGCGGAAACGCCTGAGGCAGGTTTACAGTAGAATTAACCGACATTTATCTTTATCTCAGAGAGACTTGAAGAATCTTATGGCCCCTGAATTAGATGTTATTGAGATGATGTCACAGTCTGAGCTTCAGCAGAACCTTCGCCGGACTTTAAATAAACTCAAGGCACGTGAGCGAAGGGCAATAGAGCTATGGATGACTGGTTTCTCTAACAGGGCTATCGCAAATGAACTCAAGACAACGGTAGGGGCCGTCAAAATGCTGATTTTTAGAACTATCATAAAGCTAAGACAAATGATGCGGGATTATACTGATGAAGATTAGTTTCATATTTTTAGGAATCCATTGTGCAATTATCGGCAAAATGGAAATCCTGAAAGGAGCACGAGAAAATGCCTGATACAAACAGAGAAATCCAGGAATTACTGGTTGACTACGCGGGGGCCTTGCGTGACGGATATGTGCCGACTTTCTTGAAATCACTTTCGCGGGAGGAGGCGCACAGGATATCTGCTTCTCAACAGTTTCAGGAGGCCGCCGAGGTCACGCGAGTTCTTAACGGTGTAGGTTTCGCCGAAAAGGCCGCGACTCCGAATGTGGATCTGTTCATATCCCGTGTCGGCGCCAAGATATCATCGCGGTTGAAAAAGGCCAGAGCGTCGTCACGGAGCAGATGCCGAACTTCTGCAAGATCTATTGACAGAATAGCGAAAAGGATTGAGAAGTCGATATGATTTTGGATTGTCACCAGTGTTCATCCTGCTATTTTGAGGATAAGGAGCCATCCTCCAGAATAGATGGTGCCACAATCTCACTTCCGCAGCCAAAAATGGTTTTCAGGAACGTCCTGGTTGTCTTTGTTTGTATCGAACTATACGACAGCAAACAGGAACTTCAAGAAGCTGCAGAGGAATTCGCCTCGCTTTCGGACCTCATAGGTAAAAGACCGATTGTATTGTGTCCAAATGTTCACCTCTCAATTGACAAGGCGCCCGAGAAGCAGGCGTCGTATTTGATTACCGAACTGGAAAAAATGCTCGTTAACGTGGGCTACGATGTACACTGTCTGTCTTTTGGTTACCATAAAAAGTACGGTATGGAGTGTAACGGCAATGTCGGCAGCGTAGTTGGCAGGAGGTTCTATGGCTCTGAAGAGAAGCAGTTTCTAAGGCTCCTGACTCGGCTTGGTGTTTGTCCTCCCGAATCGGAGCCGGAGGACATGCCATCATGGGCTAAAACTCTGACCGGGGGACCGTTGTTCAAGGTACTCAGCAGCCGAAGCCGAACCTACAACGCAGCAAGAAATATACTTCGCCACCAGCTTGATATTGCCGGCGGTGAGCTTTGGACGTGTATGTTGTTTGAAGGCGAAAGAGACCCTATGGGAGACTATCTTAGCACTTTATATGAAATCGTGGAAGATTACCCCGATATCAGGGTGCACCGTGCGATGAACCTCAGCGTGCCGGGATTTTCAAATGCAGCGCGTTTCCTTTTTCGAAAGTTTCCTGAGGCAATCGAACAGGGCAGACTCCGGATTTATAACAGCAAAGTATCCGACCTGGAGTGCCTGCTGTCCAAGTCGGCGGTTCTTCTTGCATTCCCTCACATACCTCGCAAGGCCGGTTCACATGCAGGAGAAATATCTTTCGGGATTTCCTGTAAGGATGAAGATTTTGCAAAGAATGTGATTCAGTGGTATAGAACTTTTCTTGTTGATTCTCGATTCGGATGGATCCGAACGGAATCTGAATTGAATGCGGCAATCAATGAATTAGAGGAGGAGATGTTCCAGGACAAACGACAGTAGACTTTGATATAGGATGTCCAAACGAGTTTTGAGAATCCGGCTTTTGTAATGATAATATAGAATATCAAACAGGACCGAAATAATGCAAACGGTCTTACCGGTTATTGTAGCTGCAGCCTACGTGGTGGTACTCACCTTTGTTGCGCTGCGGGCACGCGCCGCCCGTCAGTTCTCAGAATTTTCGCTCGCCAGACGCGCACTTCCATTGGCTTTAGTATTCGGCAGCCTTGCCGCTACATACGTAGGGCCGGGTTTTTCAATCGGTTTTGTAGGCAAGGGCTTCAAGAGCGGCTTTCTGTTTCTGGGCATCGGATTGGCATATGCGCTCCAAAATATCCTGGTAGGACTGCTCATTGCTCCTCGCCTGAGGGCCTTGAAAGACTGCCATACATTGGGTGATGCTATAGGCCAAAAGTATGACCGTAGGTGTCAGATTGTTGCAGGGATTATTTCCGTAAGTGTTTGTACATTTTTTGCTGCGGTTATGGCGCATGCTGGTGGAGTTGTCGTCAGTGATGTATTCGGACTTCCGAATTGGTCGTCCGTCATAGTGGTTGTCGGCATTACAGCGCTGTACACAACGTTTGGCGGATTACGGGCAAGCGTGATAACCGACGCGTTTCAGTTCACTGCGTTTGCCATATTACTTCCTGTTACTCTGTTAGTAGTGCTTATATTTCACATTAAAGGAGGTGCTGCGACTTTTGCCGGGGAGGCTGTAACTGCTACAGCCGAGGGGCTCGATTCCACATCTCTAATTGAGATAGTGGGTTTGGTGGCGGCCTTCTTACTTGGGGAAACACTCATACCACCATATGCAAATAGGGCGTTGGCCTCCAGAACGACACGTATATCACGAAATGGTTTTATGTTAGCAGGCCTCTTTAGCGTTGTTTGGTTCATCGTTATGATAGCACTTGGTGTTGCGGCCCGGAGTATTCTTCCCTCGGGAACAGTTGAGGATCGTGTTTTGTTGAATTTGGTAGGATCGCTTACGCATGGTGGCGGTTACGCACTGTTATTAGTCGTCTTGGTGTCCGTAGTGATGTCCAGTCTGGATTCACTCCTGAACGCCGGCGCTGTGGCCTTTACCGAGGATATTGTTAAACCATTTGCAAAACTACCGGATGAAAAGGCTCTGAATGTCGGTCGCTGTGCAACGATTGTTATTGCGGCAATTGCCATGGTCGTTGCACCTGCTGTTCCCAGTGTCATCGACGGCCTGCTTATTTGTTACACCATTTGGGCCTCGGCGATTCTTCCTGCCCTTATCATCGGCCTTTTTATTAAGCGGCCGCACCCCCTTGCCGGCATTCTATCAATGGGTGTTGGTACATTTGTTGCCATGAGTGCTATTGTGTTTTGGTTTATCTTTCCTTCTATGATTAAGGCTCCTGCCATAATTATTCCGGCTCTTGGGGCGGCACTGCTTGCGTATGCTCTGGGACATTGGCTTGGCAGAAGTAAATCCGGAGTCTGAAAGATGGGAGTAGTTACCTTTGCTATAGTAGTAATTGCAGCCTTATTTGCTATCGGCAGCGGTTTTTGGGTCGCGATTGCGCTGGTGCGTGCTATCTCCAGACATCAAACTACACAAAATACATACCACCCGGCAAACGATAAAAGTGACCACGGGGATATATAAGACCGTGACGAATTCTGTGTTTTCGATATTTCCCCCTCTGCTGTGAAATACCCCTTTTAATCCTGGATTTCAGGATTATACTTTATTTTTAGAGTATAAGTTTGTATATTTTCCCCGTAAAGAAAGGAGGCACATAATGTACACGTACAACAAAACTGAAACAGATAGCAGCAAGTCAATGGGGCGTATACCACAGAAGGTATTACTGATAAGTATCTTTACGGCCTTTTTAATCGGTCTTATCGGCTCATCAGGTCTTTGTCCGGCGGCCGAAGATGGAGGAATTGTCAACGTTGTGCCTTTCGGCGAGCTTAAAACCTGGGACTCACAGAGGAAAGACTACGGCGTCATCTGGGAGGACTCAAGGGACATCTTCAGGGTGGTCGTCAGGTTTGCTGATTCTAAAACTGTTCCTAATCCGGAGTCCATTAAATTGCAGTACTGGCAGTCGTCATGGCCCCATAGCCGAATCCCTCGCGACAGAGCTTCCGGGGCCGGTGGTTCGGGATGGCTTAACGTTGGCGACTGGTTTCAGGGCAAATGGATAAAAGCTGATACAAATCTCGATGTCAGAGGAAATACCTATACGTTCACTTTCAATCCGGTCAATGCAAAGGAATTTCAAGACCTCAGGAATTTTTCCGCCCGTTACCGTACAACATTGAAATTACGCCTGGTCGCCGAAAAGAAGCTTCCCGCAATAGATGCGTTTGAGGCTTATACTGATTCTCTCTGGAGTACCCTTGAATTCGAGGTTCGGTGGGGCGGCACCGCCGGGAAGCGACAAATCTGGGACGGACGGCTTGAAGTTTTCAATGGTATAATTAAACAGGTACAAAACCTCTCGGATGAAAGTAGTGTTAAGGTTGGACCTGATAATAACTGGAAATCAAGTGTGAAAGAGAAAATCGATGGCATACGTGCCAGCATCCTCTATGCGAAAGTGAAAGGCTATAACTCGTTCGATGAGACGATAGTGACTGTTCGCGCAAAACAAGAAACTTTTTCCTTTGCGGCTTCGGATTTGATAAAACACGGCCATGTATTCATTCCCGATTTCGGCGTGATAGTTCGCAAGGCAGGTGATAGTACAAGTTACCAATCGGCCGAGCGAACCTGGAAAGACAATAAAAACAAAAACATCTATACAAGAGTTTCAACTGTGCCTGAACAAACGCTGACTCAGGCATGGAAAGACATACCCACCAAGGGACACCACTATATACCTTTGAGTTTCGAGGGGAGTCGGCAGCACTTTGGTGTTGAGTCTGACGGCAGTGTGTTCTGCCATTATCACTGGCTTTCGCGACGACCTGGTAGGGATACGAAACGCTGTCTGTACGAAGGCAATACTATCCGCTACCGTTTTGGCCTGTCCGGTGCAAAGTTGACAGACCGCCATACTGTTGATGGCTGTCTTCCAATGATAGTCAGTCAGTGGGAGCGCGACGGCGTTCAGTATCGCCAGACCGCTTTCGTGGTTCCGTTTGATGGTGTTCCTAAGGCCGGTGAGCGAATCTATGCTGATGACACTTTGGTTTTGATGATTAGGTTCGAAATCCAGAGGCTTGATAACACAGAGCGCGAGGCGAAGCTTGATATAGAGGCCATCGCCGGTGGTGCCGAGCAGCTTACAGTCGATAATGGTTTGATTTTTTCCGCTGGTGGTGAGCAAAAACGATTGCGGATGCTTGTGACCTCACCGGATGAATCATCACGCTATTCCTTTACTGCACAGGATGGGAAAGCTGTCTATCGAGCTGCGCTGACTGTGGAAAATCCGAAACGCACGGTTGAAATCGCCATTCCATATATCACTTTAACAGAAACCGGAGAATGGGCGAAACTTCGCCGCATTCAATTTGACAAGGCTTTCGAAGCAGTTCGCAAGTATTGGAATAAACGTGTGCAGGACGGCGCACAAATCTACACTCCTGAGCCGATGATAAATGATTTCTATAAGGCCCACGTTTCACACCTCTTGATTAATACCGAGCGCGAGGTTGGGACCAGCGACCGATATATGGCGAAAGTAGGTACTTTTCACTACGGCGTATTTAGTAATGAGTCGTGCATGATGATTAGTGACCTTGACCGTCGCGGTTATCATAAGCGCGCCGAGCAGGCCCTCGAAACCTGGCTCCATTACCAGGGAACGGTAGGACTGCCCGGCGACTTTTCGACCGCTGAAGGCCAATTCTACGGTGCCAATAGATACGAGGCCGGAGGGTACAACCAGCACCATGGTTTCGTTCTCTGGTGCCTGGGTGAGCATTATTGGTATACGCGGGATGTTGACTGGCTCAAGCGCGTCGCCCCGAAGATTGTCAAAGGCTGTGAATGGATAATCCGCGAACGACAACGCACCATCGCCGAGGCGGACCGCTCACCTATCCGTGAAATCGAGCGGGGTTTATTGCCACTTGGCTCTTTAGAAGATATAAGAGACTGGCGCTCCTGGCTTTCCACGAATGTCCATTCCTGGTGGGGAATGCAAAATGCGGCTGCCGCACTCGATGCGGCCGGTCTGCCTGAAGGCAAACGCCTGTTGAAAGAAGCAGCCGCCTACCGTAAAGATATTTTGAATGCTTTCACAGAAGCGATGCAAAGATCTCCTGTTGTCAGGCTTCGTGATGGTAGCTGGATCCCCCATGTGCCGCCTGAGTGTCATCGCCGCGGGCGGACCTTCGGATGGATTACTGAGACTCTCGAAGGTGCAATCCACATGATTCGCACCGGTATGATTGATCCCTGGGATCGTATGGCTACCTGGATTATCAAGGATTTCGAGGACAATCTCTATATATCCGAGCAGTACGGCTATAACATCACCGGCGACGAGTTTGAGCGATATTGGTTTAGCAGGGGGGGCATATCGATGCAAGCCAATCTGCTTTGTAATCCAATTCCATACTTGCTCCGTGATGAGCCGGAGCACTTCCTCCGTGCCTACTTTAACGCATTTGCCGTCAGTTACTTCCCGGATACGCGAATGATGACCGAGCATGCTCTGCCGAATATCGGAGATTGGCGTGGTGACCACTACAAGTCTTCAGATGAGGCCAATTCGACTTTTTGGCTGCGAATGATGTTCTTGCTGGAGCGAGGAGAAGATCTGTGGGTGGGAGCGGCTGTCCCCCGTTACTGGCTTGCCGACGGCAAGAAGTGTGGAATCGAAAATGCAGGGACATATTTTGGGCCGATGTCAGTCGGGTATGAGTCGCGGGTTGCCGAAGGTCGAATTGAGATGACTATTTATCCACCACGCCGGAACCCTCCAGAAAGGATATTAGTCCGCTTTCGTCATCCCGAGGGCCGTCGAATGATGCGATGTGAGGTCAACGGGAAGGTTTATAAACGATTCGACCCTGTAAAGGAATTGGTTGTTCTGACCCGGTGCCGAAAAACGACTCGTGTCACTGCATATTATAACTGATTCTGCTTGTTCCTGTGTATGAAGAGTATATCACATTTACGTCCTGGTTGTAGATCAGGTACGCAGTGCAAATCTTTCAAATTAGTTGTTCCTTGCATATTCAATGTTTACGTAAAGAAGGCGTTGACGGAACTAGTCTATATATGTTATAATAAAAGAAACTCATTTGTCGTTTTTGGTTGTATAAAATCCGCAAGTTTCGGACACTACTGTAAAAATGTTCGCAAAACAGGAGCCCCATAGAGGTAAAACCGCGATAAATGGCCGAAGGCATCAGTGAGGAAGGAAATTAAAGATGCATCGATTTTTAAGGGCCTTGTTGTTATCATTTGCATTAGTAGCACTTGTAGTCGGTTCGACTGGTGCGGAGTCTCAACTCATAGGTGATCTGAATTCAGATTATACCGTTGATTTCAAAGATATACAAATTCTTGCCTGGCAGTGGCAGAATCCGACCTGTCTTGCCCCTGGTTGCATTGCCGATCTGGATGGCGTTGATGGAGTAAATGTGGCTGACTTCGCCCTATTGGCTAATAACTGGCAGGTAGTAGAGCCGCACATAGTCATAAGTGAATTTATGGCAAGTAATGCCAGCGATCTGCCCCTGGAAGAAGGTGAGCTTCTGGATGGAGACGGTGAATCCTCCGACTGGATTGAGATTTACAATCCGACGGATACAACTATCAGTCTGGATGGCTGGTATCTGACCGATGACGATGCCAATCTGACCATGTGGCAATTTCCAGACGGCCTTGAGGTTAAGCCAGGCCATTTCCTGATTGTCTTTGCCTCAGAGAAGACATTTGAGCTATATCCTTATAATTATCCATATCTTGATGCGGCCGGTTACTATCATACCAACTTCAATCTCGACAAAGACAAAGATTATCTGGCGCTGGTAGCTTCTGATGGGAAAACTATTGCCCACGAATATGCACCGCAATTTCCACCACAGTTGACCAATGTCTCATATGGTTTGGCTCAGTATGCTGCAAAGCTCGTACCAACAGGTGCCCGCGCTTCCTATCATGTGCCTACAAGCTTGGATGCGATTCTGAGTACTGTCTGGTTTACTGTTGATTTTAGCGATTCGGGATGGGATGCCGGACCGACCAGTCTTGGTTTCGGTGATATTGGTGGTAGTACAGGAAAAATCCTGCGGGAGTACTGGACGGGTATCCCTGGTTCAAGTGTATCAAATTTGACAGGCAACTTAAATTTTCCGGACAATCCATCCGGTAGTAGCGAGCCGGTAATATTCGAGGCACCAACGAACTGGGCAGAAGAGTATGGAACACGTATGCGCGGATTCCTTCATCCTCAGGTCAGCGACTCTTATACCTTTTGGATCGCCAGCGATGACAATAGTGAGTTATGGTTGAGCACAAGCGCTGATCCGGCGAACAAGGCGTTGATTGCATCCGTTCCGGGCTGGACCGACCCGCGTGTATGGAACAGCTTTGCCGCCCAGCAGTCCTCCTCAATTATGCTGGAGGGGGGACAAAAGTACTACATCGAAGCGCTGCATAAGGAAGGTACTGGTGGTGATAATTTGGCGGTGGCCTGGCAGAGGCCGGGATTTAGCCGTGAGGTAATTGACGGTCAGTACCTTTCGTCGTGGGCTGGTGGTTGGATTGCCACTGATGTGCAGGAGGATATGTTGGGTGTAAACGCCTCATTGTGGATACGAATCGAATTTGATATTGAAGAAGGAGAGGAGAACCTTTTTGACACGTTGTCTCTGAGGATTAAGTACGAGGATGGTTTTGTGGCTTATATCAATGGCCGGAAGGTAGCCAGCCGTAACGCACCGGATCCGGTCGACTGGAACTCGAAGGCCCTCTCCGGTCGCCCTGATGAGGATGCTTCGATCTTCGAAGAAATCAACCTTAATGCTTTTCTGGGTACATTGCAATCCGGTAAGAACGTGCTGGCGATTCACGGGCTAAACGACCAAAAGGGCAATGGTGAGTTTCTGATTCTGCCCGAGCTTGTCGCCGCCAGAAACCGAGTGGTCCCGCAGTACTTCGCCAGGCCGACGCCGGGAACATTCAATATTCCCGGTGCGATTGGTCACGTATCGGATGTCTGGGTCAGCACTGAAGGTACTTTCTATACGGGTCCGCCGGATTGGCATATACCCTTGACATTATCCACGGCAACCGATGGAGCCGAGATTCGTTATACCCTCGATGGCTCAAGTCCCTCAATAAACCATGGACTCATTTATGATCCCCTAACCG
>SMTZ1_10013750_pt1 | contig 13852 bp, 12 predicted proteins | sample DeeMarSWOR136_30_FD_25667 | JGI IMG/M metagenome (IMG submission 25667) | reverse complement strand
AGGAAAAGACACTGTTTGGTGTATCTGCGTGGGGTCAGCCGCGGCATCCTTTGTCGTTGAAGGCGTGGGACCTGAAGTGTTTGGAGAGAAGAAGAACGTCTATGAGAGGGCGGCTGAGATTCACAAGGCTTTCTGAATGACTAGTCGATCGACTTGGCGGTTTTGACCGCAGGCTTTCTCTCTGATATGGCGAGCGTCATTTTATGTAGTGGGTTTCTCTGTCCTTCTTCGACCTGCTCAGAATGTTGATTAGGAGGAAGTCGGAGTTCTTTCCCCACAAAAGCCAACGTAGACCATGATAGAAACGCAGAAATTCTAATCCTTTGCTGGTTGGTCGATAGAAATTCTCGCTCTGTCTCTCCACGTTGACCATCTCCAAAACCACCAACGTCGGCATATACTTCTCCAAGAGCTTCTTGTTCAACTCACACTTCGTTATGATCTCCGATTCCTTAGAACCTAGGATTGCCACGCGAAGGATATCAGCAATGACGTCAAACTCGTTTCTATCGATAGCCATCCGCCGTCAACTTGAAGAGACACAGCAAGAACTATAATCATTATTTCAGTCCCGATAATATGATAAAACCGATAGTAGAGTGCGCATACACAATGTACGAGAAAGGCTATGTTTCTTCTCGATACTAATCTAAGGCAAACCGAAATCCAATCTAAACCCATTTCTCTCTCCCACAACCAACATCATGATACCCTTTGGAAACAGAGTAGATTTTCATGGGAACCTCCAAAGGATTCGAAAATCTTAAAGTCGGAATTCTCTAATGTTTAAGTGACTAATCATACAATCTAATCTGGAGAGTCTCTCGTTGGGTCGAGTTTCTAAAGGTGAAAACTGTAGCGTTGCAGGATGCGATAAGGAGGCAGTTCGTTCCCTTACAAATGAGAAGGTGAGCTCCGCGGGATTGCAGGTCGGCACGGCAAGAAAGGCGTACCTCTGTAAGGAGCATTATAAGGAGTACAAGAGGAAAACCAGAACAGAACGTAAGCTGGAGAAATGGAGACACCAAGGATGAGCCCTCCATAAGGCTAATTTACTAACGTTCCTTCATATCCAATAGAGCTAGACCATAATTGAGGAACGCAGATGAGGATACTTCAGCTCCATTCAAATTTCATAGAATACAAGCCTATAGAAAGAGAGGCCAAGTTAGCTGAGGAATGTGAGGAGAAGGAGCAACGCCTCGAAGAGCTTGTTGTCTTATTCACCTGTGTTGAAGAAGGAGACAACAAGGCCGTTGTGAAGAAGGCAGTGGAAGAAATCAAAGAGTCTCTCGAAAAACTGAAGGCGAACAAGATTCTAATCTATCCTTACGCTCACTTGAGTAGCAACCTGGCAAAACCCGCCGAAGCATTAAAAGTGATCAAGGCGATGGAGAAGAGCGCAAGAGAAGCCCGCATCGAAACCTACAGAACACCATTCGGCTGGTGCAAGAAATTCTCAATTTCGATAAAAGGACATCCCCTAGCGGAGCAGTTCAGAGTAATCCTGCCAAAGAACACCGACGAGGCTGAGCAAGTTTCAGAGGCACTAGCGGCAGAAGACACGCTGAAGTCTTCTTGGTTTATCATGCAACCAGATGGAGAAATGGTCCCCCTTGAGGAATTTGACTTCACGAACCACCCCATGCTGGAGAAGCTTGCAAAACACGAAACCGTGAAGGCGAGGGCGGCTCAAGAAATTCCGCCTCATGTGAACCTCATGAAGAAGTTGGAGCTCCTCGACTATGAAGCCGGTAGTGACTCAGGAAATTTCAGATGGTATCCGAAGGGGCGGCTGGTCAAGTCGTTGCTTGAAGAGTATGTGACGCGGAAAGTTGCAGAATATGGAGCTATGGAAGTTGAAACTCCAATCATGTATGACTTTGAGCATCCGAGTCTGGCAGATTATCTTAACAGGTTTCCAGCAAGACAATATATTCTGAAGTCGGGTGAAAAAGATTTCTTCCTGAGGTTCAGCGCCTGCTTCGGCCAGTTCCTCATGCTCCATGACACACAGGTCTCTTACCGCCAACTACCACTCAAAATCTACGAGTTGACCAAGTACAGCTTCAGAAGGGAGAAGAGCGGAGAGCTCTCTGGGCTGAGAAGACTTAGAACATTCACTATGCCTGACTGCCACGCACTATGTGCAAACCTGGATCAGTCTAAGAAGGAATTCTTCACCAGATTCATGCTTTCTATGGAGACATTAAAGGGGCTGGAGCTGGAAAGAGAAGACTATGAATTGGCGATAAGATTCACCAGAGACTTCTACGAAAAGAACAAAGACTTTATCTCGTCGTTGGCGAAGATGAACGGAAAGCCCTCATTGATCGAGATTTGGGAAAAGCAGTTCTTCTATTTCATAGCGAAATGGGAGTTCAACTTCATAGACAACATGGATAGGGCTTCCGCCCTCTCAACTGACCAGATCGACATTGAAAACGCCGAAAGATATGGCATCACATACGTGGATGAAGATGGTACGAAAAAGCATCCGATAATCCTGCATTGTAGTCCCAGTGGAGCCATCGAAAGATGTGTCTATACTCTGCTGGAGAAGGCTTTCCGCGAGCAGCAGAAGGGAAGCACACCCATACTACCATTCTGGCTCGCCCCGATCCAAGTGCGGGTCATTCCAGTAACTGACAGCTTCCTTGAAGACGCCAGAAGGATAGCGGATGAGATAGAGCGCCATCAGATAAGGGTTGATCTGGATGATAGGGCCTTAACGATGCAAAAGAAGGTTAGAGAAGCAGAGACCGAGTGGATCAACTACATCATCGTAGTCGGTCAGAAAGAGATAGACTCGAGCATTCTACCCATAAGAGATCGGAAGTTGGGAAGGATCAGAAAAATGAAACTTCAAGAATTTGTGACCGAGATGAATGGAAAGACCCGGGGCAAACCCTTCAAACCGTTGCCACTTTCGAAGTTCGTGTCAAAAAGACCTAGATTTTTCGGATAATGCCTGTCAAATTGGTAGGCCACAAAAAGCTTATCATGGAATAGTCCAATTATCACGTTCTAAAGGTGGAAATCTAATGTGGACTGAGAATTGGACCTGCCATAGGCGGAACAAGGATGGCCCCTGATATATCAACTGAGGAAATCTTCCGATTGGCAAGGGCTATGACCCTCAAAAACGCAGCGGCAGATATCCCTCACGGAGGTGGTAAGAGCGGAATCATCGCTGACCCAGAAAGCGAGAACAAGTACACGCTCATTCGATCCTTCGCAAAAGGAATAGCACCGATAAAAGATTACATTCCAGGTCCGGACATGGGCACAGATGAAAATTGCATGGCGATCATCCAGAGGGAGATCGGCAGAGCCATCGGGTTACCACGAGAACTCGGAGGAATCCCTTTGGATGAAATGGGTTCTACAGGATACGGTGTAGCTGTCAGTACCGAAGTAGCCTGCGAATGTGCGATGTTGGATCTGTCCAAAGCGAGCGTCGCTGTAGAAGGCTTTGGAGCAGTTGGGAAGGCTACTGTCAAATTCTTGACAGGTAGAGGCGCAAAGATAGTAGCGGTCTCAGACTCTAGAGGCGCCATATATCAAAAGAAGGGCTTGAATTACGAGAAGTTGCTGGAGGTCAAACAGACTACAGGTGCTGTGACAAACTACGAAAGCGGAGAAGTGATCACAAACGAAAAGCTGTTCGAGTTGCCTGTAGACATCCTAATTCCAGGAGCCCGCCCGGATGTCATAACCAAAGACAATGCACGAGACATTAAAGCAGCGCTTGTTGTCGAGGCTGCCAACATTCCAGCTACCATAGAAGCCGAGAACATTCTTCACGACCGAGGGATTCTCGTCGTCCCCGACTTCATCGCGAATGCTGGTGGAGTCATAACCGCCGCAGTAGAATACCGTGGTGGAACCGAAGGCGAAGTCTTTGACGTGATCAGCGAGAAGATCGCAAAGAACACCCGACAGGTCCTTGAAATGGCAAAAGAGCAAAAGGTGCAGCCTAGGGTTGCCGCGGAAAAGATAGCCAGGGAACGCCTGCTTAGGGCCAAGGAATAGACGCTCGAGACAGGTGTTAGTATGCAGACTCTGCTGCTGGGAGAAGAAGAAATTGAACAACTGCTATCTATGGATGAGGTTACAAAAGCTGTCGAGTCAGCCTTTAGAGAAAAAGGCTTAGGCAACGTTCAGATGCCGGCAAAGCTGTACCTGTTTTATACCAAATACAATGGCGACTTAAGAGCCATGCCATCCTACCTCGAGGCGTCTGACGTCTCTGCTGTCAAGGTTGTTAATGTCCATCCTGATAACAGAGTCAAGTATAATCTTCCCTCAGTCATGGCAACAATAATCTTGATAGACCCGAAAAATGGTGCACCTCTAGCCCCACGATCACCGATATGAGAACTGGCGCAGCAGGTGGTGTGGCAGCTAAGTATCTCGCTAGGAAAGACTCTGAAGTTGTGGGTCTTGTCGGCGCTGGTGCACAAGCTAGGACACAGCTTGCAGCCTTGCTCTCAATATACCGCGAACTCGAAGAGGTCAGGGTCTGGAGCCGAACGGCAACAACTCGAGAAGCCTACATCGATGAAATGAAACCAGATTGCCCTAATGTCGCTAAAATGGTTGCTGTAGAAAGCGCTGAAGACGCCGTGAAAGACGCCGACATAGTTGTGACTACCACACCATCTAGAAAGCCCATAGTCCTGAATGACTGGGTTGGAAAAGGTACACATTTCAACTGCATTGGCGCAGATGCGCCTGGGAAACAAGAATTAGACCCAGCAATTCTGACACGAGCCAAGATAATCGTCGACGACTGGGAACAGGCATCCCACAGCGGTGAAATCAATGTCCCCTTAAGCAAGAAAATCATAACGCGCCAAAACATCTGGGGCAATATCGGAGAAGTAGTGGCTCAGGCGAAACCTGCGCGGACTTCCATAGACGAAATAACCATTTTCACCTCAACAGGACTAGCAGTGCAAGATGCAGCCACAGCTGAACTCGCCTACAAAAGGGCTTTAACGAAGAGAATTGGAAGGTTCGTCGATATCGTGTAATCTGTTCTAGACCGTTAATCTGAGATCTTCTGAAGCTTATGAAGTAAAATGAAACAACGTCCTCTGCACTTCCTTCGCTAGTGTGGACGTTGACATCACCTGTGGCATACCTGAAGCAGTGATTTCTCTACCAGTAACTGAGAAGCCCAGCAAAGCTCGCGAATGGGGCGCCTTCCAAAAAAGAAAGCAAGGATGTTAGTCGACAAACCTTTTCTTATGACATCAGCGTCGGCTTCATCGACTCCAGGTCTGTGAAAACAAAATGTTTAATAACCAAAATCGGGCAACTTCCATATAGGGTTTACAAACGTAAAGGTATGAGTCTTGGCAGAAAGCGTTCCAGACTATGGCGAAGTCGACAGGATTATTCAGAGTCATTCTTGCGAGAAATCGGCACTGATTGCTATACTTCAGGAGATCGAGAATTCGTACGGTTACCTCCCAGCTTGGGCATTGAGACAAGTGTCAGAGAAGCTTGGAGTTCCCCTGATTCAGGTCTATGGTGTTGCTTCATTCTACGATGCTTTTCACTTGACACCACGTGGCAAGCACCTCGTTCGTGTTTGTCTTGGAACTGCCTGCTACCTAAGAGGCTCAGCTCGGGTTCTTGAGGCTTTAGAAAGTGAGCTGGGCATAAAAGACGGAGAAACGACGTCTGATTTGGAGTTTAGTCTTCAATCGGTCCGTTGCCTTGGTGCTTGTGCGTTGGCACCGGTCATGGTCGTCGGCGAACATTACTTCGACAAAATGACGCCAACAAAAGTTCACAGTGTGTTAAAGCGAGTGCAGAGCAAAAATGAGGAGAATTAAAACCCCTCTGGAGCTAGAAGCTCTACGTAACTCGTTGGTACACCGCAGAGATCCCAATAAGCCACATGTAAGAGTGTGTCTGGGGACTGGTTGCCGCGCGCGTGGGAGCCTTGATGTTGCTGAGGCTTTCAAGGATGAAATCGAAAAGCAGGGCCTAGAAATCCAAGTAGAATGCAAGCAAACTGGATGCCACGGATTCTGCGAAAGAGGCCCCGTTGTGGTAATAGGACCTAAAGACATCTTTTACCAGAGAGTGAAGCCACGTGACGTCCCTGAAATCGTCTCGAAAACTCTGCTCAATTGGGAAGTCGTTGACCGCCTTCTATACATGGATCCAGCAACAGGTCAAAAGATACTCTATGAATATGATGTGCCATTTTACAAAAGGCAGACGAGAAGAATCCTAGCATACAATGGACAAATCGACCCCACTGACATACTTGACTACATTGCTGTCGGCGGTTATCAAGCTCTCGCCAAAGCCATTGCAAACATGTCTTGCGAGAAGATAATCAGTATAGTTGAGAAATCTGGGTTACGTGGCCTTGGAGGAGGCGGCTTCCCTACTGGAAAAAAGTGGAGATTGTGCCGTGAAGCTGCAGGAGACGTCAAGTTTGTAGTCGGGAATGGTGATGAGGGTGATCCTGGGGCCTTCAGCGATAGGAGTCTCATGGAAGGAAATCCTCACAGCATTCTAGAAGGGATGATTATAGGAGCCTACGCTATAGGAGCGAATCGGGGTTACCTATACGTTCGTGCCGAGTATCCTCTAGCGTTGAAGCACCTCCAGATTGCAATCAACCAATCCAGAGAATACGGATTCTTAGGGAAGAGCATATTCAACTCTAAATTTGGCTTCGACATCAGAATCAATCGTGGTGGAGGCGCGTTTGTGTGTGGGGAATCCTCGGCCTTGGTGGCCTCGATTGAAGGCAAAATGGGTGAGCCAGGAGCGAAATATGTCCATACAGTCGAGCGTGGACTATGGAACAAACCGACCAATCTAAACAATGTCAAGACGTGGGCTAGTGTCCCTATGATTATCAACGAAGGCGCGGATCGGTATGCGAAAATCGGGACGATGAAGAGCAAAGGTACAGGAGTCTTCTCTCTTGTCGGGAAGGTCAACAACACAGGCCTCGTCGAGATTCCCATGGGAACCCCGCTTAAGCAGATCATCTACGATATAGGTGGAGGTGTACTTGATGGCAAGCGGTTTAAGGCAGTTCAAACGGGTGGCCCATCAGGTGGCTGTATACCTGAGAGATTGCTTGATTTGCCCGTTGACTTTGAGAAGCTGACCGAAGCCGGGTCAATGATGGGCTCTGGCGGTATGATAGTGATGGACAATAGTACTTGTATGGTCGACGTGGCTCGATACTTCCTCGACTTCCTGCAGAATGAATCTTGTGGTAAATGTGTTCCTTGCCGTGAAGGCATTAAAAGAATGCTCGAAATCGTGACTGATATAACTGCAGGGCGAGGGAAAGAAGAAGATCTGGAGCTTCTTCAAGAGCTTGCGGAGACGGTTAAGGACTTTTCTCTTTGCGGTCTTGGCAAGACTGCGCCAAACACAGTCCTATCAACGTTAAGATATTTCAAGGATGAATATTACGCTCATGTGAGAGACAAAAAGTGTCCTGCTGGAATCTGCAGAGATCTGATCGAATATTCTATTCTTGAAGACAAGTGCACAGGATGTGGCGCTTGTTTAAAGCTCTGTCCCCAACAGGCAATCGATGCATATGGTCTGATCCACACAATCGACCCTGCCAAATGCATCAGATGTGGCATATGCCGGGATGCTTGCCAATTTGGAGCAATTACAGTCAAATAGGAAAGTGATTGAATGATAACCTTCAACATTGATGGAGTAAAGGTCCAAGCGGAAGAAGGCTCTACGATACTTGAGGTTGCCAGATTCTATGGTATTGATATCCCAACTCTCTGCTATCATGATGAGTTGACCCCTTATGGCTCTTGCCGTCTGTGTACGGTAGAGGTTGACGACGGAAGAAGAACAAGACTTGTTACTTCATGCCTTTACCCAGTTGCGGAGGGAATAAGGGTGAAAACCCATACGGAGAGGGTAGTAAAGGGGCGGAAGCTGATAGTGGAGCTTTTGCTTGCCAGATGCCCCAACTCAAAGATCCTACAAGACTTAGCCTCAAAGATGGGATTAGAGCATGTTAGATTTAAGATGGAAGACAAAGACTGTATCTTGTGTGGGTTGTGTGTGAGGATGTGTGCCGAACAGATGGGAAGTGGGGCTATAGGTTTTGTCGGTAGAGGCCAGAACAGAGAGGTGGTTACTCCCTTCCGTATGGCTAGTGAAATCTGTCGTAACTGCGGAGCTTGCATGTATATTTGCCCTGCAGTAGACCTACAGTGCCGCGGGGTTAAGTCCCCAGGAGAACTCTGCAACTCTTGCCTCGTCATAACCCCACAGTGCCTAGAAAAGTACGGTCAAGTTATGTGTGCCTTAGAGTCATGTGGAGCATGTGTAGAAAAGGAGGGAAAATAGTATGAGCTATTCAAAACCAAATGCAAGTCCAGCAACCCTAACCAAAACCAGAACGGATCCATGCCCAATCAGCGGACTCTGCGTCACCTGCATAGACGGATGCCCAGGTCCTTGCGAAGTTGCCAAATCTGCTATAAGAGGCAGCGAAGTCATCTATCCAGCACCTTTCGGACTAATAACCACTGGATCTCAAAAGAACTATCCCATGAACCTTTCCCATTTCAACATTATGGGAACAACGGTAGGAGCAGTCGGCATCGAAGCCGATAGTGACAAAGCTATATTCCCTAACGTTGACTTAGAAACGAAAATCGGTCAAGGCAAGGGTATAAGGCTAAAAGTTCCATGGTTCACCTGCGCCCTTGGCTCGACTAAAATTGCTAAGGACAACTGGAAAGAATTAGCCATCGGGGCAGCAATATCCGGAACTATCCAAGTGATAGGGGAAAACGTATGCGGGATGGACGTCGATTCAAAAGTCGACAATGGAAAGGTGGTTCATTCTCCAGAATTGGAATGGAGAGTGAAAACTTATAATGAGTGGAAACGGGAAGGCTATGGCGCCATTGTTGTTCAAGCCAACATAGAAGATACAAGGCTTCGAGTTCTTGAATACGCCATCTCCGATCTGGAAGTAGACGCTGTCGAACTGAAATGGGGTCAAGGAGCCAAGGACATCGGTGGCGAAGTTAAAATCAAAGACCTGGCCAAAGCCCAGCTTCTAAAGAGGAGAGGATACATAGTTCTCCCCGATCCTGAGAATCCGGACATCATTGAAGCATTCAAGAGAAGACACTTCGCAGAATTTGAAAGACACTCCCGAGTTGGCATGGTAACAGAAGAGGCTTTCGTCAAGAGGGTGAAGGAACTCAGAAGCTTAGGTGCCAAGTATATCTTCCTAAAGACAGGGGCTTACCGACCAGCAGATGTGGCAAGGGCAGTGAAATTCTCGTCGGTGGCTGGAATTGACCTACTCACCGTTGACGGCGCAGGTGGTGGAACGGGGATGAGTCCTTGGCGTATGATGAACGAGTGGGGAATACCCAGCGTAGAGATATGGTCACTAACGCATCAATATACAGATACATTAGCGAAGAAAGGAGAGTACGTACCCAGCATAGCCTTCGCTGGAGGCATCACTCTAGAAGACCACATCTTCAAAGCACTAGCCCTGGGTGCACCTTATGTCAAAGCTGTGGGTATGGCAAGAGCCCCGCTCACTGCGGCTATGGTAAGCAAAAACGTGGGTCAAAGAATTGGGGAAGGAAACCTTCCTATATACTATGGAAGGTATGGGAACACCCTCGAGGCAATCTTTGTCGAAGCAGGTAAGCTGAAGAATAAGTTTGGGAAAAAGTTTGTAGATATACCCACCGGTGCAATCGGTCTCTACACTTACAATCAAAGATTAACCCAAGGATTGAAACAATTAATGTGCGGGGCTAGAAAATTCGCTGTTCAGCACATCGCCAGAGACGATATTGCCGCCTTGACTCCTGAAGCCACACGGATATCAGGGATTAGGCATGTCATGGACGCGGATAAAGAAGAAGTAGAGAAAATCTTAGGCTAACCAAAACATCGTGCATGCATGCATATAGAAGACCTAGGTCTAGACCTCCGCCTGTGTGTGAGCCCGTGCGCACGCACACAAAACTAAGCTCAAAAAAGGGGCTAAAAAGTGTCATAATCGTCGGCTTGCACGCGCAAGAGTATCAGTGTTCTTAGAAGGCTAGGAGGTTACTATCATGGTTAGTGTGGATCGGACTTTGTCTAGTCGTCGGATGTGCCATGTCACGATCTCCTTCAGCTTATCCATGCTCTCGGCCCCTATCTTGGCGACGATGTCATAGACGCCGTAAACATTGTAGGCCTCCTGTACCCCATCGACCTTCTTAATCGCTGCTAGAACCTCGCCCTCCGCCCCTATCTCGGTGTTTACTAATACAAACGCAGTTGGCATACTACTTTCACCTGGGATACTCAATAGTCTGATGTCCTAAAAACCTTTTTGGATGCAGTGAATAGGCAATGCATGCCGAAGCGTTGATAGATTCACCCTCATCAGGATACTTCCTGTGCTACGTTCGTAACCTTAGTTGATCTGGGCTCTGTCTCCAGAGGGTCTGGAATTGTGTACTGACGTTAAGGAAAAGGGTTAGGGCAGTACACTCGGGATTTCTATTGTATGAGTGGCCTGATATCCGTGCAGAGCTTCTACGGTGATTGTAGCTTCTTCGCCTTGTTTGTCTATCCATTCTTCCCATAAGCAGACGAACGTGTAGTCAGCCCCCGCAGGAAGCGAGAAGGGAAAGGAAGGAGCTATCTCGTCTGTCAAATCTTGGGAAGGCCCATCTACGGACACTGACACCGTTGCTAAACTGAAGTCGAGCAGCGTGGGATTCTGAATGTTGATGGTGAAGTAATCTGCAGCAACAGGGTTGAAGGTGACGCTGGTGATCTTCAGAGGTACAAGGGGGCCTAAATTGGAGTAGAAGGAATAGCCTTGCTCGATCTTCACAGCAATTGAGGTATTTCCCCCCAACTGCTCTGCCCAGTCCCATGTACATGTGAAGCTGGTTGAGTGAGTTCGATTAAGCGGCGTGGGAAGACCTAAGAGCCCAGTTAGGTTTGCCACAACCTTGTTTTCGATGGTCAGAAGGGCCTCAGTGATTTCGGTATCCGCAAGAGAGAAATCTGAATTCCGAACAGTAAAACTCAACTGCTTCGTGTCGATGGGATCAAAGCTGACATCAGTAATGTCTAAGATCACCGGCGGCGAAGTCGCTCTGGTGTAGTTCACCGCGAATCCCTGCGCCGTAGAGAGGATGACCGTGACTTCCTGGTCGCGATGATCCGTCCAATCCCATGGGCACACAAACGTTTCTGTGGATCCCCTGCTAAGCGTAAACGGAATCGGCGGATTCACAGCAGTCCCGTTTTCCTCAGTCCATCGTCGAAGCGTTTGATTTCCCACGACCACGCCAAATTCTGTAACTCTAAGGTCCGTGAGCGAGACAATATCATTCTTGACGGTGACATCGAGGCGCGTTGTGTTGGCAACATCGAATAGAACCTCCGTGATCTCCAGAATCACCGGGGAAGGCGTCTTTTCAGTAGCGAAATTCATGTATCCTTGTGAAGTGTGAACCGTGATAGTCACAGTTGTGTTTTGATGCTCTGTCCAGTCCCAAGCGCAGGTGAATTCCTGCGAGGCATCCAGGTCAAGTGACCACGGAAGCGCGGGGTCTGTCGCAATTATGTTTGGTTCTAGCCCGTCTTCTGTAATCACGGCTATCTCTGCAATGTCTACCGTGACATTGGCAGCGGCGGATGATCTCGAATTCTGAACTGTCACGTTGAAGTGTGTGGCGCTTGTTGTGGGGTCAAAGCGGACATCCGTGATTCTGAGGTCTACAAGAGGAATTGCGACATCTGGACTCGTGAAACGAGAACCATCTTCAACGACTACGCTGACTCCCACAGTTTGACCTGTGTAGTTCGCCCAGTTCCACGTGCATCTGAAGGTTTTTGACTCACCTTTATTGGAGAACAGATAGGGAAGTGATGGGCTGACCTCTGCAACGTCGTGGACCTCCGTATCATTGTCTGTTGACACCAGCATGCGAGTGATTCTGGCTGCCTCGTTCGCCTCATACGAAGTCGGGCACTCGACTAAAACATTGAAGAAACGCGTGTTCTGGGGATCAAAGGTGACGTTTTCAATAGTCACGAATGGGTTCTCAGGGTATACTTTTTCGAGAGATACGTAATACCCAACAACCCATAGATAGGATAAGAGAGCGCCAACTATCGCCGAGCATAGCAATAATATGATGAGCGAAAGACTTGAGATCGCAATCGCATATTTCGAGATCCTCCGAGACTTGCCTTAACACTCGTTGCTGGCTATTGAAGTTTTTCTATTGGGTAAATAAGCGTTCGGTTTGAAAATGTGGCCTGAGTGATCAGGTCTCGCTCTCTTTTAGCGTCTGAGCAGCTTCTCCTCAAGGATCTAAGTATATTCGCCACGTAGCGTGCAAGCTTTCAGTTAGGCTGCAGCTCCTTTGCTCTCTGCGCTGCTTTTGTGACAGCGGATATCATTACGGCTCTCAAGCCCCCTCTTTCGAGTTCTAGAAGACCTTCGACAGTTGTACCTGCAGGAGTTGCGACCTTGTCTTTCAGTTTCGCGGGGTGTTCTCCTGTCTCGACGACCATCTTCGCGGCTCCGAGGGTCGTCTGCGCCGCTAAAACTGTTGATATTTCCTTTGGCAGACCTAGTCTCACGCCGGCATCGGCTAGGGCTTCTATAATGAGATAGATGTAGGCTGGTCCACTGCCAACCAGTCCAGTTGCCAGGTTCAAATATTTCTCTTCGAGCGTTAGCACGTGTCCCAATAGGCTGAGGACCTGATTGACTTCTTTTAGTTGTTCCTCTGTGATGTTTTCAGAGGGTGCAATCGCAATCATAGCCTCATTGACCAAGCATGCTTGGTTTGGCATTGCTCTGACAACTGGGACTCCCGGGGGGAGACTATTTCGGATGTAGTCTAATGTGACCCCTGCCGCGATTGAAATCAGGATTTTCCTTGGTTTCATGGCTGGTCCGACCTGCTCAAGAACTTTTCCCATGACTGCCGGCTTCACGGCTACTATTATGACATCACCGAAGGCTACAGCTTTGCCAGTTTTGTTGTGGCATTTCACATTGTAAGTTTGAGTTATGTATTCTCGGCGGCTTTCTATTACCTCAATGGCCATGATATCGTCTGGCGTGTACGCGCCTGATTTTAGGAGGCCCGAGATTATTGCCTCACCCATCTTTCCCGCGCCTATTATTGCGATTTTGGGGTTCTTCAAGGCGTCTCTCCTCTTGTTCATCTGGTTATTGCGTTTTGGGATTTATTCTTTGGGTTCTATTCCAGAAGGGACTACCAGTCTGGGGCAACGTGAGATAGAACGCCTCAATGGGTTCTAGCCTTCTTCAGTACTTCGATGACGTCAGGGAAGTCTATTTCGAGTTTCCTTATCTTTGGTGAAGTTGGGACGCCGTTGGAGTCCCATCCTCTCCTCTTGTACACGGCATCTTTGAGTTTTTCGTACTCAGACTCGCGGTATTTCCTTAGAACAGCCATCTTGTCCTCAGTTGTTTTGCCCTCCGGATTGTAGCCAACTTTCTCCTTAAGCTGTGTATCGTAGCGATCTGCACGGCTCTCATACTCCTCCTTTGTGACGGGTCCAACAGAGCGGTAGGGTACATCATCCTGTTGGCGAGTGCCTGCTCCCATCCTCAGGCTGAAAATGCGCTGAAAATTGTATACTCTTTCACTCATCAGAATGAGGTCGTCAGGGGTGGCATTTTGACCAGTTATCCCTGAGAAGCACTTTGCATAGTTCTCCACATGAGACATGAACTTGGCTGGTTCCGGAGTTTTCTCATTTCCCGGAGGGGTCACGTCATTCCAAGGAAGTTTGCAGA
>SMTZ1_10004594_pt1 | contig 13860 bp, 14 predicted proteins | sample DeeMarSWOR136_30_FD_25667 | JGI IMG/M metagenome (IMG submission 25667) | reverse complement strand
CGTTTTCACTGAAGAAACTTCAAGGATCATTTTGGGGAATACTATCATGAACAGTCCACCGAATTAGGAATTCAAAAAGATGCATTCTCGCAAAACTGAAACGAACATCAAATGATATGCATGAGCAATTAGAAATTGAAGTTAAGATGTTGCTATGATGTTTATTCGGTAAATTTTTGGAGATTCATTGCCACGCCGATCAACCGCAAATAAGAATTCAATGCAGCTCTCAATGCAGAAGTGTCTTTTGCCCTGAACTCTAAAATCAAACTTTTATCTTCAGCCTTCAAGTGAACTTTTGAGCGAGAAGTAGATGAAGTCTCGGTTTCAGGTTTCAATGCCCCCAAAACTACCTTCAACTGTTTTTCGGATGAGAAATTTAGGCGGATGACAGCTTGAGCCTTCATGATGGGACTTTCCAAATCAACTTTGAAAGGGTGACTCTAGGTCCTATTTCAACCATTCGTTGAGGGCGGATAAAGGTTATTTGAAGGCGCTGTGAAGGGTCAAACGAAAAGTGCATTGAAGCACCATATTTCTTATCAGCTTCATTCACAGACAGGACAGGCAAATCAAAATATTGTGACATGCACGCTGCTATTCTTTCTAGTTCAGAAGAACCTTGAGGCTCCACAGTAATTATAGATGAACGAGCATGTCTCGTCATTTCCTCAAATTCTCTTCGAAGACGAATCTCACTTATCAACATTAGCGGAGGAACAGACTTTAATCCAGTTGAAGATACCTGAAAAAGACTAATTTTTCCGGGTCCCCCACGCCATCGATCAACCACAACTACCCGATCTGCCTCAAGTTCAATCGCCTTTTCAGCTATTCCATCCAGACTCATCTTCCCACGGTTAACTCGCACAACATCAGGAATGGAATTAACAAAATCACGACAGAAGGACCTTATTCTCCCAGTTGGTCTCCTAGAGGTAGTCAACAATATCAAAGCTAGCCAACCTCAAAGAAGAACAATGACTCGGAAAGGTTTCGCCCTACTGTTTCCACTCAGGCTTCGGAAGAGGACAAACTCTTCACTTGACGTTTCGCCACGACCCCGAGTTTCGTGACTGGCGTGTAGGCGCCCCCAGTGAAGGTGAAACCACATTTTCTGCATTTCCAGACGCCCACGCTTTCTCTTCGAACAGCTTCAGATCCGCATTGGGGACACTTGTAGGTTTGCTTGGTTTCTGTGGCTACTTTTACGTAACGTTTTCTGACTGTTGCCCCGTAACGGGTTCCAAGCCCTCTAGCCATGCCAACTTTTTTTGTTTTTCTTCCCATCAGCTTTTAACCACGATTTTTCTTAGTTCAGCAGTCTTTTCTTGGGCAATCTTGGCGGCTTCCAATATCTCTTCTTTGGTGAAGTAGCCAGAACCGCCACCCTTTTGTATGGCACAGATTTTTCCGTCTTTGTCCAGAGTCATTGTTAATCTAGCGTCCATAACCTGTTCCTCATCAAGCCCAGTGTCTAATATGAGTTTATCGCCTATCTTGGCAAAAGTAACAGATATCGGATAGTTAATAATCGGAAGAGGAGTGTAACCTAGCTTTTTCACGATCTCCCCTTCTTCCACTGTATACTTGAACATCTTAGTGTTAATTAGAGCTGCTAGGGCTGCCATAGTCGAGGCATCTATGAGGTTTCCGTCATGGTTGAGAACGTAAACGTCTATAAAAATCACGAAGACCAGTTTACCAGGCGCAACACAAAGCTTCTCCAAGTCTATAGCCTTTGACTCCCTTATGCCTCTATCCACTACCCGAGCCAACTCCACAGCATCCTCGCCGGGTGGTCCCGGTTCAAAAGATGGAGATGCAAGGGGCACAAGTTCAGCGTTAACTGTGAGAACACCCTTATCAGGCACATCTGAAAATGGAGCCCCAGTTCCAATTTTCACGCCAACTATAACTTCGGTTTTGCCTAGACGCACTCGAGCGGAGCCTTCTGCGCGTTCGATCACTCCTTCTTCTAATTGAATTTCTCGATATTCTGTTGGTTCTCGTCCGTCCTCTCTTTTTCCGTTCGCGAGAAGCTCAAGGATCCGTTTTTTCTTGATATGTACAACAATTGGTGATGATGTCATTTTTCTTCAATCTCCTCCACAGCGACATATTTCGATTTTAACGCCTCCTTCTGAAGAGCATAAAGTTGTTTACAGCCGTCGACAGCCATGTCAAGGGCATTCTCAAACTCGTCAACTGACAAAATGCCATCCATCTGCAGCAGGGTTATAGCGTTGAGGTTAGGCATAAAAGCCACAGGCACGTCAGCCTCACCAACCTTATCTTCGGTGTCCATAAGATCAACTATCAGCTTTCCGTCAGCTTTGCCAGCCGCGCAAGCCACAACTAAGTCCCGCATAGGAATTCCAGCATCGGCCAATGCAAGAGCGGCCGCGGTGATGCCTGCGCATCGTGTTCCGCCGTCTGCTTGTAAGATTTCAATATACACTTGAATGGATGTTTTGGGGTAATATTCGAGGAAAACCGCGGGTTCTAAAGCCTCTCGAATCACTTTGGAGAGTTCAACGTCTCGTCTGGAAGGCGCCGGGGACTTTCTTTCGTCAACCGAGAATGGGGCCATGTGATAGCGACATTGAATGACAGCACGGTCCTGTTGTGCTATGTGTCTTGGATGTGCCTCTTTAGGACCGTAGACACCCACGAGAATCTTGTTTTTTCCCTGTTCCAGATATGCAGAACCGTCTGCGTTTGGGAGGACTCCAACCTCCATTTTCACTGGTCTTAATTCATCCAATTTTCTTCCATCTAATCTGATACCCTTTTTATCAATTAGTTTTTCAGTTTTTTTATTTGCCATATTTTCTTTCTCCTTTTTAGTTTTTTTATTTGCTTTCAACTGATTCTCTTTCCTTTTTAATCATCTCAGTTACTCGATCAGTCAACCCACCTGTATGGGATTCTGCCTCAATTTTGCGAAGAGCCATGACAGCAAGCTGTTCCTCCTTAGGAGACCTGCCGCTAATAAGAATCAAACCATTTTGACCAATAGTCAGCTGACAACCTGTCTCCCTCTTTATCATACTCACCATTGAACCCTGTCTCCCAATAACTCTCGGAATCTTAGTGGGAGTGACCTCAAAGAGCATCCCACGCATAATCTTCCCTAGACCTGGTTCACGGAGAGTCAACTGTGGTTCACGGGTTCGGTCATAGGCATCTACCTTTGCGATTATTAGATCGCCTACATCAAAGATGGACGGCAAGTCTGTTGTTTCGGGTTTAAAGGAGCGTTCGATGACATCAGATGCCCGAAGCCTAGCAAGATGCGGAGCTTTGATGTCTATAATCCAACCACCCGGCGTGGTTTCAACGACTTTTCCGATAACCGTGTCTCCAGGGACGGGAATATAAAATGCTTTTAGGGCAACCACGTGAACTCTTCTGCCATCATAGTCAACAAGTCCAAGGCGACTAGCATAGATTTTTCCATTCTCTTTATAGGTACTATCTCCGGCTACATAATCACCTTCAGCAAGAAGGTCGCCAGGAGCCACAAGCTGTTTTTTTTCATAAAAGATGGGCAATTCAACACCTCAAGAATTTTTTTTATTTCACCATTTTAGCTTCAAGATTTCCTCGGGTCATTTTCCCCAACTTATCCAAGAAAGGTCCGTAAAGACCAGCTGACATCTCCACGATAGCAGACCATGACCCATCAGCCTGCCACTGATCCCTCTTTATAGTGCCGAAGCCTTTAACGGTTCCGTAAACTTTGCTTGCGTGCTCTGGAGGAATGTGAACTTCCACTGAAATTTTCTCCATTTTGAGAGGAATAACCGGACGTAGGAGCTTTATTATTTCTTTTGATTGCTCTTCGACGCCTTTGGAGGGGTCGATGGAGAAATGAATCTGCTTCATTGCCTGTTCAATTCGTAGTGGAGGATGGGGAAGATTTGTTTTCGGATCAATACACTCACGTGAGATGAAAGAAACGATTTGTCTCCTTTTGTCTTCAACAAGTTGTTTCCTTTGTTCTGTAGTTAACTGCAAGGTGCCTTTCTTAAGGATTACTTCAGCTATTTTGAGAGAATCTGTGGTTCCGAAGACTTCTTTCAGTTTTTCTTCCGACGCTTTCGTGCCTTTTCCAGCGTCGGTGAAGATTGTTTCGGTGGCAAGAACTTGGGAAACAGAGCTGGTTTTTCCGAGCTTGTAGGATAGGGCGGGCTCAGGTTTGGTTAGAATTTCGAAGTGATCGCCATCATGAGTGATGCGCGCGATGGTGTAGCGTTCGCTCATTAAGTTCCACTGCCCTCAAGCCCTCTTTGGATTTTCTCGATTTCTTCGTCGCTTAGTGCTCGGAGATTTTTTGTTTCTGATGGAATAACGCTTATTTTGATTCTTTTTGGTTCTCCTCTGGCTTCAAGGGCTCGGGTTAAACATTTGATAGCGAGTTTTACGGCTTCACTTAGGTTGAAGCCCTCACGATACTCTTCCTTCAGGATAGCCTCAACTGTCTCACGACCAATCCCCACGGCTACAGCCTTGTAGCCCCTGTAAGAGCCACTTGGATCGGTTGTAAATATTCTGCTTCCAGTTTTATCGACTCCGCCAAAAATGATGGATACTCCGAAGGGTCGTACTCCTGCGTGTTGAGTGTAAAGTTGTTTTATGTCTCCAACGCGTTTTGTCATAATTTCAACATCGATGGGCTCATCATACATCAGTCGGTTGCTTTGCGCGTAGATTCTAGCTTGGTCAATTAGTATACGAGCGTCAGATCCTAAGCCAACAACCGCTGCTCCAAGATGATCGTCTACGGCATAGAGTTTCCATGTGAAATCCGTATCTTGAAGTTTGGTTTCAATTTTTTCTTCTGCTCCTAAAACAACTCCCTCAGGGCAGGCAATTCCTATTATTGTTGCCCCGCGGTTTACTGTTTCAAGGGCGTATTCAACTTGAAATAGACGACCGTCTGGAGAAAACACGGTGATGGCTCGATCATAAGCTCCGGGTGCGGCAAATACAGACAAATCATTCACCTCATACATGAACTACGTTTTGTCTCTCTTGTAATAAAACGGAACTAAAAACGTTTTCGTATTTACCACATAATTTAGGTTATCACCTTCCTTCTTTTTCCAGTTGTTATATGTGGATGAGTTCCACTGAACAAGAAATTCACTCAAGGGCACCAATCATATTTGAAGCCTAATAAAAGTACATTGTTGAAAACAGTCTTTTTCCTGAAAAACAAGATAGAAAGTTTGGTGGGGCCGCCCGGATTTGAACCGGAGTCCCGAGAGCCCAAGTCTCAGAGCCTGGACCAAGCTAGCCGACGGCCCCTCTCTCTGTGCAGAGCAGAGAAATCGCCAGATTCTATAATAATCTAGTAAGCTTATGATGAACACCAATTTCCTATAAAACTTTGTGTGTTTATTTCGGCAAATTTCAACTTCAATAGCGAAAAGTCTGTCCTTCTTTTGTGTTTGTTCTTAAAGCGAACGAACAGCATAATTAGTTATTAGAGAAATACATCAGTTTTTCTAGTATGTCTTTACTCGAAATAAATGGTATATCTTTTCTAAAACATAAGGAAATTACAGGGGTTTTAATGCAATTAAATTTTCTGAAAAAACTAGGGCGTTTCAGCATTTACGCCAATAAATGTTGATGAATGATGAAAAAAATCAAAGTTAAGAAAGTTCGATGGGATCCAATAATAGCAAAGCTAGCAGACAATAAAGTGAAGCAACAATTCTATACGCCTACAAACAAACAGCATATGCCCCCAAATAAAATAAATGGGACAGTTATGTCAAATATTAGACGTTCAAAAGAAGATTTCGAACTTTTTCTCAAGTCTCTATTTGATAATGACACTCTTCCATTTAAATATCAAAACCCTGATGCTTGGACAGTATATAAAAATAAAAAAAGGAATAATGGTAATTAATTCCAGAAATCAACCAAGTGAAAAAGAGAGAACCACACGGAAGACATCATTCTTTTTGGTTTGAACACAAATTCTTAACATGGCATCTCCCAAAAACAGCCTTCACACCAGACTGTAAAATTATCTAGCCCAAAACTAAAAAATGATTTAAGGTAATGGTGGGGCCGGCCGGAATTGAACCAGCGACCTTTACCCGGAACAGGTGATCCCCGTCCCTACGGGTTTCTCCTCGCTCCAGAATCTCTTCATCCCAGAGAGGTCAGCAAACCCATGCATATTTCTGGAGCCCTTAACGGTTGACACCGTTTTTCGGTACGACTGTCGTCATCCCTTTCTAGCGCCCCATCGAAGGATAGAGCGTGGCTAGACTACGGCCCCTCTCAAACCAATTCACAGATAACCAATATATACGTTTCTTGAACAACAAGCGAAACATTAAAAAACCAAAGTTAAGCAAGATAGTTGGGTTGCCGGCCATAGGGCGTGGGACCCACCTGATCCCATTCCGAACTCAGAAGTTAAACCATGCTCCGTTTCCGGCGTTAGTATGGTCTTCGGCCATGTGAAACCGGAAAAGCTGGCAATCCACCTAGGCATCAATGAGCTTCATTCTAGAAAAACATCCTTGTGCTCCTGTCTTATTTGGAGTAGATACCATTCTGCACTTTGCGAAACATTCTCACCATAGCCCACTAATATTTTCGGAAAACACTTCTTGGAAATACTCAAAATTTATAACCAACTATGCTGTCTTTGAGGGGTGTGAATGTAAATGCTTCCCCAAAATCTAGCACTGCTTACAGGCGGAGACAATATTGTCTCGTTAATTTTTCAACTGGTATTCACTGGTATCTTCGTTGTTTTCATGTTTTACGGTCAGCGCATCCAGATGATGGTAATGCTTAGAGAAGTGGAAACTCATCTGCGCCGTCTCAAGTTCATAAGAGATGATGGTCGAAAGACGGCCACGGAGACGATAAATGAGATAGGTAAACCCGCAGGAGATCCCGCCGAAAGGGTCGACCAATTTCTGGAGTACATAGCAATAACCCCAGAGAGCATGGATCCTGCTGGCGTAGTCTGGAAATTAGAACATATCCTTGACGTTAGAGACGTCCGCTTCAAAGATGAAGTGAGGCTGATGGCACCTGAAGCAAATGAAGCGCAACTGAACAATTTAGAGAACACTTTGGAGGCTGCTATGGCATTGAATATGATCTACAAGGTTATTCGACACTTCTATCTGCTTGGAAAAAAAACTCTAAGCCTCTATGTCATCATGCAGATTCAGATGGTTCTACCTCTCATCATGCAACAAGCAGAAGCCTACGCCCAAGCATTAAGAGCCTTCGCAGTCGGTCAACCCATCGGTGACGGAGCTGGTGCTCTAGTCGCTGCCAAACTAATGCAAGGATATGAGACGAGAGAAATAGCCCGGGATGTGGTTTCAGCCACAGTACCCATAGATGGTCGAACAGCCTATATTCTCAAGGCTAAAGGACCAGGAGGAAACGTCGGCAAGCCTGGAGATGGCATAATGCAGATCATAGAAGAGAAAAAAGGGAAGATTTCTACAATCATCATGATAGACGCGGCGCTGAAACTTGAAGGAGAAAAACCAGGGGAAATAGCTGAGGGAGTAGGCGCTGCCATAGGCGGACCAGGAGTCGAACAGTTCAAGATAGAAGATGCAATACTTAAAAACAAGATTCCTGTGAACGCGATCATTGTCAAGCAGGATATCGGAGACGCAGTTTCGCCAATGCGAAAAGAAGTTTTCGACGCAGTTGACCCTGTGATCAAAAGAATAAAGCGTCTGATTGTGGAAAGGACCAAGAAGGGGGATAATGTCATAATAGCAGGAATCGGGAATACAATAGGAATTGGACAGTAGGTGAAAAAGATGACTGGTAGTGTTGAACCTGTTAAAAGGATTTCCTCCTTTCTTCTTGTGATAATACTAGTAGCCTTTATTCTGTCATTGAGTGCTCTCTTTATAGCAGTGCAATCCATTATTGATCAAACTGATGCCCTCAATTCATACTCTTTCTTGCTTATAGGATTCTTTGGACTGGCTCTATCGGTCTACATGCTTTTACAGACAAGAGGAAAACCCATGCACATAGCCTTCGAGGTGCCACGAGTGGTAACCACGCTTGAGTGTCCAAAGTGCAATATTAAAAACATTCGAGACTTTCAGAGAGACGATTACATATTTAAAGAAATAGGACCTTGCCAGAAATGCAACGAAACGATGAAGATAACCGCAATCTATCGTGAGGTTAAGAAAAATCATTGAAGTTAACCGTTCAGGTTAGCACAATACAGCCATCTTTAACCACCATAACAGTGTGTTCTGCTTGCGCCACAAGGTTCCTGCTGGCCTCAACAAAAACGGGGTAGCCTACTAAAGTTTTAGACGAAAGAAGCTCAGAGAAGGCGCTTTTGTAGCGAGTAGAGGACGCAAATTTGCTTAGCCACCTCTCAGTGAAAGGAAGGGTCTTGAAATTCTGTTTTATGTGCTTTAAAATTTGTTTAGCGTAAGGTTCCTTCAGGGATTTGTGTTTCGAGTAACGGAAGATATAGGCTTCCTTTAAGTTTTCAACTCTGCCCATGGCATTCGCAACTGTTACGAAGGGTTCAACCCCGTAGACTTCTCCCTCATTAATTCTGGACGTGGAGAGATTAAAGACGTTGGGTAGAGACTTTCCTCCATGTATTATATATCGTCTGATCAGGTGTCCGGTAAGGTTAGAGACGGGTTTGAATCCCCGCGTCTTGATGACTTTTTGAATCGCTGAGCCAAAACGAGTTATGGAGAGTCCGGGTCGAAGAATCTCCACAGCCTTTTCTAGCGCCTCTTCCGCCGTGTTAACCATACCAACATATTCTGGATCAAAACATACACTCGTTGCTGTATCAGCTATATAGCCATCAACATGAACGCCGATGTCCACTTTAACTATGGATCTTTCAGGTATGACCTGCTTGTCGTTTGGAGGCGACGTGTAATGGGCAGCGACCTCGTTAACAGAGACGTTACAGGGAAAAGCCGGTTTGCCTCCCTTTTCTCTAGTCAAAGACTCTACCTTTTCGCAAATGTCAATGATGGGCATTCCTTCTTTGACAGTTCTCCGGATTTCTTCCCGAATTTCTCCAGCAATTTTACCGGCGCGCTGATGTTTTTGTAAATCTTCTTCATGGACTGCCATACTCGTTCACAACCTCATTAAGCATGTGGAACGTTAAAAAAGTTAGCACACCGAAACCTTTCAGTATGAACATTTTTCTTCCGGAAACCTTTAAACCTGTAGATTATACGGTTTAGCAAAGGTGCAACATAAGTTGGCTAACGTTGATGACCGGAAGTCTGTGCTTGACCCTTGGGGAACAACGGTGATTGAAGACTACAATCACCTTTACGAAGAATTTGGTATACAAAAGTTCGAACCCCTTCTATCGAATATACCTGACCCCAGCATGTACATGCGGCGAGGCGTAATCTTCGGTCACAGAGACTTTGACTGCGTCCTAGAAACCATGAAGCAGGGCGGAGACTTCGCGGTAATGAGCGGCATCAAACCCACAGGAGAATTTCATTTAGGAACCCTCATGACCGCCAAGGAAATCATCTATTTTCAACAGCAGGGAGCACAAGCATTCTACGCCATCGCAGACATAGAAGCATACGAAGACAACAGGCTGCCCTTTGAAAAGGCCGAAAAAATCGCTGTTGGCAACGTTGCAGACCTGCTGGCTCTGGGCTTCGACCCAAAAAGGGGTCACATTTATAGCCAGTATAAAGAACAGCGGGTCCGAGACTTGGCGATTCATTTCGGGGCTGGCGTGACTTTAGCCACGATGAAAGCCATCTACGGTGAACGGCACATTGGTCTCTATCTTTCAGCTCTTGTTCAGGCAGGAGACATACTTATGCCTCAACTCAAAGATTTTGGGGGACCCAAACCAACCGTGGTTCCTGTAGGAGTAGACCAAGATGCGCACCTTCGTCTGACCCGAGATTTAGCCAACAAGTTTCGCCGCAAATTCAAGTTTGTTCCTCCATCATCTACTTACCACAAGATACTGAAAGGGCTGGATGGTTCTCCGAAGATGTCCAAACGAAACCACATGAGCTACTTCACCCTCAACGAGTCTCCTAAGGCTATTGGCAAGAAGATTTCTTGTGCCTTCACTGGCGGAAGAGCTACTGTGGAAGAGCAGAAGAAGCTGGGGGGAGTTCCAGAAATCTGTCCCGTATACGAGATTGAGATGTGCCATTTCGTTGAAAACGACAATGATGTGATAGAAACCTACAAGTGCTGTAAATGCGGAAATCTCTTATGTGGAGAGCATAAGGCTAGGACCAAAAAGATTGTTATGCAGTTTGTTGAGGATCATCAGAGAAAACGGGAGAAACTTGTTGATAAAGCAAGAGAAATATTAGGGGTTAACTAGACGAGAAAAGAGGGTCAGAATAAACAATATCAGATTCGTTTCTTCTTTCTCCAAACGTTGAAACCTTTAAAGCCTTCTTATTATAAAGCTAAACCAAGTTCACGATTCCATACTGCAAACTAAAGGTGTCACGGAGGAGAAACAGTTGCCTGAACTTCGAGAAAATGAACAGAAGACCTTGCTTGTTCTAGAAAAGCTGAAAGGCAAAGCTCCAGTCGATCAGATAGTCAAACTTAGCGGTTTGGCTCATGCTGCAGTTATGCGGGCTGCCCTCTCTCTCACAGAAAACAAGCTACTGAGAACATTTGAAAAGCAGCAAACCTTAACCTTGTTGAGCGCGGAAGGAAAAAACTACGCAGAAATAGGGCTTCCCGAACGACGTCTCTACAACGCATTGGTCAAGCTTGGTGGCGAAGCAAAAGTTGACTCGGTCGTGGAAGTGGCAGGCTTAGAAAAACAGTTTCTGTCCGTCGCTTTGGGGTGGATTAACCGAAAGGGCTGGGCAACCATAAAACAGGGAATGTTGAAATCCTTGAAGAAAGCTCCGCTTGGAGATGACGAAAAACTTCTGCGACTCCTATCTGAAAAAGAAGCAGTTATTGTTGAGGATTTGGCTCAGGAACAGCAGAAGACTATTTCTGTTCTGAAAGGAAGGAAACTGGTGGAAACCGAAGAGAAGACCTTACGCGAACTAGAATTAACCGATGATGGATGGAATCTGGTTAAGAAGGGTATTGAAGTTCAGCAAGAAATTAGTCAGCTAACTCCCGAGCTTATCCGAACAGGAAGCTGGCGGAAAACAAAACTTAGAAAGTTCAATGTGAAGGCTCCTGGTCCTGAGGTCTTTCTCGGAAAAATTCATCCTGCTCAGCAGATAATTCAGCACGTCAGAGAAATCTTCTTGGAGATGGGTTTCACTGAGATTCGAGGCTCTATAGTTCAAACGGCATTCTGGAATTTTGACGCCCTTTTCCAGCCTCAGGATCATCCCGCCAGAGATGTGGTGGACACTTTCTATCTGTCCAAACCAGAAAAGGGTAAACTTCCAGACAAAGATATTGTGAAGGCCGTTGCGAGCACCCATGAGAACGGATGGAAGACCGGCTCAAGGGGATGGGAGTACCCTTGGAGCCCAGAAGAGGCTAAAAGATTGGTGCTCAGAACCCATACAACAGCTGAAACTATCCATTACCTGTCTGAACATAAGGAACCGCCAGTTAAGGTCTTCTCCGTGGACAGAGTGTACCGCAACGAGAAGCTGGACTACAAGCATCTAGCCGAGTTCCATCAGATCGAAGGAATAATAATGGACAAGAAGGTGACCTTGCGGGATCTCATGGGAACCCTGACAGAGTTTTACCATAAACTTGGGCTGGAAAAGGTGCAGTTTTGGCCTAGCTACTTCCCCTATACGGAGCCTTCCATGCAGTCCACAGTCTACGTTCCCGAGCTGAAAACTTGGATTGAACTTTGCGGAATGGGTATTTTCCGCCCAGAAGTTTTGGCTCCTTTTGGGGTAAAGCATCCTGTTCTGGCTTGGGGTGGAGGCTTGGAGCGGCTGATTCTTCTTAAGCTCGGCATCGAAGACATCCGACTATTATACAAGAATGATTTAGGTTGGATAAGGAGGACGCCAGTATGCCAACGATAACCTTGGAAAGAGACCGTTTCTCTTCTTATGTGGGACGCAACGTCACCGTAAAAGAGATGACTAAATGGCTTCCGTGGCTGGGAACCGACACCGAAGAGGTTGGCTCAGATTACGTTAAGATCGAGTATAATCCGAATCGTGTGGATTTCTGCAGCTACAGTGGATTGGCTAGAGCCTTTCAGGGACTCATGGGCTGGGAAACTGGTATGCCCAAATTTAAGGTAAAACAGGGAAACATCATATTGACTGTGGACAAGAGTGTGGCTGAGGTTCGACCATACGTTGTTTCTGCTGTTGTTCGAGACTTAAACATTGACTATGAAGCCATCAGGGAGCTTATGGAGATGCAGGAGGCTCTCCACTGGATGGTGGGCAGAGACCGAAAAAAGGCTTCCATTGGCGTGCACAATTTGGATGCTGTTGAACCTCCCTTCTCGTATGTTACATGTGCCCCCAACGAAATCAGGTTTGTTCCGTTAGACAAGAGAGAGGAGATGACTCCGCAGGAAGTCTTGGAAAAACATGAGAAAGGCATGGCATACAAAAGTGAAGTGAACTGGGCTTCAAGATATCCATTAATTGTTGATCGAAATGGAGATGTTCTATCTTTTCCGCCCATAATCAACGGCGAATTGACCCGTGTTGTCGAGGATACGCGGAACCTTTTCATCGACGTTACTGGCACCGAACTCAACGCCATCTCAAGAAGCTTGAACGTTCTCGTCACTGCCTTAGCAGACATGGGCGGCACCATAGAAACTGTTCCTGTTGAATATCCTGACCAAGTTTTGGTTACTCCAGACCTTACTCCTCAAAAGATGAAATTACACGTAGATTATTCCAACGAACGTTTGGGTCTTAACTTTTCGGAAGCACAAACCATAGAGGCTCTGCAAAAATCTAGGCTTGACGCAAAAAATGTTGGAAAAGGAGTTTTGGATGTTACGATTCCCGCGTACCGAATTGACATACTGCATGAAATCGATTTGGTTGAAGAGGTCGCCATCGGCTACGGCTATTATAATTTGACGCCCACAACTCCGGCGACGGTGACTACAGGCAAACAACATTGGGTCAGTGAAGTAGCTGCGGACGTCAGGCAGATAATGGTTGGTTTAGGTTTTGTGGAAGCCTTGAATTTTGTTCTCACCAACGAGGTTGATCACTACCAGAAGATGCGACGAAAAGCTGAGGGACTTGTGACTTTGGCGAATCCTGTTTCAACAGAATATTCGATAATACGGAACGATTTGTTGCCCAGCCTAATGAAGAACCTGGCAGACAGCAAACACCACACTTTTCCTCAGCAAATGTTTGAAGTCTCCGACGTAATTAGACTTGATGACGACTCTGAAACATACACAGAACGAAGAATAAATGCAGCTGCAGTTTCCTCTCATCCAACAGCCAACTTCACTGAAATCAAGTCTATACTGGAAGCTTTGTTGATGAACCTTGGCTTAAAAAACTGGACAGTGAAAGAGACAAACCATCCAAGCTTCCTGGCAGGCAGAGCAGCCGTAGTATCATTCAAGGGCACAGAACTGGGTGTTGTTGGAGAAATCCATCCGGAAGTCCTCAACAACTTTGAACTTGAAAATCCGACAGGTGCCTTTGAAGTAGACCTACAAAAGATCATAAAGGCAATTAAGTGAAAACTTCCCAATTATCGAATAGAAAAGTTTTATGTTCATGCGTATCACTTTTCTTATTTGCGATGATAGTGGGCTGGAGCATAATCCCGCCGGAACCTTAATGGGCTCATGCAGACGGACCCGACAGAGGCTGGTGGCTTTCACCTACTGTTGACGGAGGGTTTACCCAG
>SMTZ1_10004591_pt1 | contig 13865 bp, 17 predicted proteins | sample DeeMarSWOR136_30_FD_25667 | JGI IMG/M metagenome (IMG submission 25667) | reverse complement strand
GTTCCCTGACATGGGCGTGCATAAGCATATCGCCAGCATCCCATTCTAGGACGTTAGGAACAGCCGAACCAGTAACGCAACAGGTGCTTACTTCATGGTTTCTTTTCAGCAGTTCCCTAACGTACCAATAAACCACCCTTTCGGCCCCACCATATCCAGAAGGTGGACATTCTCGGTATGGTGGGGCAATCATTAGTATCTTCATTCCACTTTCCCCATTAGCCATTCTTGCCACCTTTCGGTTCCGTATTTCTTTACACCCCATTGATGTTCTTTTTGTCCCTGTTCACTTATACTAAACCTTGTCACGTTATGAGTCCCACGCCAAGGATGCTTGCATTCCACGTCATAGTCAACTAGCAAGTCCCAATTCTTCTGCTTTGCCCTGTAAGACCAATCTATATCCATAGAAAAAAAGTTGAACTGTTCATCCAATTCACCTATCCCATACCAAGCTGGCATGTAGACCAAAACCGCAGCCCATTCAAGATATCGCACCGATTTACAACCGCCATCTGGATTGGGATTCAGATGCCCATGCGACGACGGCATAGAAGGCTGGATGGCTGCTATCGGGGCAAAGGGTAGCATCTTGTCTACCAAAGATGCCAGAACATTCGGGGGGCTTTGCACATCGTTAGTGTAGTGCCAGACATAATCATATTTGCCCATGAACTGCATGGCCCAGTTGATTGTTCCTGCTAACCCCAGATTGACAGGATTCCTCAAAACAGGAACACGATTATCCACATACGGTTCAGGCGACCCACCATCTATGACGAATACATCGTGGGCCTGTGTTTGCGCCAGCATATCGCTAACCGCCCGTTTTGTCAGTTCGTCAACCTTATAGTGTAAGACGATTGTGGCAATTGCTACCATCCGTTTTCCAATACCTTTCTGTAATCTTGTGCCGTGGCGATATCCACATATCCATCTAGCACCACATACGGGATAGAACCGAACAGCTTTATGGCGTAGTTTAATACATCAGAAAATGTGGTGCAGCCATCAACAGTCGCTATCTGAACGGCTTCCCAAAACGGTTCCTTCCATACTATGAGGCCCCAAGCCATTCCAGAACCCTGAGGCCATTCCTCTGGCTTGTCCACTATTTGTTCCACGGTTTGTGCCTTTAGTTTACACATGCCAAATTTCTGTGGTTCATCGGTTTCAAAAACGGCTATAACGGCAACCCCACCCTTTTCTTCAAGGCTAGACATCATTCTGTCTAAGATGTCTGGTGGCTCAAACATGGTGTCAGGCATGACGTAACCCACGGTGCATTGTTCATAAAGGAGACCGTACATGAGGGTATCGTCTACTTGACTTCCAATTGAATGGGAGAAAACAGCAGTATAACCAGAGCGACCTACATAATCCGCTATGCTGTTATCGGTTCGGGGAAGAACGATGTGGGGTAGACAACCCGCTTCTAAACAGGCTTCCAATGCGTAGTCAATTACAGCACCCTTATTGCAAGGTAGCAGTTGTTTCGGAAGTAACCCCTTGGCAAACGACTCAATCCTTGTGCCTTTCCCGCCTGCTTGCAGGAATGCGACCCTCATATATAGCCTCCAACTTCTTTCCTATCTTATCCCACCTAAGTTCTTCGTGAACGTATTCATAGGCTTTGGCTTTGAGCTTTTCTGTTTTCTTGGTGTCAATGAAAACGTCTTGAACGGCTTCTGCCAGTGCTTCCACGTTGCCCTTTTCAACTATTCTGGCATGGCCTATCAAATCATCTATCCCTTCGTGATGCATAGCCACCACTGGACAACCACAGGCAAAGGCTTCTGGTGCCAAGCAAGTCCTACCTTCATATCTGGAACTCATTACGAAGACATCAGCCGTGGAATAGAGATGCCTTAGTGTGTCTTGTGGTGGACTGACGTAGCTTTTGTCAACACCCAACCCCTTAACGGGTATGGGACTGGCGTGCCATATATCAAAGCCCCCTGCTTTACGGATAGCATCAATTGCATCGGTGACATTTTTGGCTTCGTTCAGTTGATGCCCTATCACCAAGGCGGCACGACTCAACTTGGGCCTCATTTCTAATCGTGGGTCTGGATAGAACAGTGCAGTATCCACGCCGTTGGGGATTATGGTGACGCCCTTATGCCCACATTCTCCTTCGAGATATTCTTTGAGCCACTCGCTGATTGTTATAACTGGCCCTATTGGTAAAGAAAAATGCTTTTTAACAATACTACGCAAGTGATGGGGCAAAAACAAGTCTTCCTTCATTTGTACGAACCCGAACTTCTTCTCAGCCGTGAATGAACAGTGGACTATGGGCCACGTTTCGTAGCCCGTTGCGACGGCCACATCCCACCTGTCGTTTAGCAGGTTGTCAGCAGCCATGACTTTTACATCGCCTTCAAGCCAAAGCATCTTGGTGCTTCTGTCCATTGTGGCATATGTAACGTCGTGGCCCAATTTGGTCAGTTCAACACAGTGGCTCCATATGACGCGGGTGCCACCGCACACGCCTGTTCCACCCATTACATAAACAATCTTCATTTAATATCTCCCTTAGAAATGAACCAGACGTGATCCCAAAAAGAATCTGGCTCTGATACGCAGATAATGTTTCTAGGAAATGTGTCCAGTAAAGCTCTCATCACGCCTTCCATTGTAGCTGCGTAACCCGTGCCGTCGCCCCACCAGTCATGTCCAGACAAGATGCCGTCTGGTTTTACTTTCGGTAGCCATGCCCGTATATCTTCCATCATTGGTTCATAGTGGTGTAGTGCGTCAATAAAGACTAAATCTAGCGATTCGTTTTCTACCCTTTTGGCAGCTTCCACGGAAGTCATTCTGTAGACCTTCCTTTTGGCTATCCAGGGGTCAGTTTTCTTCATCGCCGCTGTATAACAGTCGTTCCACCATTCATCGTCAAGGTGGCTTAAAGAATCTGCCTCACGCCATTCATCGGGATATCTTGTCCACGGGTCAACCATTATGTACGATTCTACCATTGGGATGAGGCGTATAGCAAGGTCTCCAAAAAGAACGCCTACTTCAGCCATAGACTTAACATGGTTCTTTGCGACTACATCTTGCATTACTTGCCAGTGATAATCGTAGCGTGCCGTCTTGTTCGGTAGCCACCTCATAAGTACCCCAAGCCTTTCAATCTGTCTTCTATGATTTTCCGTTCTTCTTCAGGCGGGATGTAGGGAGGGTTAGTTGAATAGAGATGCTGGTGATTGTTATGCCGCACTATTGATGCCAGTAAATAGTTTAATACGTTCTGGGGCACCGCATCAAAGGAAACATATTCGCTGTCAAGCGCTATCGTCCCGTCCGAACTCAGGGCTAGATAATGCCCATCGTGGCAAACTGCATGGTGTACTGAATCGTACCAATAGTCTTCCCAATACAATTCGGAAGCATCGGGCCATGAACCGCTATCCAACTCTGCAAAAATCAGTTCGCCTATGAACCTTGTCATAAACGGCTGTTCGTATGTTCCCGTTTTGCTCAGGCCCTTTGCCCCAAGGGGAATCTCTAACTGTTGCCTTGTGAAATGCTTGCTGTTATGCGACCACCACCTTCCGTTGTTGAACGTATCACCGATAAGTTCCCCGTGGTCTGCTATAAGGAACACCATGTCGCCAGGAAATTCGAGTTTCCTGTTTACCGTAGCGACTTCGCCTTCCATGAGCTTCCACAGGTGGTCAAACTGTTCATCGGTCAGGCTTGGCCTTCCTTCGTTCGCGCAAGCATTGACCCATTGTGTAAGCTGATATGCCCACATCTTTTGTGGAAACATATCAGGCGTTATCGGGTCATAGAACCTGTATGGGGGGTGTACGTCCATTAGATGGACATAGAAGAAAGCATCTTCCTTTTCGGTTTCTATCCTGTTCCATATACGGTCATAATCGGGTGATGTGTATTTGTCCCTATCCTTCATCCAAGGCAACGCATACCATTCGGCAAAAGACGTATCTAGCGGTTGAAAGAAGTTATTTTCAGTGTAGCATACGGTCTTAAACCCTCTTGCCGCCAGCTTTTGCACCCAAGTTTCTACCCTTAGTGGGGATGCCGTTGTGATGCTACCGTGTTCGCCTGTCACGACGCCAGAAAGACAAGTTACCACACTTGGCGTAGTGGCAGGGCCAGAAGCGTATCCCTGAGTAAATGTCAGATTCTCGGCCATGAACTGCCCTATCTTAGAATCGGGCTTGACCGCATCCTTCCTAAGACAGTCCACGCATATCAATACAATCCTCATTTTAACCCCCAGATTCTTAAATGCTGATAAGAATTTGAGCTTTCATCGTTGAAGCCAGGATGACAAGGCCACCCATCGTATTTAGCAAGCAAGTAAAAACCTGCACTTGACATAATCTGCGAAAACCCATACCAATCCCAAAACCAAGGATGGTATTTGCCATATTCATTATCTGTCCATTCAGTCGGTTCGTGGAAGATGGTGGTTGATTCGCAGAATATGCCTTCTGTTTTCAGCATCCCGTGAACGGCATCCAGAACTTTGTTTGGCGCTTGGCAGTGGTCTAGGGTATCTAGGGCCAATACGATTGAGACTTCGCCTTTCATGGCGTTTATGCAGACCTCAGCCCTTGTTGGGATTATTCGTACATCCGAACCGCCAAACAGTTCTTCATATCCTTGCCGTTGCATGTTTGCTAGTGGGTCAACGATAATTCGCTTTCCTTTCGTCGTCAACCTTACCATACCCACTAGACCGGCACCTATCTCGACAATGATGGTGTCGTCGCCTACTGGCATCGAGTGTTCCAGCAAAGGCCATAGATAGTCTGCTTGTTCTTGCCACAGGCCGAACCAAAAGTCCGACTTGCCTTCCTTGGCCTCGGTGATTAGTCTTTGCCAGTGGGCTTTTTCATACAGATGAGCCGTTTCCCAATTTGTCATGTTTGTCCAGCCTGTATTCGTAGACCTGTCACGAAATACTTGCTAAAACTGGCAAATAATATCATGGGCGGTAAAGCGACTATCGTGGATACAGCCGCTTCTATCCCCTGTACAGTAGCGTTATCCAAATCCAGCATGGCCTCTTGGTGCCCTTGTAGCACGCTTGTAAGGCCCACGACAAGTGTTTGTAGGTCTGGATTTCTAGCAATAATGAACTGCCACAGCAAATCGCCCCAAGCCAGCGTAAAGGCAAACAAAGCCACAATGGTAATTAGCGGTTTTGACATTGGTAGAATGATTTTCTGGAACACCTGCCATTCGTTTGCGCCATCAACCCTAGCGGCATCCAAAATGTCATCGCCCATGCCCTGATAATATTGACGGGCGAAGAACACCCCTGCTGGATTGAGGATTACTGGCAATATCATGCCGATGTAAGAGTTGTAGAAGCCCATTTTGGCTATGATAACGAACTTTGGCACGAATAGAATAAGCGCGGGAACGACCATCGCTATGACGAAAAGCGTGAACAAAGCGTCTCTACCAGGAAACTCATATTTGGCGAAACCATATCCCGCCATGCAACTGACGATTACGGACAAAACCGTGGAAGGAACCACGACGATGGCGCTGTTCTTAGCCCACATGAATATGCGTTCCCAATCAAGCCACTGCCAGTTGCTTAAAGAAATCCTTTTTGGTATTCCAAAGACGTATGCCGATGCGAAGGAAGTTTGCACCGTCAGTAATCCTGGTAGGATTCCCCACAGCGCAAGCAATATAATGAACAATATAACGATTTTCTTCACATCATACCTCTGTATATCAGGTAGATCGCTAGAAGAATTGACAATAACAGAGTAACAGTTGTCATAGCAGAAGCCATGCCGATTTGTCCCAAGCTGAATGCGGTGTTGAATATTTTAAGGGCAACGGTGGTTGAACTACCTTGCGGGCCACCGCCAGTAAACAACCAAGGATGTTCCCAAACCTGCAAGGCACCCAAAAACCCAACTATGCCTATGTACATTCTGGTCGGTTGCGTTAGCGGGGTGAAAATGTGCCATATTAACCTGAAAGTCCCTGCGCCGTCTACCTTGGCTGCATCTATGACATCGGGTGGAATCTGGCCTAACGCCGCCGACCACAACAATATCGTTCCGCCAACGTATTGCATCATCATCACGAAGGCAACGGCCCAAAGCGATAGTTTAGGGTCGCCAAACCACAAGTACGTTTTGCCAAGAACCGAATTTATCAATCCAGAAGGGCCTAGTATCCAGCGCCAAACGGATACGGTAGCCACGCCACTTAGGACTACTGGAACGTAATAAATGGTTCTCATAAACATGGAAAACCTTGGCGACATGAAGTACAGTGCCACCGCAATCAGGTAAGAGATTATGAACTTGTAAATGAGCGCAGCTATCAGGAACTTGCCCGATACCCTTAGTGCATCAAAAAACCCACTGTCTATAAGGTTCTGATAATGTTCTGTCCCAACCCACGTATAGGATACATAGTGCTGAGTCTCAAAGAAACTGAGCACAACTGTTACAAACGCTGGTAACAGGTAAAACAGAAAAAGCAGGGCAAGTGCGGGGGCGCAAAAAAGCACCCCCTGCACTTTTTTCCACTTCGTCATTCAAGAAGAGCTTCCACATCCGCCTCAAAGCCAGCTAGTGCTTCTTCTGCCGTGATGTCGCCACGAATGGCAGAACCAAAGTATTCTCCGAAGATACGCCTAGCCTCATTGTATACGGGCACAAACGTACCAGCGTCCATACCGTGTTCCTTGGCATATTGAATCACCGATGCTTCTTCTGGTAGGCCGCAAGCAGATTCATGGGCACCCTGATTGGGCAAACCTGACGGATAGCCTTTCCAGTACCAAGCCGATTGTGCGTGGTACAAGAGGCTGGCCGCAGCAGTCCTAGCTTCTTCAGGACACCACATGGTCACAAAGCCAATGTTGGTCATGGGCTGGATTTCCAGCAAGCCTTCCGCCCCCGTGATTGATACACCCATTACGGGTATGACTTCGGGAACTTCGTCTATCTGGCCCGCATCTACAGCACCATCAAACCAAGGCATGAAGGCCAACCGTCCACCTTGGAAGTAGGCGTACTTGTTCTGAGTCCAGTTCTCAAAGATGCAGTCATCATCTACCAGCCCTGGAGCACCAGGCACGAAGTAACCTTCTTGGTTCAGGCGCACAAGTTCTTCAAGAACGTCAACGGCTTCTGGCGTGTTCAACACAATGCCAGAATAGTCGTCTTCCCACACCTGGATACCCGAATTGCCGAACCAAGCCCAGTTCCACTGCATGGACGAAGGCGCAGCGCAGAAGTTGCAGGACAAGTACAAGCCATTAGCCTTCAACACTTCACCCCATTCAAGGAAAGTTTCGTAGGGAATCCATGTCCAAGGCTCTGGCGGTTCAAGCCCTACGCTTCTGAGAACAGTAGCGTTCACCATCCCATACTCGACCGTTCCTGGTGCAGCCAAGTAGCTTAGACCTTCTTCGTAATAGTATAGGTCGGCCTTTTGGTCGTCTGTCAGATACGGGTCTAGCGAAACGGCTGTGTCCAAGAAGGACGTGTAGCGTCCAGCGTAGCCGTCTATGATGCAGGGTGGCTGTCCTGCTGCCACCATAGCATCAATCAGTGGGTCTCGGTCTCCACCCGCATAAGCGGCGGCGATGGCCTCAATCCCTATATCGGCATATTCTGGATACTGCTCTTGCCAATTTTCGATTATGATGTTGCCCAGCTCTCCCGTTTCGTATTCAGGCATGGTGAAGAACGGGAGCCAAGCCGCACCAATCCTTTCAGACCACCACGTAAACGTGATGGGTTCGGGTTCTTCAACTGGCGGTTCCACCGCAGGTGCGGCACACGCAGCCAGCATAAGAACCAGCAAAATCGGTATTAACTTTTTCACTTTCTTTTCCTTTCTTTTTTAGTTTCTTTGCCATCTGAACCCCCGATTATCTCATAGCTAGCATCCTCCTTTACAAGAACTTCAATATAATCTACCGTGTTGCGTATTTGTTCGTACAGACCTTTTTGGCCCCAAGGGTGCATGGGCTGATTCGCTACCTGATGCCCTGATTGAAGCTGGCTCAACATGAATGGCCTTGCATGAAGGTAGTCCCAAATGTCATGGTGATTAAGTGGCTTTCCCATATACAGGTCTTGATATATTTGTCTTATTATGAGTGCCTGCGACGGGAAATCCATTGTAAGGTCATCGTAAACCCAAGGTTCAGAATATATTGGGTCATCGAATTGGCAGATGATAGAACCGTCTCTGGGTGCTTCAAGCCAAACATGCTTGTCTGTAGTATCGTATATGGCAGTTTTATCTCTTTCTTTGCACATTGCTATATGAACCCTTGGCCTATAGCCGAAGAATTCAGAAACAGCCACACGAAAGGTTCCATATTCACTGTAGTGCCAGTATCTTTCCCATCCCTTTTGCATCAATTCGATTATCATGGGCAAGTGAAATGCGATGGCTAGTGGCGAATCGCAACCAATTTCCACGAAAATGTCGTCTTCCCCCAAGCCTTTTGTGAACTTCAAGACTCTTCTGGCATGGTCAGACTGGTCACGAAACACTTCATACCCTTCGTGTTTCGCTAAAAACACAAGTGGGTCATCGTTAGCTTGCAATGTTGTTCCTAACACTATCCTGTCTGGATTGATATATTCGAGTGCCCGTTCCGCACACCTAACGAAAGCTGGCTTGCCAGCAAGAGACATGGCTACTTTGTTTGGGCACCTGTTAGACGCCATCCTTGCTTGAAGGTATAGGACTATCATTGACTAGCTCCTTGGCTAAATTGTAGGTTCTTTCCCACCATTTGCCGTCAATATACCCATATCTATCCTTCAGCATTTCCCAATCTTGAACTATACCACTTGGTTCGGAAAGAGCTTGATTTACTTTTTCTATGAAATTGGTGTTGTCACCGAAAAACTTAGACGTATCTAGGATGGACGAATAGGCTGGATGTACCCTTCGCCAGTTCGGATGCCTGCCGAAGACGTAGCTCTTTTTGCCTAGTATGTAAGCGTCCCAACATATATCGGGCGACCCACTTAGGATAACATCAGCCGCCAGAATAAGATGGTGCTTGTGGATTTGCTTTATCTCTATTCCATCAAGCGTTCCTGGTAAATGGTCTACGCAGAAAACCGCACCCCTTTTATTGGCTTCGTGATAAGCAGGATAGTTTTCATCTACCTTGTTCAAAAAACACTCTTTGCCTTTTCCGTTGACCGCCCTTCTGAAGATGGGGTGGGGATGCACAACAATTAGCCATTCGTTATTAGCCCCCACCCAAGGAAGCCAGTAGTCAGCATCATCACTATTGCTAAAAACAGCTATTAACTTGCGGCCATCTATGTTCAGCGATTCGTGGACTTGTTGGATTGCCCTCGGTGCATGAACTGCCAATAACTCATCGTGTTCCCAGCAACCAAAGGAATATATGTGGTCTTCTTTCCAAGGCAACCTTCCAATGGCGCACAGTTTTGAATTTTCAACTGTGGCGCAGAAAAGATGGGCATGTTTCCAAGAACCGTGATTGAGATAATTGCCAGCCCTAGTGTTTACATGGTGTTGATGCAAGAAGCTGGGCGTACCCTTTTGATTGGTTAGTTCTATCATGGTTCTGCCAGTTTTTTCATCAGGCGAAAAGTTTTCACCACAGACTAAATCTGGCTGAAAGGAATTTACCGCTTCGTTGACCTGTTCTGGTTTGTAGACGTGTTTTATGCCAACGTCTATGAATCCCGCTTCAAGAAAAGGTTCATGGCTGTGAAGTTTGGATGTGATAGCCCTTACTTCGTTGCCCAATTCTATCATCTTCTGAGCAAAGAAACGCCATCTGTCTACTGATATGATCCTATGGGCGTGGATAAGTATTTTCACTTCTTTCTTCCTACAGCCCACACTTCTATGGAATGGTCTTCATCGTTGGGTTCATCAAAAAGTCCAGCGTCTATTGCTTGCTGCACGCTTCTGTTGAACTTCCAATACTTAGACCCCTGACGCCCGCACTCAGGACACGGTTCATTCGGATTCCTTAAAGGAATATCGCACTTTACGCATCTTACCGCTGCAAGGAACGCATCTTGTTCGTTGCCATAGATGAGTGCTTTTTGGTGCCCCCATCCGCCTATTTCTATGGTTTCTACGCTCCAGTTTTCAAAGAACCATTCATAGGCGTCCCTTGAAACCCGCCAATAATCCTTTGGCGCAGCGTGATAAGGATAAAGCCAAGGCGTACCAAGCATAATGATTCCGCCCCGTTTCACATAATCTATACAGTTGGTTATGCCAGCAAAGATGTCTGGAACGTGTTCAAGAACTTGGTCGGCTACGACTGCATCAAACTTGCTTTCCCAACCTACATGATAGTCCTGTATGTCATGTTCTGGATAGGGCGCAAGCGTCAATTCTACGTTTGTAACTTCCCTTACAATCTTTGGTATGATGCCTTCGTGTTCTGCCCATTCTAGCATGTGGGCTGTTTCAGGCCATTCTAGTGATTGTAACAACGTTGTCAATCGGTTATACGCAACTGCCCTAATCCAGTCATCGGAAAGCCACACACGCATCACCTTCTCCTTGCCGATATAACATAGAATGTCCTTATGGCACCCTGCACCAACTGCGGTATGCTGTCTGTATAGCGGTCTCTATAAACCTTGGTGACAAATTCATCATTTAGCTTGGTCAGGATGGATTTAAAAGCGAATTGTTGAATCGGTAAGCCCACGCCAGATACAAACCACCGATATTCATCGCCCAAGAAGGTTCTGAGCACTAGATGTTCCTTAGTAGCTTTTATTAGGTTATCAAGGGCCGAAAAGCCATCTGTAAAATGAATATGTTCTAGGCAAGCAGAACAGACCACGTAATCACCAACTACTGGAAAGGGTTTGACTATATCGTGAATGGCGAAACGACAATTAGGGTCATCGGCAAAGTATTTCTTGGCTTCTTCTATATAGCGTGGCGTGAAATCCAAGCCAACATATCTTAGGTTCTTGTAGCGCTGCTTGAAGGTTTTCCAAGCCGTTCCCATACAACAGCCAGCTTCAACCAAGACCTTTGTTTCGTCCACTTCGGATGGAAACAGAATGTCGGAAACCTGCTGCGGCCACACCAAGGGTTCAGTTCTTCCATAAAGCCTGTCTTGAACATGCTGAAAGTAGCTATCTCCCAACATCTTATCCCAGTTCATTGTGGGTCAAACTTCCCTTCCGCTAAGTATTTCCTGTGCAACATTGTATAGCGTCGAGTTTCGTCCTTTTCTGTTATGCAGTAATTTGGCGTATCGCCTTCGGGATGCCAGTAATGCGTAACTAAAGTGTGATTGAGCGCATGGATTTCTGCATACCTGTATATCATACAGTGTGCTATCCAATCAGTTGCTATGCCAGCCTTTTCGTCAAAGCCTATCTTTTGCAAGATGCTAGTGCGATACATGCACATGGGCAAGCCGATAAAGTTGTTCTTGATGAGTTCTGCTATACCGAACCGCTTAGGAATAGCGATGCCTGCTGTGATTCGTGAACCGCTGGGGTCAAGTTCCAACTGCTTACAATAAACCATGCCACAAGTGCAGTTGTCGAGATGGCTGCTCATCTTTTCAAGAAACTGCGGTTCCCATTCGTCATCGTCTTCCATGACAGATAGATATTCGCCTTTGGCTCTTTCCAGCCCTTCGTTGAGTGCCCTTGGCAAAGAAGCCCAATCAAATGTAAGCCAGCTTACATCATGCATATCTTTAAGGTCGTCAATGACCATTTGGTAGCTTTCGTGCATTTCTTCGTTACTACCGTTTTCAATGACGATAAGTTCCCAATCTTCAAGGGTCTGATTGAAGATGCTGTCTAAGCTACGCCTTATGAGAATTGGGCGTTTATAGGTTGGAAGAAGAATTGTTACTTTCAATATAGCCAAGACTCCTTTGGGGAAACGCCAAGGTCTTTGCAGGCACATCTAAAACCCCACTCCCCTTGTGATTTCATAACACAAAGCCTATCGGTATTTCTTTCATCATCCATGACCATAATTTCTTTCCAAGGTTGGGGCCACACATCAAGGATATCGTAGTATCTTTCTGGTTCTCTTACATATGTTTCTTTTTCGTCATCCCAATCATGGTACTTGGCATAAAGTTTAGACAGCTTATCTATTTTATGGCGGGCTTCCTTCATCTTGAAGATAGCTTCTTCTCTACAGGAACCAGCCCACAAGATATTATCTATTCCTTCGTATCCACAAAAGACTATGATATACATCTGAACGGGCCTATGTTGTGTATGAGTATTCAACACTTGGGTCTGGGGCGGCATTTGTTGTAGTGGTGGGTTCTCCTACACCTTCAACTTTGCAATAGAGTTCTTTCTCTTCCACCCTATCATTGCAACGCCTACAACCCTTCACCCAAGGCGAATAAACCCTGCTGCATTTAGGACATTCCCATCCCTGCATTGTCGGTGGCGTTCCTTGTACTTCGGGATAGATGTACCTTATGAAGCAACCCCCACCCCCTGTTGTTTTTGGTGCTTCATAGCGATATCTTGAAAAGTATGGGTTTTCGTATTCCAATTCATCTAGCGTTAGCATCATTCATGCCTCCCACAGTTCTTCCTTTCTTGGTATCGGGTCAGGTTCATGGCCTGAGAAGATGGTTTCAAGCCTGTCTATTTTATCGTCCCAATCCAAGTTCAGTTTGACGTATTGCAACCCATTAGTGATTAGACTGTTTCTGATAATTTCTTGCGATAGAACAGCAGCTAAGTTATTGCAAAAAGTGTTCGCTTCGTCATATTTGCACAACAGGCAGTTGTAGCCGTGTATCAGGTCGTCATCACCCTTTATAATAGCACGAACCACGGGCGTTCCGCAAGCCATAGCTTCCACGGAAACACACTCACGCCCTTCATACCGTGACGCTTTTAGCAATACATCACAACTGGAATAGATTTGCCTTATCTCTTCTTGGCTTGGCATAATCCAGTAGGAATTAAAGCCCTGATAATCCTGCGGTGGCGGAAGCTGGCTAAATCCCCAAAGTTCAATGGGTCGCACATTCCCCCTATACCATTCAGCGGCATTGATGGACATGAACTGAATATCTTTGGCCTCACTGTGCTGATGCCCTTCTATCAGAACCCTTGGTATGTTCCCTTTAGGCCATTTGGGGTCTGGATAGAACATATCCGTGTTCACGCCATTGGGTACTATGGGGATGTTTTCGTAGCCATATTCTTGTTCCAGAAAGTCCTTTAACCACCAGCTTATAACGATGGGCTTTAAGACACCCTTCATCTTTTCATAGTTCAGTTCCACTTGCCCTGCCCATCTGGGATTGGTGTTCATAAAGAACAAGGATTCTCGCATCTGCACAAAGTAGAACTTTTCTGCTTTGGTTTCTAGTTCCGCTACTGGTTCTGCTGTATTGGCCTCTGTCGCTAATATGACATCCATTCCCTTAGCGATAGATGCCAATTCGTTCGTGGGTGCCAACTGAAAGTGAATAAACTTTCTTGGATACCAGCCAATCTTCAAATCGCCTTGCAGGGGGATTATGTAGACTTCATGCCCCCTTTGTGTAAGCCTGCTGGCATGTTCGAATATTATCCTTGCGCCACCCGATGGCGATAGTGCTAAAATCGTGTAGAGTATCTTCATGTTGTTCCCATCTTATGTCAAGTACAGACCTGTACTTTATTCCCTGAGCATGACCGAGCCACACTTTGGACAATTGAAATTTCGGCACGGCTCTGCCGCCCTATGCTTTAGGGTATACCCACAGGAAGGGCATTTACACGTTCCGCTAGGGCCAGCAGGAACCCTGCGAATGATGTTGAATTGCCCCCTTCTTGGTGTATCGTCAGCCATTTTGTTTCCTTTCTATCGCATCATTAAAG
>SMTZ1_10012357_pt1 | contig 13866 bp, 11 predicted proteins | sample DeeMarSWOR136_30_FD_25667 | JGI IMG/M metagenome (IMG submission 25667) | reverse complement strand
AAGCGTGTTAGGTTACACGGACAATGCATCAGGCGTACAACCAGTCCCACCACCAGAACAACCACCAGCTCAACCACCAGAACAACCACCAGCCCCACCACCAGAACAACCACCAGCCCCACCAACAGGCAATGGCGGAGGAGGTTGTTGCCAAGGTGCAGGTGGAGGTGGAGGTGGCGGTGGCGGTGGGTGTTGCTCGGCAAAACAGACCTCAATGTACTATACCGTGCCGGCACCACCGGCATCACCGCCACCACCGGCACCACTCCCCCCATTAGAGATAGATGTTCGCACCTTGCCAACTGACGCACGGCTGGTAGGAGTTGGAGGAGGCGCAGGAGGAGGTAGTGGAGGAGGCAGGTAGCCATATACGGTCCGGCATTGACCGAGGATAATGGTTTTAAAAAATGACGAGCCGAAAGACTCGTCATTCGCTTGTAAGTAGTTTATACTGGGGCGTTAATTTCCCAAGAATAATGGCATTTAGGTTGTCAGCTTGCTTATCATCTGGTACCAATGTGCCTTTGTCTCGATCATACATCCAAGCACCACTAGTTAATTGCTCTGACCAACCAAGCCCGGGACCGGAAACACTATAGGTCGTACCACCAACCCTCTTTACTCTCCAGTCATTGGCGTACTTTAGGACGTTATTCATAGTTGACACCGATAAATCTCTGGCGTCAACCATCGCCTTTCTATTTTGCTCCAAGAGATCCTGTGAATCGGTGAGCTGGTCGTGCAACGTATCCCCATCGTCTATCTGCATGGTCGCGAGATCGCGGACCTTGATGGTGTAAAAGGATTGCGTCACTGTGTTGTTGTCTCTGGCGATGACGGCTCTCAATGTCGTTACTTGGTACTGGTCATTTTGAAATTGAACTAGTCCACTTTGGGGAACCGAAATATTCCAGTTGCCTGGTTTGGACACTTCTTTTTGATAGTCTACCCACTCTAAGGCAGGGCTGAGCACCTGTTCCAGTTTCAATAAGTGTACCTGAGTGTCATACAGTTGTTGATCGATATTGGTAAGCTCAGAATCGATATCCTCTACGCCACCCTTACTTATCTGAATTAGAGACTGGGCTACTTCCCTTGCTATATCTCTTGATGTGCAAGCGGTTAATGGCATCATAACCATAATGAGGATGACAAATGCAAAAATAGAAATCCACTTCTTCATACAACACCTCGTCTAAGTTATAATGAACATTCAAACCAAATATAGCATGGGAAAATTTAAATTGCAATCTTTCGTCAGGAATGTTAAGCCTGATACCGCCTTGCAAAATAACATCATATCCGCAAGTAAGCCTGAAAGTTAAAGCTGAAAGTTTTACCTATTGATACCTCAGCCCCACCGATCGAGGAGACTCTACCTGCCTAACCTTCCAAGCGTCGTATGTAACAAAAGGGCGTCTTGTGCAAATTCGATGTATTGACAAACGACCAAAAGGGACTATAATAAAATCCTAATATATGAAACAGTCTTTATAAGAGTAGAGGAGATTAATGCGTGATGAGGTTGAGGATGAGGATTAGGATACCGATTGCTCTTTACACTGTAATTCTTTTCATCTTTTTACCAGTTGTTTCAGCCCTTGGCTGTAATCATCAAGCAGAACCAGCTCCAACTACTGTTCCACCTTCCCCACCATCGATGGCACCTAGTCCAGAGATTCCCGCTAACTATACAACCTATACGGACGATACAAACTTCTTCAGTATCTCTTATCCGTCAGATTGGGAGCCGGCTCTATCGCTCATTGCAGACATCGAGAAAGAAGTGAAAGAGGTTATCAATGACATTAAATCAGGCTTGCCTCTGGAAAAGGTCACAGTAATTTTTTTAGCCGGGCAACCGATGGCAGGTGGGATCTATAATCCCAATGTTAATATTGCAGTAGAGCCGATACTTGAAGGAGTATCAACACTTGACCAAATGGTTGAGGCAGAGATAAGAGGAGCGAAAACGATCATCCAAGACTACAGGGAGTACTCTAGAGTTAAGACAACAATTAACGGAAGAGAAGCCACAATTTTAGATTATGAAGGGACACTCCCGGGAATAGCTAAAAGGCGTATGCTACAAATGATGACGCTTGTAGGAGAAACAATATGGGTTGTAAGCTGCTCCTCAACTTATGAGGATTTCGCTACTTGGGAAAAGGATTTCCATACTATTGTCAGAAGTCTCCAAATATCGAATTGAATGGTTTGGTTGGCTGAGCTGGTGTCAGCGTTGACTCCTTCAAAGTTTATTGCATTAATTGAACGTTTGCCTGTATCGTTCAATTTATCTAGTTAGTAAGCCTGAAGGTTAAACTGAAAGTTTTACCTATTGATACCTCAGCTCCACCAACCGACCTTCGAATGCCCCTGTAAGGCCTCAAAGTAATCGCCTCATCATGCTGGAATAAGAATCTATAGCCGAATTAGACATTAACGTAACGGTTTTATGTAAGTCAAAACAGGTCACAAATTGGCTTTTTGTTCATGCTGGTATCTGAAGCAGTGGGTTCTGCTGAGATGGCGCTACGAGCGAGATTCCTGATACCAATTGCACAAATGAACAAATGAATGCCTGACGTAGTTTCAATAAACCACTATTAGCTTTGTTCATGTGATTCAGTCACTCTAAACGCCTTTTTCCCTGAGTGTATGAGATCGCACTGCATTGCCCAAAATATGTCCGGATCAGCAATTTCATCAATGTCTTGAATGATGGCGTTGCGTATTATTTTTCTTTGGTTATCAGATACCGATGCCAACATATTGGCAGCTTTGTTGGCTCGTTTATTTAGGAAATTTAGAATTTCCTCCGGGATTACATACTTGCTGGGGATCATTATAGAGCCTGAGTTGACGTGTAATTTAGTGCCTTTCCAACGATTGGAGGCATAGTTCTGTACAAGACCGAATAGGAATATATTTCCCATTTTTGTGTAAATTGTAACGCTTTTGTCCGAATAAGCAACTGCCATATCTAACGTCAACATGATGTACCTATTCATGAAAGGGGATGGTCCAAATGTGTGGCATGAGTTAATAAAATTTAAAGGTAGGAGGTGTTGCTCAAACTGCCCGGGACTTGGCAGTTCTCCTAAAAGAAACCTGCGCCACGTCTCTAATGCCTCATCTGCCTTTGTTCTTTGCTCCTCGGAAAGACGTGTCAAGCCATACTGTCTGGAATAAAGCAGAACTCGCCATGATACAGAAACGGCAAATTTTAGCGCCCAAGGACCATATTTCACTCGCTTTATTGGACTTAAACTATCGCTTAATGGTAGGAAAATTTCTTCATGTGCCCTCTTCTCCCATCCGCTGAGCAACTCTTCGCAAGACGGACATAAAAGCAATAGCTTCTTGCTGTCTTGGACACGTCTATTGGGCGACTTATTGCTTCGAAGCCTACTTCTTTTCCTAAGCAAATTAACTACAAATTTGGGTATGATATGACTAAGTACTAGCTGGCCATCTTTATTGCAAAGAGAACACGTGCCATTTACCATTGTACCTTTATGTACCTTACTGCGCCGGTCATTAACTAAAGTAGGTTCAGTTTTTTATTCTTACTTACGATTATAATATGCAATACCTTTATTAATTGCAATTCTCTACTTGTACTCGACAAAATGACGAACTGTTCAGCCCTCTTTGAACTCCCCCTCAACCCACCTGAGGTAATCTTCGTTGCCGCCGATGACGGGAGGAATGATTATTCCGATAGTTTATCTTTACCTGCACAGGTGAATCTGAGCTGAGTGTCTAAATACATTTCTATCTGCTACAATAAACAAAGTTGCCTAACGAACAATTAAGTCCAGGAGGACAATTAACTGTGGTAACAAAACGATTTTCATTAGTTGCGATTTTTGCTTTGTCCATGATGATTATCCTAACATACGGCTGCGCCAGCTCATTCAATCACGAAGGGCAGCTAAAGACCACCGCACTGCAAGTTCAGGAAGCGGTACAACTGGAACTGGACAACCTGGATAGTGACCTATCGGGCGCAGCATCCGAACTATCCCGTACCGGATTAAGCGGGCCCGAGGCTAGACAGATATTGAACGGGTTGTGTAGCAAACATCCCTTTGTAATTGATTCTTGCACTACAGACGTAGCCGGTAAGATGGTTACAGTGGCTCCAGAAGCCTACAGCAGCTACGAAGGCTCAGATATCAGCACGCAAGACCCCGTGGTCAAAATGAGAGAGACGAAAGAGCCTGTTCTCAGCCAAATCTTCCCAGTGGTAGAGAATATCGATGCTGTTGTCCTTATGTGGCCTATTTTTTCCGAAAAAGGTGATTTCATCGGCTCACTAAGCGCACTTTTCAAGCCTGAAGCATTGCTTGCCACGGAGGTTGAACCAGTGCTAAAAGGGACCGATATCGAGGTCAATGTTATGCAACTGGACGGCCTGACTATTTATGATTCTGAAGGTGCAGATACAGGAAAGAACCTTCTTACCGACCCCTCATTTCAAGCTTATAAAGAACTGGTAGAACTTGGTGCCAGAATTGCTGCCGAGGAATCCGGCTCGGGCAGCTATACATTCATCAATCATGCAACGGGAAAGCCGGTGAAAAAGCAGGCTTTCTGGGTCATCGTAGGGCTGCATGACACGGCATGGCGACTGGTATCCGTGCAGCAGGTTGAAGAGTAGCCATCGCCAGAGCTAATGCATAGCCTTTCTATATTGATATAATGTCGAAATCAGCCAGCAGGGGTTTTCTCTTTCCCTTGCTAGACTGGCATTGTGTGCACTCCCTTTTGCTTATACATCCCTATTAGCTATATTCGCAGCTGAATCGGTAGGCATATACGGCGTGATTCTAATTGTAAGGTGCTGTAAAATGGATATTATGGGTGATCAATCTACCAAGTCCAGGTGGCCTAAAAAGAGGCTTCTCTGGATTCCATTCGGTCTTACGGCAGGGGCTCTTGGGGCTATTCTTGGAGTCTCGTTGTATGCTGCCTATTCAATGACCAAAGTTATGCGGACACCGTTTGAGAAAAAGCCTGATAACCTAGGTCTGAAATATGAGGACGTATCTTTTCCCAGCAGAGATGGGCTAACATTAAGTGGCTGGTGGCTTGAAGCAGGCAATAGCGACCGGGTAGTTATGATGATTCACGGCGCGAATGGGCACCGGGCTGACCCAGGTATAAAGATGCTGGACTTAGCCCGAGAAATAGTAAAGGCGGGTTACAACGTGCTGATGTTTGATTTGCGTGGACATGGCAAGTCAGAAGGGAAACATATATCTCTGGGCTATTATGAGCAAAGAGACTTGCTAGGTGCAATAGACTACGTTAAGCAACGGGGCATGAGCAAGATTTGCATCATCGGTTTCTCTATGGGGGCAGCAACTGCTCTCATGACTGCTGCTAATTGCAAACACATTGATGCCATTATCGCTGATAGCTCATTTGCATACCTGGCAGATATTGTCGAACCTCAGTTTTCCAAGAAAAGCCGCCTACCGAAGTTCTTTATACCTTTGATCCTTTTTGTGGCAAAGAGAGTACATGGCGTTGATTTGTCTATGCCCAAGCCTATCGATGCTATCAGGCAATTCACGAAGCCCCCAGTGCTAATCATACATGGAGGGCAAGACAAAACTGTTCCTGTAGAGCATGCCAGCATCTTGGCAAGAGCATCCCGTAATCCAGATACTAGGTTATGGATAGTGCCAGAGGCGGAACACGTGGGTTCCTACCGTGCCAGACCCAAAGAATATATTACTAAGGTGCTATCTTTCTTTGATCAAGCTCTCAGTGTAAATCAAGCATAGCAATATTTAAATCACGTGCTTGTTTGACTGGTAGAGGCAAATGGAAGTGCTAATGAAGACTCTTAACTCGCTTCTACGAGTGAGCTAAAACTCAGATTGTTACCAATTGCACCTTTTAGCGAGAAGTTCAACAACTGCTGTGACGCTGGAGGCCTTATCGCTCTCGTGTTATACTGGTGCTTGTTGTCACTAACAAGTCCATGTCACGATCTGTTCTTCTTATCAACACTAACATCTCACGACCTCCGGTAAGCCCTGTGGGACTCGAATACGTTGGTGAGGCTCTCCGCACGTCGGAAGTGCCGGTACATGTGTTAGACCTTGCCTTTGAGACAGAGTGGCAGGCATGTTTAGCCAGAGAACTACGGAGTAACGATCCCCTTATAATAGGCCTCTCAGTGCGCAACACAGATGACTGCTGCTTTGCTACCCGTAAGTCTTTCTTGCCGTGGATCGAAGAGGTGATCACCGAGGTCAGGCACTTGACTGAAGCACCTGTTGTTCTTGGTGGCGTTGGCTTCTCTACTATGCCCGAGACTGTCCTAAGACTAAGCCGGGCTGACGCTGGCATTACCGGAGATGGCGAACAAGCAGTGGTCGCCATAACTGAATGTGTCCTTAGAGATGAAGCCTTTTCCGATTTGCCTGGGTTGGTCCACTGGCGTGGGGATAATCTCATCATCAATCCCAGGGCTGATGTAGACCTTCGGCATATGCCCATACCTCGACGTCGACTCTTTGATAACAAGCGGTATGAGCAGCAGGGAGCAATGGTAGGTGTAGAAACAAAGCGCGGTTGTCCACAGCAATGTATCTTTTGTGCCGACCCGTTGGCAAAGGGAGACAAGACGCGCCTTCGCCCACCCAACAACGTGGTAGAAGAGCTACGAGACCTAGTAGCTCAGAGCATAGCGTGGTTTCATCTCTGTGATAGTGAGTTCAATTTGCCTATAACACATGCCAAGAATCTATGTAGCGCTATACTTGAGGCTGGCCTGGGAGATAGGATAAGGTGGTACTGCTACTGTGCACCCACCCCGTTTGACCAGGATCTGGCTAAGCTCATGAAGCTTGCAGGCTGTGCTGGCATCAATTTCGGTGTTGACTCCCTTTGCGATGAGCAGCTGCACAGGCTAGGACGTAAGCACAGCGCAGGCGATATCGAAAGGCTAACGCATATCCTAAAACAGGCGGAGATAAATTACATGTTCGATCTGCTTATTGGTGGCCCTGGCGAGACAGAAGAGACAGTCAGAAAAACCATCGAGCAGATTAGAAGGCTAGACACTCCTCTAGCTGGCATGGCAGTTGGTGTGAGGATATATCCCGGCACACCGCTCAGCCAGGCTATAGCGGACGGCTGTCTTAGTGGAGGGCTTTATCCTCCACCTGAGAGAAACCCCGATGAACCCCTCTTTTATTTATCACCTCCTCTTGGTAACGATGTTTTCCAAATGATATCTGATCTTGTGTCAGGAGACCCACGTTTTTTGCTTCTTGCTTCGCCGGACCAAGATGGAAGTTATAATTATGCTGGCGACGAAATATTATGTCAGTTGATAGAGAACGGTGCCCGGGGAGCCTATTGGGATATTATCAGGCAGAATCGATAACGCTGTCCACAGCTCGTTAGGGCACAATTGGGCGGATTGTGAAGAACTTGACTTCCTAGTTATGGCCAGCCACTTGAACAATACTGATTTTGACTTTAGACTAATTTTTGGAGGTACAAAATGTATATCACGAGCCTTGAGAATGTAAGCAAAGTAATTCCAAAAATGGAGGGAGCTAAGGGAGTATACAAACAGATACCTTTGTCAAAAGAGAACGGTGCACCCAACTTTTCATTTAGAGTTTTTACTATTGAACCCGGAGGATATACACCTCTTCACAATCATCCATTTGAGCATATGAACTATGTTATTGAAGGTAAAGGAACCGCAATCGTTGAAGGCGACGAAATTGATATAAAAGAAGGCGCTTTTGCTCTTATTCTGCCCGGCGAGACACATCAATATAGAAATACGTCAACAAGTGGATCTTTAATTATAATCTGTGCTGTCCCAAAAGAATATGAGTAAAAAGACCTACTAGCATACGCCCATTAGCGCGTATCGGATCTGCTTTACTTTTACGATGATTTAACCCTAGCATGACTACGTTCAGGTATTTGTATTCACTGCACTGTAGCCAAGAGCGTGCAATAGATGAACATTAGCCTGAAAAGTGTGATGCCGTCGGTTATTTGGAAAGGGTGAAGGTGAGGCTAAAAGTTCTGTCTATTGTACACTTAGGCCCACCAGTCGTATCAATAGGCAGAACTCTTAATTTATCTTTGCGGGATTATATCAAGTCGGAATTCCTGGCACTAACCACAAGTTATTGTTCCTTTGAGGTATTTATTCCAACAGTTGTTTTTCTATCTCTATCACCTTGAGGGTATTTGCCATCACCGAGTCGGGATTGAGAGATATTGAATTTATCCCTTCCTTCACCAGAAATTCGGCAAACTCAGGATAATTGGTTCCTTCTGGCTCCTTGAATAGCCATAGAAATCATCTTCATCACTCCAGGGTCTCGCTCGTCAAAATCGTGGGCCAACAGTGCTGAGTCACGGTCAACCCCTAAAACGAGTTGAGTCAGGTCGTTGGAGCCGATGGAAAAGCCATCAAATAGCTTGCTGAATTCATCAACCAGGATGACATTATTTGGAATTTCGCACATGACATAGACCTGAAGTCCTTTTTCTCCTCGTTTCAGGCCATTTTTTGCCATCTCCGCCAGAACTTTTTCAGCCTCATTCACCCGCCGGCAAAAGGGGATCATAATGACGAGATTGGTCAATCCCATCTCCTCTCGAACCCGTTTCATCGCCTTGCACTCCAGCGCAAAGCCTTCTCTGTATCGTTCATCACAGTAACGAGAGGCACCACGAAAACCTATCATGGGGTTCTCTTCTACCGGTTCAAAGTAGTGTCCCGCTATGAGATGGGCGTATTCATTAGTTTTGAAGTCACTCATGCGTACGATAACAGGTTTCGGATAGAAGGCGGCTGCGATAGTCCCGACACCCTGAGCCAGTTTTTCCACAAAATATTCCTGTTTATCTTCATAGCCGAAAGTAAGGTCGTCTAATTGTTTCCGTTCTGCCTCATCAGTTATCTTTTCTGGATGGACGAGAGCCATAGGATGAACCTTTATGTAACTGTTGATAATAAACTCCATACGTGCCAGACCGACACCGTTATTGGGGATCTTGGAGAGGGAAAAGGCTTCTTCGGGATTGCCGAGGTTCATCATAATCTCTGTTTTTGGTCGCTGGAGATCCTTGAGGCTGAGCCTTTCAACATGAAACGGGAGAATTCCCTCATATACTGTACCCGCATCGCCCTCTACGCAGCTCACCGTAACTTTCTGTCCGGTATGGATTTTTTCCGTCGCATCGCCAGCGCCGACCACTGCTGGGATACCAAGCTCGCGGCTGACAATGGCTGCATGGCAGGTCCTACCTCCCCGGTTGGTTACAATAGCAGCAGCAGTTTTCATTACAGGTTCCCAGTCCGGGTTAGTACTATCTGACACGAGTATCTCTCCAGGCTTAAACGAAGAAAGATAAGCTACATCGGGGATTATATGGCTTTTGCCACTAGCAATCTTTTCACCCACACGTTTTCCTATCGCCAGTATTGAGCCTTTCTTCTCCAAGTAATACGTCTCAAGGACATCCATGGCTTTCTGTGACTCAACCGTTTCCGGTCGGGCCTGAACTATGAATAGGTCGCCGCTTATCCCGTCTTTTGCCCATTCGATATCCATTGGTCGGGATTCTACAGTTTTTCCTGAATAGTGGTCTTCTATCTTAAGGGCATAGCTGGCCAAGGTCAGGATGTCATCGTCTGTAATACAAAACCGTCTGCGGTCCGCCTCCGGCACTGCTACGTTTCGCGTTAGAATTCTTGAGTCACTTATACCGTAAATCATTTTGACGGACTTATCCCCGAGATATTTTCCGATTATGGCCCTGTGGCCTTTTCTCAATGTCGGCTTGAATACATAGTACTCATCAGGGTTAACGGCCCCTTGGACAATGTTTTCTCCGAGTCCGTAGGATGCTGTGATAAAAACGACGTCACTGAAGCCCGTCTCCGTATCAATAGTAAAAATCACGCCGCTGGTGGCCAGATCAGAGCGTACCATCTTCATAATACCTATGGAAAGGGCTACCTCAAAATGGTCGAAGTTATTATCAATACGATAGGATATTGCTCGGTTTGTAAAGAGCGATGCCAAGCACTTGCTACAGGACTCCCTCAGAGCGGGATATCCGCGTATATTCAAATAAGTCTCCTGCTGGCCTGCAAATGAGGCCGTGGGGAGGTCTTCTGCCGTGGCTGAACTACGCACCGCAACATCCGTGTCCGGGCCGTATTCCTGGCAAAGCCTGTCATAAGCAGTCCTTATTTCAACCCAGAGGTCATCGGGGATACCAGCACTCAAAATTAAATCGCGTGCTCTTTTTCCCCGCTTCATAAGGTCATCCAGGTTAGTCTTATCCAGACCCACCATGGCGTTCTTGAGTTCGTCAAGAATTCCGGCTGATTCTATTACATGCCAGTATGCCTCGGCAGTTATGGCAAACCCGTTCGGAATTTTAACTCCCTGGCTTGTAAGTTCACGGTACATCTCTCCTAGAGAGGCATTCTTACCGCCAACAATGGGAATATCTTCAATCTTGATCTCTTCAAACCAACGGATATATCTAGCATCTTGCTTCATATCATTTCCCTCCTTTCCCTAAATAACATATAACCGCTTAGATATCCGCGTCTTCTCACTTTCTGACCCCTTCTCCAAATTAATCATATCACTCCTTATTACTACACGTAAATCCTGCTTGCCAGGGCTGATGGCTACTTAGCTTGGAATGCCACGCGACCAATAATGCAGGTTAATAAACATCCTGACGGTTTGTGTCCTTTGATGTCACATATAGAAGCACGCGAGCAAAGAATTTCCTATTCACGGCTGAGAAAATTGACGTTCTTTTAACTTCTCAACAATGTTGTCTTCTCTGACCAGTGCATGGCACACAGCAGCAGGAGCAGCAGTTACATATCGCATAGAAGTCATGCTGCCAGTGGACGATGGTGTGTATGAGGCCATTTTGGTGGCACTGCTTTAAGATGTCCTTGGCCTCCTGCTTTGTTATCTCTCGATAGTCATGAGGCCTTCCTTCCATGAATATGTTTCGGCTAAATCCGACAATTATCTCCGCGCTTATCGGATTGTCGCAATTCTTAAACACAGTTCGACAGGTGCATGGCCCCAAAGCCAACCCATCTGAACTGTCTACAATTTCATTGGCCTCGTGGAGATTGAGCAGATAGGCCGCGCTGACGTTTTTGCCGTATTAGAGGTATTCTAGTCCACCTTGCCTGGAAGATGTAGTATTTGAGCGCCAACTCACGATATCTACTGTATAGCTTCAGTGAATGGTGCATAAGAACCTTCCAAAGATGATATTATACACTATCCTATTCAAGCATTACCTTAACGCGGCCTACCCTCTATAACAAAAGGGCTTCTTGTGCAATTTCCTTAATCTGAACTGACTGCACGAAGATTCGAAGGAATGAGACGATTGACACATAATGAAGGCAGTCCTACAATTCTGTAGGTAACAGGAGGTGGAAAATGAACAAGCTCGGAATTCGGGGCAGAAGATGGTTGAAAGCTTTTCATGTATTTTTTTCGATGACATGGGTTGGCGCCGGAATAACTACAACGATCATTCCTTTTGCTACGGGAAATATAACCTCTGGTGCTGAACTGTATGCCTACAATGAAGCTATTCAAATGGGTGACTTAATAATCATACCCTGTGCGGTCCTTTGTGTTATTACCGGCCTACTCCTTTGCTGGCAGACTCCTTGGGGTTTTTTCAAGTATTGGTCAGTCGTTATCCCATTAGTGGCTTGGGCTGTGGCAATCGTAATCGGAATAACCTGTCTCGGTCCGTGGACTGAAGATTTGGTGAGAATTTCTAGGGCCGAAGGTCTCGCTGCCCTGCAAAATGGAGAATATCTATATGCTGTTTGGATAAGTATCCTCATTTTCGCGGCTTTCGTATCAGTTATCAAACCTTGGGGAAGGATAGGAAAAACCAAAGATGAGGCAGAGCTAAGCACAGCTGGATAGCGAAGGAGAATACAGCCAAGGACGAGAATATCGTTTCAAGACAAATATACCGGCGGATATTCTGAGTATGAAATCACCAAAGCTGGAAGGCAAATTAGGACAATGGCGAAGTCTCCTCACACAAGCAGACATGACGATACGCTACCTAGACACTCCGCCTCAACAAACCAAATGGTATCTGTTGGCAAAACTCGATATCCCCTGGGGGCCAAACATTGAGAAAAAGGCCGACATAACGATCGGGTAAATCAAGTTTTCTCATCATCGTGGGCCGCCGTGGACAGTCCCCGAACTCGTATTTGATGAGAAGGTTAATGCCAGATTGCCCTGGTGGTTTAATATTTGACGCTGATAAAGCGGCGAATGAATGTGGTGGATGCACATATATGCTACACAAGAAACAACTTTGGGCCGTATTTGGTACGGCGACTAATTATTTCGTAGATTATGAATTCGATTGGCAACAACGACACTGATGTGTCCTTACATAAACCAAAGTAAAAAGGAGGTTCTCAAATGACAACAGGAGAAATAATAGCGGCAGTAGTTGGAGGTCTTTTCGGGATAATTTTTATCCCCATCGTAATCGCGTCATCGTTCTATCTGGTGAGGCAGCAGACGGCGGCAGTCATTGAGCGTTTTGGTCGGTACGTCAGGACGGCGAAACCAGGGCTTCACACCAAAATCCCCCTGGGCATCGAAAAAATAGTCGACAGGCCGTCAATGAGGATCCGGGAACTGGTCCTTGACATGGAATCCAAGACCAAGGATGACGTGACCGTGACCTTGAGGATTGCCATCCAGTACGTCATCCCAAACTACGACAAGGTCTTCGATGCCTACTACAAGCTAATCGACTACAAAGAGCAGATTGAATCATGGGTGTATGACGCGGTCAGGTCAATGGTACCCAACATGACGATGAACCAGGTCTACGAGAACAAGGACGAAATCGCCAAGGACGTGGAGGAGAAGCTGGCGGAGAGAATGCAGCTCTATGGATTCGAAATTGTCCGTGCCCTGGTCAATGATGTCATTCCGCCTAGCAAAGTCAAGGACGCCATGAACGAAGTCAACACCCAGCAAAGGCTACAGGTAGCCGCCGAAGCGGAAGGCGAGAAGAACAAAATCCTTATTGTTAAAAACGCCGAAGCCGAAGCGAAGAACAAGGAGTTGCAGGGTATTGGTATAGCGAATCAGAGAAAAGCCATCATCGAGGGATATAAGGAAGCCGTGCAGGACTTCACGAAGGGAATTCCAGACTCGGCATCCAAGGACGTTATGTCCCTCGTGATTATCTCCCGCGGTGATTCCAGAAGCAAGGTCATATTCCTGCCCAGCAACCCAGGGGCTGCAGGTGAATGGATGCAACAGATGACCCAAGCCTTCGCAAGTGCGCAAGAAGCTGGATTTCAGGCGGAAGAGCCACAGCCAGCAAGGAGAGCAGAAAGCCAACGACCAGCTGTGGAAACAGTCGAGCACAGGGTCGAATCTGTGAGAAGCCAGCCATCAAAGAAATCACAACGATACTCGTAAGGCATTACACAGGGCAAAAGGAGTTCTGATTCAAGGTGCTGACGTACACACTCCTCTTCTTCAGCAGCTTGTTTCTGCTAATACAACTGTAAGAGGGAATGTGGGTTCGAATCCCCTTGGCTCCACTATCCCGATTTTTTCGACATAACCGCCTGCTCAATGGCTTCGGCGGTAAGGCCGTGCTTCTGGAGCAGCTCGTCAGGCTTACCTGACTTGGCATAGACGTCATTGATGCCGATGAAGCTCATAGGCACCGGCTTCTCTCTGGCTACCACCTGAGCCACCCGGCTGCCCAGACCACCGTGAAGCAGATGCTCCTCGGCAACCACAA
>SMTZ1_10004590_pt1 | contig 13866 bp, 12 predicted proteins | sample DeeMarSWOR136_30_FD_25667 | JGI IMG/M metagenome (IMG submission 25667) | reverse complement strand
AACACCGGCACCCAGTACCAGCACTTTAGCCGGTGGCATTGTGGCTGCTGCCGTCATCATCATCGGCAGGTACTTGCCGAGTTTCATTGCACCAATTAAAACAGCCTTATATCCGGCAATTGAAGTCTGCGAGGAAAGGGCGTCCATCCTCTGAGCACGGGCGATACGCGGAATCGCATCCATACTGAAGCTTGTTACTTTCTTCTGCGCAATCTGTTTTATCAGGTCTTTGTTGACAAGCGGCTGAAGCAAAGCGATGATAATCTGCCCCTCTTTTAGCATGTCCACTTCGGCCGGTTCCGGCTTTTGAATTTTCAAAATAACATCACTTTCTTTATAGACGCTCGCAGCATCACCTACGATTTTACAGCCAGCTTCCTGGTACATACTATCAAGCAAAGAGGCAGATTCACCTGCCCCTTTTTCAATCAATATTTCTGCACCAGCATCAGTTAGCTTTTTTACAATGTCCGGAGCCAAAGCTATCCGGCGCTCGTTTGAGACAATCTCTTTAGGTACCCCTACTTTCATAAACACTGCTCCTTGAAGCTTATTTTAACTTGACATAAGCATCACCAGACGGTAATTGTAAACAACAACGTGTAACGTTTTTAGCCATGGAGAATTTTGAAAACGACACAGCAATAAACGCTCGAAAAGCCATTTGCCGAGGTTCATTTTAACTATATGGAAGCAACTTGTCAAGCATCTCGGTGGTTATTTAAAACATTCAGGTAAAAGGATACCGGATAGTATTAACATCATTGAAGAATAACCATACAAGGAGTAAAATATTTGGTAAAACATCTCCTCGCACGCATGTTGAGAACATAAAGGAGAAATAAAATGGCTGAAAAACCTGATGAACTGAGGAAGCTGATTGATGTTGCCACCGATATGGTGCTGCCCGCAAAGGTGCGCACTGATACCATCAAGTATATTGGAAACATAGGTACCCGTGAGGCTCTCCTTGCCTTGCTAGAACTTGCCGCCAACGAGAAGCTGACCAAAAACGAAAGAGAACTGGCTGTAAAACAGGCAAGAGATATAATAAAATCAGAACATTAGCAGTTGCCTCTCTATCAGGAAAGGCGGGTTTTACAAGCTGATGAGTGTGGATATCGGCATAATAGGACTGCCTAAAAGCGGCCGTACAACCATTTTTAATTCTCTGGTCGGAGCAGAAGCTGATACCGGAAAATATACGCGGGAAGGCTCGGCTCATATCGGTACGGCGAAAGTGCCGGAACCCCGCCTGACATTACTGGCTGATATGATTCGGCCGGCTAAGGTAGTCCCCGTATCAGTGACCTACATCGATATCGGCGCTTCCGTTAAAGACATGGCTCAGGACAGGGGTATCGGTGGGCAGTTACTGACCAAGCTCAGCAACGTGGATGCCCTTATTGACGTGGTACGCTCCTTTGAGGACGACACTCTTCCCCATATTGCCGGAAGCCTTGACGTTGAAAGAGATATCGCCAATATGAACCTGGAGCTTACTTTTTCCGACCTGGCGCTTCTGCAAAGAAGACTGACCAGGATAGAGGAATCCCTTAAAGGAGCTAAACCGCCAGAACGCTCAGCACTCCAGCGGGAAAAAGAACTGGTAATGAAGATTAAGGAATCGCTGGAAGAAGATATTCCTGTCCGGGAACTGGACTTAACCGCCGAGGAAACAAAAGCTCTATCCGGATACCAGTTACTCTCTGCCAAGCCGCTACTGATTGTAGTGAATATCGGAGAGGAACAAATACCCGAAGCAGAATCCCGGGCAGCGGAACTGGATTCCCGGTATTCGCGCAAGAAGTGCCGCGCCACCACGATATGCGGAGAGCTCGAAATGGAGATATCCCAGCTGGACGGTAACGCCGTTGAAGAATTGCGTGCCGACTACGGAATAAAAGAGCCGGGAGTAGACCGCATTATCAGGCTTTCTTATGAACTGCTGGGACTGATATCCTTTTTTACCACCGCCTCATCCGAGCTTAAGGCCTGGTCTATCCAGAGTGGTACCGATGCTTTAAGAGCTGCTGGCAAAATCCATTCGGACATGGAGAGAGGCTTTATCAGGGCGGAGGTCATAGGGTATGACGACCTGTTAAAATGCGGCAGCATCGCGGAAGCCAAAAAGAAAGGACTGCTGCGCCTGGAAGGGAAGAATTACACTGTCCAGGACGGGGATATAATAACCTTCCTCTTTAATGTGTGATTAAGCGATAAGTTAAATTTTACTGCATTGTGCATGGACGGGAGCCGCCTTTTTTCTCATCCAGAGATATATCCCGGCACACAGGCCGATGGCAATAATGGCTGTAATCACGGTGGGGAACTCGGGAATAGCCGACTCCTGGACTTCAAAGGTATCACCCCAGATAAGATTAACATCAGAGGCGTTATATGTTGCAGGGTCATAGGTAGTAGGGTATACTCCCGCATACCAGGTTCCCTGATTATCTGTCCCGTAAATGAAAGTGTGCTGGATTGAAATAGCACCATCCTGAGCAGTGACTGTCTCAGTCTTTCGCTTGGTGGTAGTTCCTTCCCATAAGACCACCTTATAGTCTTTACCATCAGTCTGCGGGAACTCGTACCACGCAATAGAATCATCACTATATCCGGCGGCAATCACGTCTGGATTGCCGTCACTATCAATGTCGTGGACATATACTCCGCTTGCACCGTCCAGACTGGTATCTATATCATGTTTAGCCCAGGAACCGGTGGGGTCATCTGGTGCTTCATACCAGGTTACGTTATCACCAGCCTGACCTGTAGCTACCACGTCCGGGTTGCCATCGCTATCAATATCATACACGTAAACTTCCAGAGCACCACTCAGATCGGTATCGATATTGTGCTTGGTCCAGGAATCAGTGGGGTCAGCGGGGGCTTTATACCATACCACATCATTGTCTGAATATCCGGCAGCAACAACATCCGGGTTGCCATCATCATCAATGTCGTAGACATAAATTGCACAGGCACCGCCCAGACTGGTATCGATATCATGCCCTGTCCAGGAACCGGTCGGGTCATCGGGAGCTTCATACCATGTCACGTTATCGGAAAGATTTCCGGTAGCCACCACATCAGGGTTACCGTCATCATCAATATCATGGACGAAAACTCCACACGCACCGTTCAAGCCGGTACCGATATCGTATCCGGTCCAGGAACCGGTCGGGTCAGCAGGGGCTTTATACCATGTTACGTTATCGCCAAGATACGCTGTAGCCACCACATCCGGGTTACCGTCATCATCAATATCATGGACGTATACTCCCATAGCACCGTCCAGACCGGTACCGATATCGTGTTCGGTCCACGAGCCGGTCGGGTCAGCGGGGGCTTCGTACCATGTTACGTTATCAGCAAAATAACCCGTAGCTACTACATCCGGGTTGCCGTCGTCATCAATATCATGGACGTATAATCCTATAGCACCATCCAGACCGGTGTCAATATAGTATCCGGTCCAGGAGCCGGTGGGATTATCAGGAGCTTCGTACCATGTTACGTTATCACCAAGATATCCAGTAGCCACCACATCAGGGTCGCCGTCACCATCGATATCATATACATAAGCTGCCCGGGCACCATTCAGACTGGTGTCAATACTGCGTTTGGTCCAGGAGCCGGTGAGATTGGGGGAGCGCTTGAAAGCGGTACCGTACATATGTACGATATGTTCGGTGGCATAGTCGCTGAAAGTATTACATACCTCACCGGCGGGGAAAACACCAGTCTTGTATGATTCCCATTCTATTCGATACCAGACCACGTCATTGGCTGAGGACGCGGCAGCCACCACGTCCGGATTACCATCTCCATCGATATCGTGGGCATAAACGGCACTGGCACCATCCAGATTGGTATCGATGTCATGCCTGGTCCAGGAGCCGGTTGGATTATCGGGGGCTTCATACCACACCACATCACTAACTCCAAAACCGGCAGCGAGCGCGTCAGGATTGCCATCACCGTCAATATCATGGACATAAACTGAATAAGCAGCGCTCAAATTAGTATCGATATCGTGCTTTGTCCAGGAACCTGCCGGGTCATCCGGAGCTTCATACCACACTACATCATTGGCTATTGCTCCGGTAGCAGCCACATCAGGATTACCGTCACCATCAATATCATGAACACAAATCGAGTAAGCGCCATCCAGACTGGCATCGATAGTATGCTTACTCCAGGAACCGGTCGGGTCGTCGGGAGCTTCATACCACACTACATCGCTGTCCCCTAAGCCGGTAGCTACCACATCCGGATTGCCATCGCTATCAATATCATGTACGAAAACTTCAATCGCGTAACCCAGACTGGTATCGATATCGTGGGCTGTCCAAGAGCCGGACGGGTCGTCGGGGGCTTCGTACCATGTTACATTATCACCACCATACCCTGTAGCTACCACGTCCGGATTGCCGTCACTATCAATGTCGTGGACATAAACCGAGGAAGGAGCAATCAAACTGGTATCGATATCATGACCTGTCCAAGAACCGGTCGGGTCATCGGGGGCTTCATACCATGTTACGTTATCGCCAAGCTGCCCGGTAGCCACCACATCCGGGTTGCCGTCACTATCGATATCGTGCACATAAACTCCCAGCGCACCGCTAAGACTGGTATCGATATCATGACCTGTCCAAGAATCGGTCGGGTCATCCGGGGCTTCATACCAGATAACACTATTATCATTTAATCCGGTGGCTACCACATCCGGATTGCCGTCACTGTCAATATCATAGACATAGACCTTGCCAGCACCACTCAGGCTGGTATCAATATCGTGCTTGGTCCAGCCATCGGTGACACCCTGTGCACTGGCTATAGGGGCAGGAAAGGAGGCAAGTACCAGTAAAAATGCAATAAACAGGGAAAATAGCTTCGCTAATAGTTTCATTGAATGCATGATGCGTCTCGTTAGCTTATTATAGTAATGCTTTCATTGACTTACAAGAGGCGGCGAAAAAATTTTAATAAGATTTTAAAGGCGGGTGGATTGAGCGCGAAATGTGAAGGACCAGAACCTCCAACCGGCTGATTAAGAGAATCTGCCAGCATCATCTGAGCCTAAGTAACGCCCTTGAGGCCTTTTCTGACTCGCTGACTTAAAACCGACATCTTTACTCGTTAATATGTCACATAAAGCTCACGTTTCCGTCACGCTTAGTCCACATGTATCTGGACGAGTAAATGGAGGTGAGTTTTAATTATGTCACGGCCGAACGATAAAAGGTGGGAGACAATGAACAAGTCAGAAATGCCCCTGTCACAAGTAATCGAGGATTATGCCAACGACCTTAAAATCCTACGAAGGAGCCCAAAGACCATCAGTTTCTATTTGAGGAATCTCAATATGTTCCTCAAATGGCTGAAGAGGCACGGATATCGAGGTGTCCTTGGAGACATCAGTCTATTAACAGCTAAGAAGTATATCCTTTACCTAGAAGACGACCATCGAAAATACCAAGACCATCCTAATATGCCACAGCGGGATGAGTGTTTATCACCATACTCCATTCAAGGTCACGTACGAACTCTCAAGTCGTTTTCCTCCTGGTGTTGCCGTGAAGAATACCTGAGTGAGGCGGTTCTTGCTCGACTCAAACTCCCTAAAGTACCTAAACTGATTATTAAGATCCTAACAGACGATGAAGTAAGAATTATATTATCAATTCCGTCGGATCGCTACAGACAAAAACGGTAAATGGCGTGGCAGTATGCAATCCTCTGAAAAAGCTTTCCAAACTGCCGTTGAAGCTGCCCTGCCCAGTGCTGATAATGCCACCTTACTTTAAAACCTTAAGTTCCGGTATTTTAATCACAGGGTAGAGTTCTGCGTTGGTCGACGTGTTTACCGGGTAATAAATGCTAGTGTTATGCCATAATTGCCTAACCGGGAGATGTTTTTTCGGTAGTATAGGCTGATGTCTCTATCTAGTCTAATTCAGAAGGTACAACAGTCGAGGTAAATTTAGATTACGGATCCGGTGCATTGACTTTGATTATCAGCGATGATGGCCAAGGATTTAACATTCCTTAAAGAACGAGTGATTTATCTGTTTCAGGTAAACAGGGAATAATTGGAATGCGGGGAAGAGCCCGTTTAACCGGAGGTATCCTTATTCTGCAATCAGATCCCGGTAAAGGCACCGCGGCAACTTTGAGAATTCCAAATTAAACCGATTAGAACCGTTCTAAGCGATAGTTATAGATCCTGAAATATGATGGCGTATCAAGTTCCCTTACCACTATCACATTTTTTGTTATGTCATCATCTAACCATATTCTATTTATAATCCACTGGTATTATCGAATTAATTGACACGGGGATTTAACAAAATCGCGAGAAATAGGCTTAAATGCTTATCCCGAGTTACATTAATAGGCAATATAGCTGATGTAATATTAATAGAGAGTCGATTAATATATAACAGCGTGTTATTTTCAGTGAGTAATGTAACGGGTTTTGTTATCTATACTTTCAGTATATTGAAATAATTGTGTATTCAACCTTGTTCAGGAAGGTCAGCAATGGATATAAATTTTCTTCTTGATAATTCGGTTCAAACTATCCGTTCATATTGCCACATTAAACTGTTATCTTAAGACCAACTACGGCGTGTGAAAATCTACCTAGTTTTAACCTGCTTCCAGATTTCGCACCCTGCTTCAGACTCACCTTAGCTTTATTAATTCAGGCATAAAGACTCCGAATACATTGTAACAATTTAATCAGCTACCAGAGAAAATTTAACAAATACGGTAGTTCCGAATTTATGACAAAAATATGAGATTAGCAGTTTCTATTATGAGAGATTTTTGACTATGCTCATATACACTGAGATAAAGCATACACTCGATTGGCGATGATTATGGTATACGATCTTTATGAGTAAGACCAATTTGAAAGGGAAGCGTAAACATTTGAAGATTTTCGGCTGACATAAGATTACTTGCTGGTTGTGCCACTTCATTTGAGGGAAAGACAGCAGGTTTCAAAGGGACGAGGTAGTGGCATATGTTGGCAGGCAAGGTAGTTGTATTAGTAGTTGATAATGATAAAAGGTCTCTATTCATTATCAAAAATATACTTGAGCGTGATGGGTATCGGGTAATCACAGCAAATAACGGGTCCGCTGCCATAAGGGTGTTTGCAAACGAAACTCCAGACCTTGTCATCCTTGATGTTGTCCTTCCTCTAATGGATGGCTTTGAAGTATGCCGCCGTATCCGTGAATTCTCCGAGTTGCCAGTAATTATAGTTACTGCTAAAGACAGTGAAGCAGACAAGATAAAAGGCTTAGATGCCGGCGCAGATGATTATATCACCAAACCGTTCATGCAGGGAGAGGTAATGGCAAGAGTGAGAGCTGTCTTAAGGCGGACCAGGCTATGGGATGAACCCACTGCTCCAGCTTTTCAACTGAATGACTTATTCATTGATTTTACCACCCATCGGGTATCTGTAGCGGGTGAAGAAAAGCGCCTGACGGCAACCGAATACAGGCTACTTTCTTATCTTGCCAGGCATAAGGAGTATATACTTACCCCCGATGTTATACTGACGAACGTATGGGGTGAGGGTTACTATGGTGATTTACACCTCCTTCAGTCTACAATGGCCAGACTAAGAATTAAACTTGGTGATAATCCTAAAAATCCAAAATATATATTTACCAGACCTGGCATGGGATACACGATGACCTGGCAAACATAGTCAGCTATCTGCAACAAAGGTTAGAAACAGGGGAGCCTTGGACCAAGGCTCCTCCTGTTTTGCTATTTTTGAGTAAACTATGAGGTTTTCACTAAGTAATTTGAGATGTCTATGATTTCTGCCGTTTATGATAGTCCTAAAAGACCAACAGTCGGGGGAGCTCTAATTGCGGGAGAATGATATATGAAACATAGTGAACAGGACCTGAGCACAATCGATAAAATTATTGATGATTATGGAGGTAATAGAGACGCGCTTATCCAGATGCTCCTAGGAGCTCAAGCGGAGTACCGCTGGTTATCAAACCCTGTATTAACAAGGCTGTCTAAAAGGTTAGCTATTCCGCTCAGTTATATTTATAACGTAACAACATTTTACAAGCACTTTAGCTTGCTTCCCAAGGGACGCCACTCCGTCTCAGTATGCCTCGGAACGGCATGCCACGTCCGCGGCGCTGCCCGTCTCCTTGACCGAGTCACCGATTCCCTTGGCATCGGGCCGGGGCAGACCACGCCCGATGAAAAATTCACTTTGAATACTGTAAATTGCCTGGGCTGCTGCGCGCTGGGACCGGCGATGGTGGTTGACGAGACGTACCACAGTAAGCCTTCTGCAAAAGAACTTGAGCAGATATTTGCTGCTTGCGAATAAGTCTGGGGGAGGAAAGAGTTATGCCTAGATTAAAATCAGCTGCTGATTTGGAAAAGCTTAGACAAGAAATACTGTCCAGAATCAACGGGAAAAGGATTATTTCTGTAACCAACGGTACTGATGGCCGAACCCGTGGCAGTAAGGAAGTAGTCCAAGCCCTTATTCAGGAAATAGAAAGTCAGGGCTTAAAGGAAAAGGTACAACTAAGGAGTACAGGATGTCACGGTTTCTGTGAAACGGAACCTGCTGCCTTAATATTCCCAGAGGAGATTTGTTATGTGGGCCTAAAGCCGGAGGATGTGCCAGAAATTGTCTCTGAAACCTTATCTGAAGGGAAAGTTATTGAGCGTCTTCTTTATCAGTACCCTGCTACTGGCCAAAACATTGCGAAAGAGTCTGAGATACCATTTTATCAGCCTCAGTCTCGTATTGTCTTGGGGAATAACAGATTTGTAGATATGGAAAGTATAGAAGATTACATTGCTCTTGGTGGTTATTCTGCCCTGGCCAAGGTGCTATCTGAAATGAGCTCCGAGGAGGTAATCGATATCGTAAGGGGATCTAACCTTAGAGGCAGAGGTGGTGCCGGATTCACGGCCGGAGTGAAATGGGATACAACCCATAATGCTCCCGGCGATGAAAAGTACGTTATCGTCAATGCTGATGAAGGCGATCCCGGTGCTTATATGGACAGGAGTTTGCTCGAAGGTAATCCCCACAGCGTGCTGGAAGGACTGATTATCGGCGCCTATGCCATCGGTTCACACCAGGGCTATGTTTATGTGCGCCAGGAATACCCGCTGGCCGTAGAAAACGTTTCGATTGCCCTTAAGCAGATGCGTGAGTACGGTCTGGTGGGAGAGAACATCCTCGGCTCCGGATTTGATTTTAATATCACTGTTCACCGTGGTGCCGGTGCCTTTGTTTCAGGTGAGTCGAGTGCTTTGATGGCTTCTATCGAGGGGAGGGTCGGCGAGCCGAGACCAAAATATATCCGTACGGCAGTAAGTGGCATAAGGGAAAAACCGAGCAACCTGAACAATGTCGAGACATGGGCTAATGTACCTTTAATATTAAACAAAGGCGATGACTGGTTCTCTAAAATTGGTACTGAAGGAAGCAAGGGGACAAAGATTTTCTCGCTGGTCGGTAAGGTGAACAATACTGGTCTTGTGGAAGTGCCGATGGGTATGACTCTACGGGAGATTATCTACAAAATAGGCGGGGGAATCCCGGGAGGGAAGAAATTTAAGGCCGTTCAGACAGGTGGTCCCTCGGGCGGGGTTATTCCGGAGAGCTTGCTGGATTTACACGTAGATTTTGACGAGCTTTCCAGGGCTGGTTCCATGATGGGTTCTGGGGGAATGATTGTAATGGATGAAGATACCTGCATGGTTGATGTTGCCAAGTATTTTGTCGATTTCCTCTGCTTCGAATCATGCGGCAAGTGTATACCCTGTCGTGAGGGACTCTACCAGATGCGGGTAATACTGAACAGAATTTGCCAGGGAGAAGGGATGGAAGTAGACATAGAACTCTTGACAGTACTGGGTGAAATGATGAGAGAATGCTCGCTGTGTGCTCTTGGACAGACAGCATCAAATCCGGTGCTCAGCAGCATAAAATATTTCAGGGATGAGTATGAGGCTCACATTGCTGAGAAGCGCTGTCCGGCCTGTGTCTGCAAACCTCTGACCACGTACTACATAGACCCGGAGAAGTGTATGGCGTGCATGATTTGCCTCAGGAGTTGCCCGGTAGAGGCAATAAGTGGTGGGAAAGGCGAGATGCATGTTATCAACCAGGAAAAGTGTACCAAATGCGGTACCTGCTTTGAGATGTGCCCCGACCGCTTTAGTGCCGTAGTCAAGATTTCAGGTAGAGAGGCTCCGGCTCCGCTGAAGACGCCAGCCGGTTAGCCGAGGAGGGTTGAATATGAGAAGGACAGACAAAGGAAAGACAACTAACCGGACTGATAAAAAAACGGAATATTCTGAAACTGTCAGCAGTGAATCGGAAATACAGGTAGCGGAGGCAACCCCATCAGAAATTGCTGCCGATGTTAATATAAATATTAACGGTAAAAATGTAAAAGCTAAATCCGGGATGACAGTGCTGGAGGCGGCGCGAAGTGCCGATATTTTCATCCCGGCCCTTTGCTATCATGAAGAACTCTCCAGTTACGGCGCATGCCGGCTCTGCATGGTAGAGATAGTATCGGGGCGCAGGTCGCGGCTGGTAGCGTCCTGCCTGTACCCGGTTGAAGAGGGACTTGAAGTGCAAACTGAATCTGAACGTGTTGTCAAGCACCGTAAGGTGATACTGGAGCTGATTCTCACCCGGTGGCCTTGGGTGGATAAGAACCTGCTCGAAAGATATGACGTTCAGGAGAGCCGTTTCGTGGAGAATACGAATTTCTGTATCCTCTGTGGGCTTTGCGTACGGTACTGCAACGAGGTTAAAAAGGCTAACGTTCTGGGATACATAGGACGCGGTACCGAGCGTCAGATAGTAATTTACGCCGAAGAAGCCCTGAAGGTCTGCCCTACCTGTGATGGCGGTGCAATGGGATGCCGTTCGGTATGCCCCACAGGAATAATCCCTAATGAGTTCGCTCAAACCGGTCCACGCTTCGGTAAGAAAGTGCCACTGGCATACCCTGCCCGGGCATATGAGGAAAATAATGTAAGGGATGTACTATATATGGTGGGCGACTGGAGGATGCCCTGGGTACAAAAAAGCCATACCGAAAGAAAATAGACTTACTCAATATAAAAAAGTATTTCTACGAAAAAATAAGAACATGTAAGAGTATGTTATCTAACTTCTGGTGATGTGGTGATGAAGAATTATTCAATTCTTCTTGTTGAGGATGACAGGGACTTCTGCCAATCAATTAAAAGCCGTCTGGAACATTCCGGCTATCAAGTCTCCACAGCCACGACCGGTGAGGAAGCCAGAGATAGGATATACCGTGAAAATTTCGATGTTATTATTCTTGATGCTTTCTTGCCCGGTATAAGCGGTATCAGCGTACTCAGAGAGGTCAAAGCTGTTAATCCACGTATCAAGCCCATCGTTATTTCATCTCACACCTCACTAACTATTGCTGTAGAAGCTATGAAACTCGGTGCAATCGATTTTCTGGTCAAGCCCTTTAACCTCGATTACCTCGAGAGACTGATTGAACAAAGTATATTACGGGAATCTGCAGAAATAGAAGTAATGGAAGAGTATTATGCAAGAGATCTCTCCAAACTCATGCCCCCACTGGCCGGTCTTATAGAGGAGTGTGTAAAGCAACCAGGATATGTTGGCGGAAAAACACTCGTCAATAACGATAATGAGTCCATGGTATCGTTGATAACCAATTGGAAAAACATCGAATACTGGAAGGCATGGGAAACTTCACAGATTCGGGCAGAATTGTATCAGTTTATCTATCCAAAATTAGTCGGAGGTCCCAATATACGCATCTATCACATTATCAGTCAGTAAACTATAGTATATGCCTTCGTTTTATTTAATTCTTTTTTCTCATCTGCCAACCAACCCGCCCGATGATAATTCACGGATATCACAATTCTCTCACATCAATAAAAAAGATATAGGTATTAATACCTATGGAAAGAGCAAGTAAATTTAGGTTTTATGACGGAAGGCAGCCCTGCAAAGAGCGTAGTAATCTAATATTGAGGTAAGGGAAGAGTGATAGATAAAAATCTCTTCGGCTTAGCTCAACAATTCTAATATTCCCTTACCTCAAATTAATTGAGAGGATGAAGGGAGGCTGAATAAATGGAAGTTCCATATATATTGTTACTGGTGATAGCAATTCCTGTAATTATTTTTCCATCGGCATTTGTCTGGTACTTGAATATCGGCGGTATTTATGCTGCTGTGAAGGAAGCGAGGGCAAAGCGAGTTGCTCAGGACAAGCATGCAGAGAAAATAGACGGCGTGAAGAGTTAAAAGTTTTATAGACGACTTTAATATTATTGGCAGAAAGCGAAAATAAGGAGGTGCAATAATGGAATGGTGGACAATTCTTCTTCTGGCACTGGTAATACCCATAATCCTTATCCCGGTGGCACTGATCTGGTACATCAATATCAGTGGCATATACACCGTCATCCGTGAGACATGGAAAAGACGGGCTACTCGAAGAAAGAGAGAGAAGGAAGCAATGCTGGCAGAACAACCGGTACTGAAGTGAGGAATGACTGAAGGATGATACGAAGGAACACTTATCAGGGCAAACCCTGCAGAGGCGGAAGGTGGCTTTCGTCTCATTTTTTGTGACAACCAGAAACGATAGCCCGAATTGTAAACGAAAGCTGGCAGTATCAATGGCATTGAAACAGTAGCTTATACGGTGTTTCAGAGAGGAGAGTTCATGGCGAGTGAGATACGAAGACATAATTTCATGGAGGAAATCAGTGCTATTCCCGGCGGTGAGGGAATTCAGCTCTGTATCCAGTGCGGTACCTGTACGGCATCATGCCCCAATGCTGACAGAATGGACCATACGCCATCGCAACTGATTGCGATGGCACGGGCGGGAATGAAAAAGGAGGTACTTTCAAGTAATGCAATGTGGCACTGTCTATCCTGTTATCTCTGCACCGTCAGGTGTCCGAGAGGAATCAGACAGACCGACCTCATGCATGCTCTGGAAAGCCTGGCGGTACGTGAGAATCTGAGCCACGGGCGGACACTTACTCCGGCTATGTACCGCAGTTTTAACGATTTTGTTTACAGCCTGGGCAGTCTTCCCGAAATGGGATTTATGACCTGGTATTACATGCTCACCAATCCTTTAAAGGCTATCAGACTGATGCCAATGGCTTTGAGCTTGCGTAAGCGAGGACGCCTGAAGGTCAGGGCTAGAAGGCTGACCCCGCAGGGAATCCAGCAACTCCGGGCGATACTGGACAGAGCCGAAACTCTGGGAGGTGAAAGTTGAAATATTATACCTATTTTCCGGGTTGTTCTGCCTCGGAGGGAGGAGCGAAAGCATACGGACTTTCGGCACAGGTAGTTAGTAAAGTTATCGGTATAGAGCTTGTTGAGCTTGAAGACTGGAACTGCTGCGGCTCCACACCTTACAGTTCGTTTGAAGAGCTGGCTTCCTTTTGCCTTTCGGCCCGTAACCTGGCTCTTGCCGAAAAGACGGGGCTTGACCTGGTAACACCCTGCAGCTCATGCTATGTAATCCTGAATCGGACAAACTCCTATCTTAAACAGTACCCAAAGCTCAAAGCAAACGTTGATGATGCCCTTGCTGCCGGTGGCTTGGAATATAACGGTACCGTAAATGTAAGGCACTTGCTTGAAGTCTTTGTTAATGATATTGGCTTTGAAAACATCAGTAGCAGTGTGAAGAGAAGCCTTGACGGATTGAAAGTGGCACCTTATTACGGCTGCCAGATAGTCCGCCCCAACTTCGGCTTCGACCACCCGGAGTCTCCCGAGTC
>SMTZ1_10004746_pt1 | contig 13867 bp, 13 predicted proteins | sample DeeMarSWOR136_30_FD_25667 | JGI IMG/M metagenome (IMG submission 25667) | reverse complement strand
TCTTCAAATCTATGGAAACGATAAGACAGACAACTAAACAAACAATCATAATTGTAGTTATACTCATAGCAATTATTATAGCAATTACATTAATTATTCAACTAGCATCATCTAATATGCATAATGAGCCAGAGAGATTATATAGCTTTGCTTCTACAGCTAAGAATTTTCACGAAAAAATCGACAATACTGATCTTATAGATAATATACCTACATTGGCCGAGTATTTTACAAAGGAATCGCCTATGAATCCATCAGAGATTGAGTCATCAATTCAACAAGGTATTCTGTCAGCAAAAGGATACAAAGATCAGTTCAACTGGCTACGGCCTACTAACGAAATATTATATTTATATGAAGCACTTTTAGAGGAAGCCTCTTTAATACAAAAATGTTATTCCAGACTTTATTCAGCTTGGTCAGAGCAGCAAGTGGGAAATGAACCAAAATGCTCGCAATACCTGCAAGAAGTAACCGAAGCTTACAACGAATTGGTTTATTTAAGAGAACAAAATACGCTAGAATTGAATAATTTACTCTTGCAGTTGGAATAGAAATCGGATAGTCGATAAGTAATGCAGGTAACGGGACATAGCCGTGCAAGTTATCCACTTAGGTTTCTGTTTTTCTTCGAAAGATATCCTCTAGAGGTGCTTTATAGAATTTCATAGTATCTTGGAAGTTGATTGACCTGGTATATACTTGCTTATCAGGTAGCTATATGACCCCTCGTTGTGTCGAGCCTACTTTTTACTAATTCCGTATTGGTTTCTCTTGATTGACAATAATTTGACATAGAATTATTATTAACCGCGAACGAGAAAGTAAATCAAATGAATACTAAACCGAAGACATCCAGGATAATTAAAGAACAAAGAAAGAAGATGTCTCTTTCTTTAAAACAACTTTCTAAAATCAGTGGTGTTTCCCTTTCACACCTCTCACGTATAGAACAGGGAAATCGTCGGCCTTCGATACGAACTCTACAGAAGATCGCAAAACCTCTAGGATTTGACCTGCAGGAGTTACTTGTAATTACTGGTCATTTATCACCAAGCTCATCATTAACTTCGGAAGAGGAAAGATAGAAATTACAGATCGAGTTAAACGAGTTAATGAACAGAGTAGTTATTGATATCAAACGTATTCAGGAAATAATAAATAGACTTATATTGTTAAAATAGAGCTTTATATTTTACCGATTATGGCTAAGTACTATCAGGGCAAGGAAGAATGGATACAATAAGATGTATCATAGATTGGTTTCTAGGCTGGTGGCTCCGTAGCGGACGTTATAGTTGGTCTAAGTGTCGTCGATGTATATTGGGATGTGAGGGATCCAGTTAACTTCAATATGATAGAATTTCACACCCATAAATGAAAGGAACTCACAGGATTTTGAGTAATGGTGATATTGATTTAATTATTCTTAGCGAAAACGAAGACCCTCCACGACCAATCGAGTAATTCCAACTACCACAACTTATATTATTTCAACCGTGTTTTATCATTATAACCTCGCTATTCATTTTTCAGGGAATTTACCTAGTTAATTTGCTGGGTAATACGCATTCCAATGATAAAGAAGCACTATAATATAAAAATGTGATGAATCACAAATAATAATATTCCCTCTGTAATCTTCAAACAATAGGGATATCTTATATTATAGGTGAACAACTTGATTAATATATTGATAATCAGTCCACAGATGTTGTTTCGCAAAGGGATCGAGCAAACCCTTTCGTCTGAAACAGATATCAATATAATCGACTCTGTTGACTTCGATAATGGTGTCCAATATTCCGTAGATAATCTTCCCCCTGATATCGCAATCCTAGATGTTGATGGCTCAGGGAATATTGGCTATGACATTGCACTTAGGTTGAAACAACGTTCGCCTAATATTGCGACTTTAATCTTTACTTCCTATCCTGATGATGATCAACTATTCCTATCACTAAAAGCTCAAGCAGCTGCCTGTCTGAGTAAAGAAGCAACAACCAACGAAATTATTCAAATTATCAGACGTTTAGTACAAGGTGAGTATCCGATTAATCAGAGCCTGCATGATAGACCTAAAGTTGCTGAACACGTATTACAACAATTCCAGGAACTTACTTCTCAGTCTGACACAAGAGACTTTATATCACCTTTAACAAAAAGAGAAATAGAAATACTTCAGTTCATAGCCAAGGGGTATCTTAATAAACAGATTGCTGCCGAACTTGATATTAGCGAACAGACTATTAAAAACCACGTGACGTCTATACTACGCAAACTAAATGCTAATGCACGTACCGAAGCCGTGGTAATAGGCATAAAACGGGGTATCATTTCTATAAACTAATACAATCTTTCTCCCATTATATCCCTAATAAAAGGGGAAAATATTAATGGCAAAGGTTGATAAGGAAGTCTGGATTAAAGCGCCTTTGGATAAGCTATATGACTATATATCTTATCCAGGAAACATGCCTGAATTCTGGCCGAGTTTGACGGATATATTCGATATACACTCTTTACCCAACGGTGGCTATGCCGTGAAGTGGGTTTATAAGATGTTGGGAATACATTTTAAAGGAAAAGCAGAATATACCAGAATAGTGCCGAACGAATTCTTCGTAATCGAAACCAAAGGTGGAATAGAGAGTAATATTGTTTGGACATTTCGCTCTCGGGAGGATAAAACCAGGGTGACCTTTACTGTTATATATAAAATACCCGTTCCATTATTGGGTAAACTAGCTGAAGCCATTATAACAAAGATGAACGATCACGAAGGAGAGCTAATAATGGCTAACCTTCACACAAGATTTACACCAGATTATTATTAAAAGTTACTATAACTACCGTGTGATAAATCATTTCTAAAATCCAATAACAACGTTTTTAATTTACACCTAATGAAACCTTGAACCCACATGAATATTCCTTATAGCTGTATCACTTTTTGGAATGTAGATTTGCCTCTCTTTTACTGATCTAGGCAACCAGTGTTTCAACAAACACACGCTTAAATACTTGCATTTACGTTCCGACAGAAAAGTCTAGTTCCCCCTCGGTTCTCCGTTCTTTGTACTCTAAATATAACCCAACGGTGCCTTATAGAACTTCATCGAATCCTGAAAGGTAATCGAGGTATAATTTCATACAAATAATTATAAGAGAAAAAGTAGATTTATAATAGGAAAAGTAAAGTAGAATTAAGATTTGGTAACTTGACTTTAGTCTCCTACTAACTAATAATTTGTGTTACTCCAAAACAAATGGAACAACTAGATAGACCTTTGAGGAAGCTGTGAACTACTATCTTTATTTGGTCACCTAGATGGTAGGGAGTTAATGGTGAAACCGACCTGAAATATAGTCGGTTATCTTTTTGTAGGGAGTAGTAACTATTAAACAAAATGAATCAAGATATATTAGAAACAATCTACGATGTTATGATGAAATTTTAAAAGATAGGAGAGAATATTATGTCAGCAGAAGAGAATAAAGCCTCCGTACGCCGTATGGCTGAAGAGGTGTTTAACAAAGGAAGCATGTCAATAGTGCCTGAACTCATAACTCACGATTACGTCTACAATAGTCCTTTTGGAGAATTTAAAGGTCCATTAGGCTTTATGTTATTCGCCGCCATGATGCGTAATGCATTCCCCGATATTCATATGGCAATTGACGATATGATTGGTGAAGGGAATAAGGTTGCGGTTCGTCTTTCTTGGCGAGGAACATTCACAGGTAAGTTTGGAGATATCGAACCTACAGGTAAATCAATTAATATGAGCACTGCTTACTTCTATCGATATAAAAATGGAAAAGGCGTAGAAGCTACACACTACACCGATATGCTTACATTTTATCAACAGCTTGGCATCCCGATTCCTAATCAAAAACACTTTAACTGGGACCAAGCTTTCTAATAATTTAGAGAATTAGGGGAGTCTCTTCGTAGGCTCCCTTCTCTTCTATCCCAATGGTGCCTTGTAGAATTTCATAGAGTCTTGAAACGTAACAGATCTCGTATATCTCTTCACCATTTCTAAGCTCTCCCACCTGCCCAAGTCTTTGATTGTCATAGTATCAATACCCTGTTTCCTTAATAGACAGGCAAAGGTTCGTCTGAAAGTGTGGGGATTACAAGGTAGTCCAGTTTTGGCTTTCAATCTTCTAAGCATCATGCTTATACCCCAAGCATTAATTCCCCAGATATTCCCGTTAGGAGTGTATTGGTCTAGCCATTGTTTCAGATATCCCTCTGAGAGCGCACCAAATGGAGCATACGCCTCTTTTCTACCCTTACCCATAATTCTTATCGTCTTAGCTTCCCAGTTGATATCAGAAGGCTTTATATGAGCTAGTTCTGATAACCTTAGGCCACTTTCAGTAAATAGAGTGATAATTGCCTTATCTCGAATACAATCTACCTCTTTGATTAAATAACGCACTTCATCTTCTGATAACGAAGGCATTATTGTTTTTCCGAGAATAGGTGCGTGAATACCATAAATCGGATTCTTGAATCCGTATTCTGCATTTAACCAACGATAGAATGTTTTTATGGCTCTAAATGAAGCATGACGAGTGGCTAATCCATTCTCATTAGCTGGAATAGAATTAAGATATTTTGTAATATCTTTACGACTAGCTTTCAAATAGTTGAATTGGTTTACGAATATATACAGCCTATCCTTATAAAAGACGATAGTCTTTGGACTAACACCCATAGCCTCACGTGATTTCAGGAATAGGCTAAAGTAGTCCTTATCAGGTGTTTCGATGGTTACTTCTTCTGCTAACAACTCTAGCAGTCTTCTCGATGGTGGTCTTTTACCATTCTTTACTTGAGAAATGTAAGCTTTCGAAAAATTGCTTAACTCTGCGAGCCTAGACACTGTCATTTTGTTAAGCAATCTAGCTACGGTTATCTGCTTCCCAAGCAGAGGGTCGCGAGTTCGAGCCTCGTCTCCCGCTCCATTTCTTTTCCAACATGGGTCAGCATTATTATCTCACCCCTCATCAAGCTCAATCTCTGATTATATGCCTTACCGGTATTTCTTGGCCATTCCGGCGATAAAATGGAAAATGGGTTTATCTATTCTCCTGATACTCAACGGTCCGTGCGGTACCCCAGCCGGAATAAAGGCGATGAAACTCCTGTCGAGATTGTTTGGCTGCCCGTTTACCCAGAATTCCACCTCCCCATTGAGGTCATACGGGTCAGACGTGTCGGTCCCAACGTAGGCAACAACTTCATCGTACTCGTGACTGTGCTCCTTCACCGTGCCTACATCCCCTTTTGTCGCTGGCCAAGCTCCGGGCAGGAACCAGGCTGTCTCTATGATAAACGCACCCTCTCTGATGCTGCTGTCCAGTGTAATCAAACGCATTCCCTCGGTCTTGTCAAACTGGGGTGTCCAGGGGGCGTCTCCCTCTGATAATTTCAGCTCCGTGACAAAATACTGTTTATCCCATTTCATTATTTTTCCCTCCTTTTCTGATATCCTGCCGGGTCGGCTTCAGCCAGAGAACCCGCGCCAATCATTATAGTCATTTCCAGATGCGGCTTTTCAACACCCCTCCACACCAGTGGCCCGTGCTTGACTCCTTTCGGTACATATATGGCGGATGATTTATCGATTCGAAGCGGTTGCCCTTCCATATAGAAATCAATCTCGCCGCCGAGTTCTTCGGGATTTTCCGGGTCATTACCAACGTGAATAACGATTTCATCATAGTCGTGGGTGTGTTCCTCAATATGCGGGTTGGGATTGGGCATACTGACAATCCAACCAGCCTCGAGATACGTCCTGGTTCCGGGCACCAGATTACTGCTCATCAAAGTCATCGCCGGTATACGCCCTTCGACCTCATATTCCGGAGCGACCTCATAAGCGGGTTTTTTTACCAGGTATTTTTCATAGTTAACATCGGGCATAATCCTTTATCCCCCTGACTTCTCGTGTCTCACTTAGATAGACCGGGCTACCCGCGAGCCGGCGGCAATAGCGTCAACAATCAGATTCGGCTCCTGGCAATCACCAATGGCATATATTTCCGGTACTCTGCCTTTCAGACGATCCAGCAACTGAGTGTTCGGCGCCAGTTCCACCGCCGGGATGATACTATCCGCAACGATTAATTCCTTTTCTCCTTTTGGATTCGTTAAGGAAAGCCCCTTTTCCGTAATCTCCATATCCTTTACACCCGGTATCATGATCACACCCTTCTTCCGGAACCAGATAAAGAGATTACCCATTACAGCATCAACCATACCCGTTCCCAGAAACTCCGTAGAATCCACGATGGTAACTCTTCTGCCCCTTTCGGTGAGGAACTCACCGAGCTGACAGCCCTGGATGCCCCCGCCGATGATAACGACCCTCTTGCCAACCGGCATCCAGAGCATGCTCAGCCATCGCAGTGTCTTAATGCCGAGGAATTTCAGAAAGAACTTCAACATGCTGTGGAGTTTGGTATTGCTGATTACATTTTTCCCGTCTATCCCGGGAATATCCGGCACGGTAGTGATACCGCCGGTAGCGAGTATGACCACGTCCGGGCTTATATTTTCGACCAGAGCGCTATCAACCTCTGTATTCAAATGTATCTTAACACCCAGTTTGTTCACCTGGGTTACCAGATACCGAATTAACGCAGGTAGGTCCTCGGGTCTGGTGCCTTTTACCAGTGCGGCTACGGGCAGCAGACCGCCCATTTTTCCCGATTTCTCGTAAAGGGTAACATCATGTCCCCGTAAAGCCGCCACTCTGGCAGCTTCCATACCGGAGGGGCCGCCTCCCACCACCATAACCTTCTTCGGTTTCTTTGATTTTTTCAGGATGTTTTCTCCCGTTCCCAGCAGTGCATTGATGCGGCACCTTCCGCTTCCCAGGCAATTATCACAGGCAGTGCACGGAGCGATATCCTCCAGTCTTCCCTCGGCCACTTTGTTCGGTAAATCCGGGTCAGCGATAAGACGGCGGGTCATGCCGATAAAATCAACCTTACCCTCACGCAGGTACCTCTCTCCGAGTACGGGGTCGAGCCTGCCGACAGTTATCACCGGTATTGACACTACGCCTTTAGTAGCTGCGGCAAAGTTGATATTTGCCCCGGGACCTCTAAGTTTCCAGTTGTAACCTTCCGGGAACGTATTTATGGGGATGGGTGGCTCAGGATAGAAAAGCAGGTCGGGCAGATAGGCGCTAACGTGATAACCCATCCACTGGCTTCTAATCTGGATAGCGTCGGCACCGGCTTCCTGGAGAAGCCGGGCAGTCATACGACTTTCCTCAGGAGTGAATAAATGATTATCGTTGATACCTACCACGCGCCCTATTTCAATTCCGTTGATGCACACTATTACCGGAAAGTCTTTCCCTAGGCGCTTTTTTATCTCCTTTATGATGGAAGTAACAATCCTGGCCCGGTTCTCCCGACTCCCGCCGTACTTGTCATGTCGACGGTTCCAGAAAGGAGAGAGGAAATTATGGAGTAGGTGGCTGCTGGCGGCGTTAATATCGACACCATCGAATCCCGCCTTCTCACCACGTACGGCCGCGCTGGCGAACTTATCTATTATCTCTTCTATCTCCTCTACAGTGAGCTCCCTAGGTTCCTCGTTATGAAAATCGTTATCCGATTTAAAACTCACGCGGGAAGCGGCTATCGGCGGCCCGGGGGAGGGAGGGTTCGGTTCGAATCCGAGTTTTATCTGCCAGGGTCCGTCATGGTTCATCTGCATGAACGTTGGGCAATTATATTTGTGAATAATTTTGGGCAGCGCGCTCAAGCCTTTTATATACTTATCGTCATCTATCCTGAATCGCTGTCGCCACCGTACCCCGTTGGGATAATCAACGGTGGGAGATTCCACGATGAGAAGGCCTACTCCCCCTCTTGCAATCCCTTCATAAAAGGCAAGGACCTTCTGGTTTATCTCGGTTTCGTCTTCATGCCACATGAGCATGCCGGCGCCTGTTTTGATGATTCTGTTTCTGGTCTTGACCGAACCTATACTGGCAGATTCCATTAGCTTTTCAAAATTCATAACACCCACCATCTCGTTTGATATATTATTTTTGACGCTGATATCAGGCGACAAGCAACAATCTATATGTTTCCCGGGATTCTTTTTGACATCATATATGATAATGCAATATTTTGTAAATAAACGCGGATAGAAAGGACAGAATGAAGTGACCGAATCGAAATACGCCAAGAATATCCTTACCGAAGACCTGATGCCGCCTCAGAGTCCCGAATATATAAAGCTAATGGAGGAACAGAAGAAGGCCGGCAATACTATCGACCGGACGCTGCTGATGGGCATACAGGACTCGATAGTTAAGGGGTCGTTTTTCGCCGGCTGTGAATGGCTGTGGGGACTCACCGGTTCCGGACCGGTGAATATCGAGCTTCCCCATACTCATGACTTCGATGAAATAATCGGACTTTTCGGCTCCATAAAAAGCCAGCCACGCAACCTCGGCGGAGAAGTCGAGTTCTGGATGGGTGGCGAGCAGCACATTATCACCAATTCGTGTCTTATCTTCATCCCCCAGGGAGTTGAACACTGCCCGTTAATTTTCCGCAGGATTGATTCACCTATTTTCATGTTTGAAGCGGGTAATGATACCGTTTATCAGAAAATACGCTAGATACCGGGGAGTGCCAGGAATACGGGCGCGAGACCGGGCGAAAATACGGAAGAGATTCTGAAAGAACTTGGTTACAGCATGGAAGATGTCTGGCAACTAAGGAAAGCAAACGTAACTAACTCTTAAAATAGTTGACGTATATAAAGGAAAAGAATAAAATTATACAATTCCATTTGGTAGGAGGTTATTGCCGTGTTTAAGGAATTCAAAGAATTCATCATGCGTGGTAATGTACTCGACCTTGCCATAGGTATAATTATCGGCGCGGCTTTCAGCACGATTGTAAATTCACTCGTAAAAGATATTATCATGCCGCCTATCGGCCTGGCACTGGGCAACGTTGATTTCAACAACCTGTTCGCGGTAATTAAAGAAGGCACCGAGGCGGCAGGCCCCTACGCCACCCTGGCTGATGCCCAGGCAGCCGGAGCCGTAACGATCAATTACGGCGTCTTCATTAACACGATAATCGTTTTCATTATCGTTGCCTTTGCGGTTTTTCTGATCGTGCGAACTGTTAACCGGGCTCGAAGAGCCATGGAAGCCAGAAAAGAAGCCGAGACTGCGGCCGCCGCACCCACCACGAAAGACTGCCCCTACTGCTTTTCAAAAATCCATGTGGATGCCAAACGCTGCCCTAACTGTACTTCAGAACTATAATAATTCGGGAAACACTAAACTAAATGGGGGAGTGATACCACTCCCCCATTTTGCCTCATTTCTTCACCCCTTAAAAGCGTGACTTTCATTCTTTCTACATAGTTGTGTTATCGGTAATAAGTGGTTGAAACTGTACAAAATACCGGCAATCACTGCGAATATTTTATATAATACTAACCAAAACATGGTTTCTACGTTTTAATTAGTTGGGAAAAACGCTAAGGTTTGTTACGAAAGGGGACTATGATGAAGAAAATCTTTATATTAATCGCAACAGTCATATTGATATCAAGCTTCGCGGCCTGCAGTGTTCCTGTAGCCAGCGCCATGTCGGTAAAATCGGATAAGCCGAGGGTAACCTTATCTTCTGTAGATAATGCCGACCTGACAGCCCTGGTCGATGGAAATACCGTTTTTACTCTTGACCTCTACCAGGAGCTGAAGGATAAAGAAGGGAATATCTTCTATTCGCCTCACAGTCTTTCGGTAGCCCTTGCCATGACCTATGCCGGAGCCCGCGGCGAAACCGAACAGCAGATGGCTAAAGCCCTCAGCTTTTTTCTATCACAAGACCGGCTGCATCCGACTTTCAACTTTCTCGATCAGCTACTGGCAAGTCGCGGTGAAGGTGCCCAGGGGAAAGATGACGAAGGCTTCCGACTGAACATCGTTAATGACATCTGGGGGCAGAAAGACTTTACGTTTCTCGCCGACTTTCTGGACACGTTAGCAGTGAACTATGGCGCCGGACTCAGAATCCTCGATTTCATTAATGAACCGGAAGCATCTCGCGTTGCCATCAACGACTATATATACGAGCAGACCGAAGAGAAAATCAAGGACCTGATTCCTGAGGGTGTAATCGACCCCATGACGCGGCTGGTCCTGACCAATGCCATTTATTTTAACGCCGCCTGGTTGTATCCCTTCAGCGAAGACTTGACCTCGGACGGGATATTTCACCTGCTCGATGGCGGAGAGGTTACCGTACCCATGATGCACCAGGGAGAATCACTCGGCTATACCGAGGGTGATAACTATCAGGCAGTCGAACTCAAATATGACGGCGAAGAGCTCTCCATGATTATCCTTCTGCCCGAGATGGGTCAATTCGAAAATTTTGAAACGGCTCTGGATGCCGAGTTACTGAACGATATTATCAACAATCTGGAATCCAAGCACGTTGAACTTACCCTGCCGAAATGGGAATATGAATCTTCATTCATGATGAAAGAAGTATTGAAGGCGATGGGTATGCCGATTGCCTTTACCGACGGTGCCGACTTTTCCGGTATGACGGGAAGGCGTGACCTGTATATTGACGAGGTGATACACAAAGCATTCGTCTCGGTAGATGAAGCTGGTACCGAGGCAGCGGCCGCTTCGGCGGTGATTATGAAGCTGACCGCCATGCCGACGGATACAGCCGTGGTTACCGTCGACCGTCCCTTCATCTACCTTATCCGCGATATCGAGACCGGTGCTATCCTCTTCTTTGGCAGGGTGGTGAATCCGGCGTAATATATGTGACTACTGAAAAGGGGGAGCGCAATACTCCCCCTTTTTATTTTACCAGCATCTCTTCTTTACCCGTTCAGTCCGTAGGTCATCAGCTCGATAAGCTCTTTAACCATGGCGGGATCTCTCTCGGCTCTTTCCGATATCTCGGGCGAGCTGAAGAAACCCCTCCTGAATATTTCAAAATAGTACAAAATGGTATCTAACGAGAACCGGCGGTCGATATACCCCTGTTGCAGACCTTCCTGGAAGAAATCCCTGGCAACGGGCATGACGTGATTGTTGTAAAGGTCTTCGATAAAAGCCTGCATACTGGGGTCATTCTGAACCCAGTTCTTGATTAACTCTCCCTGAAACTGGCTGACAACCTCGGATTTATCAAAAACTATATCCTCCAGCTTCTCATTGAAAGGTCGGTCGCTCTCTATCATATTTTTGTATCTGGCTACCAGGAGCAGGGCATACCATTGCAGGACATCACGGATTAATTCATCCTTGTTGGTGAAATGGTTATAGATGGTAACCTGTGAGACCCCGGCACGTTCGGCGATGTCATTCACGCTCACTTTCTTGAATCCGTAGTTCTGAAACAGTTCCAGGGCAGCCCGCCGTATGCTTTCTTTCTTTTGCTCTTTTCTTCTCTCAAAACCGTCCATCCTGATTACCTCCCGATGATAATTCATAATAAATGAACTATTTTCATAAAATTATACAAAAACATCTTGACAAAGTCAATAGGCTGATTTATTATATTTAGTGTTTTTATATAAATATTACATTTTTATGATGAAGTGTGTGTAAAAACCCGCCCGAAAGGAGATATTATGACCGATTATGCGATTATCGCCGAGGACTTAACCTATTATTACGACGATCTTACCGCCGTTAACCATATAAACTTCCAGGTAGCTGAGGGGGAGATTCTGGGATTCCTGGGACCGAACGGGGCCGGTAAGACAACGACGGTCAAGATGCTCACCGGGCAGATGAAACCCAGAGGCGGCCGGGCGGTATTACTTGGTATGGACGTGGCGAAAAACATCGAGAAAGTACAGGGAAATATCGGGGTATGCTTCGAGACCACCAACCTGTACGAGCAGATGACTGCCATAGAAAATCTGAATCTATTCGCGCGACTCTTCGGAGTAAAACCTTTTTACGCCATTGAGTACCTGAGTCGTGTCGGACTGGAAGGAAGGGGAAAGGACAAGGTCGAGACTTACTCTAAAGGCATGAAGCAACGTCTGATGGTGGCCAGGTCGCTGGTGAACAGGCCGCAAATCCTGTTTCTTGACGAACCCACCGCCGGACTCGACCCTGCTTCGTCGGAAGCTATCCGCGAGGTTATCCTCCGGGAGAAGGAACGCGGCGCTACGGTTTTTCTTACCACGCACGATATGATGGAAGCCGATAAATTATCAGACCGCGTGGTCTTCATGAATCAGGGCAATATCGTGGCTCTGGATACCCCGCTAAATCTGAAACGACAGTACGGCCGGCGAGCCTTGAAAGTAAAGGTCGCTACCGGGAGTGGCGCTCTGGAAGACCGTGAAATCGTCCTCGACACGCCGGAGACTCCGTCAAATATTCAGGAACTATTTATGCATGAGCAGGTAGTCACCGTACATAGCGAGGAAGCAACCCTCGAGGATATCTTTATTAATATCACGGGACGGGGGCTAACCGAGTGAACTGGCGCATTATCGGCACCTTGGTATCCAAAGACCTTTCCCTCTTCTTCAGGAAAAAGGGAATACTGGCGATTACCATTCTCGGCCTGGTTTTCTACCTGATTATTTACTTCGTCATGCCGGGCACGGTTAGCGAAAACCTGAAGATAGGCATCCATGCCCCGGAACTACCGCCTGTCTTTCAACACTTACCCGAGGAAGGACTGGAAATATCAATCGTCGATTCCGAGGAAATACTAAGGCAAAGCGTTAGCGACGGTACTTATATCGTTGGAATATCCCTGCCGCCCGATTTTATAGAAAAACTCAATACGGGGCAGAAACCCGATGTTAACCTCTATTTCACTGCCGACGCTCCGGAAGAAATCAGGGTCGCTATGGAGACCCTGGTGAACGAGTTCGCTTCCACTCTTACCGGGCAGGTTATGACGGTGGAGGTGTCCGAAGAGATACTGGGGCAGGATTTACTCGGTACGCCGGTACCACCGCGAGACCGTCTCCGTCCGTTGCTGGCAATATTCATTATCTTCATGGAAATACTCGGACTGGCGAACCTGATAAGCGAGGAGGTGGAACGCCGTACCGCCCAGGCACTGCTGGTAACCCCGGCAACGGTTATCGATTTGTTCACCGCCAAGGGCATAGCCGGGATAGGTCTGGCTTTCGTACAGGCGGTGCTATTTATGGCCATCGTCGGCGGTATGAACGTCAACCCGATGATAATCCTGGTGGTATTATTCATCGGTGCCGCCCTGGCTACCGGGCTTGCCTTCCTGATATCAGCCTTCGCCAAAGACTTCATGTCGGTTCTCGCCTGGAGTATCCCCGTCCTGGTGATACTGATAGTCCCATCGCTGGGTGTTATGATACCGGGTGCCATCACCGGCTGGGTAAAGGTAATCCCCTCCTATTACCTAGTGGACGCGGTCCATCGGGTGGCGAATTACGGGTCCGGCTGGGGAGATGTCTGGACCAGCCTGCTGATTCTCTATCCTGGTGCTGAGGAGGAAATTACAGTGAGTCCGAGACGCGTGGGTATATTGCTAGCCAAGGAGTTCCTCTACGGCTCCCGGAGTTATATGTTTATATTTTCCATCGTGGGACCCATTGTAATATCCGTGGTAATATCGCTGGCTCTGGGTACATGGCTGGCGGACACCCCCAAAATGGGTATTTTCGATGAAGGCAACTCCCAATTTGTAGTCATGGTTCAGGAGCTCGATTCGGTAGAAAGCCAGGAATATGATTCCGTTAATGCTTTAAAACAGGCGGTAGAAGACGGCAAAATTGATATGGGCATAATATTATCGTCCGGCTTTGATGATGATGTTA
>SMTZ1_10005035_pt1 | contig 13869 bp, 11 predicted proteins | sample DeeMarSWOR136_30_FD_25667 | JGI IMG/M metagenome (IMG submission 25667) | reverse complement strand
ATGGTGATCAATCCCCATGCGAATCAAGATATCGAGAGGAGGCTGGGGGAAATGGGTGTGGAGGTGACGAGAACCATGTGGTTCACATCTCAAATTGCCCACGCGGTGCGCCTCGACCTTCTCAAGAAAAGGTCGAAAAGCAAGGCCATAAGGGCCTCTCAGCGGTACCTCCCCCATAACATTGGCGGCGAATGCAACGCTACCATTGGATATACCGTCCTCTATGCACGGGACGGGTACGACGGAGTCATCCAGCTCTTGCCCTTCGGGTGCATATTGGAATCCGTAGCCAAAAATATCCTGAGAACCGTGAGCAAAGACTATGACATCCCAATTCTCACCTTTTCCCTCACGGAGAACCTTTCCGAAACTACAATCACCACCAGGCTCAGCGCCTTCGTGGATTTGATCCAACGGAAGGGAAAAGGCAAGGGAAAATGATACCCCTCCGAATAGGTATCCCTCGGGCATTGCTGTATTATCGCTACTTCCCCCTCTGGAATACATTCTTCGGGGAGCTAGGGACGCAGGTGATCGTTTCCCGCCCCAGCACGAGGCGGGTGTTGGAGGAGGGGTTCAAGTTCGCAGATGATGACGACTGGCTAGCGGGCCTCCCAGAGATGATTAAGTACTCCGTGCCGAATCTACCGCCGATGCTGGATCCCTTCGTGGACGAGAAGCATCGATCGACCCGGCTATCCAAATCCCTCTCAAAGGTGGGGAGGAAGCTCAAATCGAGTTTCCTCGAGATTCGAAGAGCCTATGATAAAGCCCGAGAGCAACAGGATCAGTTTCATCGCTGTGCAAGAGGGGGGGAATCGGTGCTGGATTTAATGCAAGCCTTGGAAAAGGATGGACGTTTTCCCAATAAACCTTCGGCCGATAAAAAAGAAGGTAAGTCGATGAAAATCGGGGTGATCGGCCATCCATACAGCCTCTATGACCGTCTGTTCAATTTCGACCTTCTCAAGAGGCTGAAGGAGGCCAAGGCATCCATCTATACCCAGGAAAGGGTCCCTGGGCATATCATCGATTACCACATTCAAAACTTAAAAAAGGACATTTACTGGACCCAGGGAAGGGAAATCCTGGGGGCCGCCCTTTACTTCCTGGAATCCAAGGCAGTCGATTGCTTCATGTATATCACCTGCTTTTCCTGCGGGATTGACTCCATGATTGAGCCTCTGGTTGCTTTTCGGGCTAAACGAAGCGCTCTCCCATATATCGCGCTGATGATCGATGAACATACCGGGATAGGCGGTTTCACAACCCGCCTCGAGGCCTTTTTGGATGCGGCTCGGCGCAGGAAATTCAGTTCAAACGATGAGCACGGGACACCATGGGCATAAAAATCGGGATTCCCAGGGGCCTTCTTTACTACCGATATGTTCCCCTCTGGCAAACCTTTTTCCAGGAACTGGGTTGTGAGGTCGTCTTTTCGACCCCGACGACCGAGCAGATGGTAAACCAGGGGGCCAGCATCGCCGTCAGCGATCTGTGCCTTCCCATCAAGGCCTATTTCGGCCATATCCTGTCCCTCAGGGATCGGGTCGACCTCCTGTTCGTTCCTCGGTACATCAGCATAGAGGAAGATGCATACATGTGCCCGAAATTCCTTGGGCTTCCCGATATGGTAGCCAATACCATGCAGCCACTTCCCCCTCTCATCGATTATCCAATCAATTATAAGGGAGGGAAAAAGATGACGGAGCCCCGGTTCTATGAGAAGGTTGGCAAGTCGTTCAGCAGGGATTCAAGGAGGGTAAGGCAGGCTTATCAAAAGGGCCTCGAGAGGCAGGGGAATTTCAGATACCTTCAGCAAAAGGGGTTATCCTTCGAGGAGGCCCTGGACCTGAGCATGTCCTCCTCCAAGGGGCCCGGGACCACAAGGGAAGTAAATACGGCCCAGCCCACAATAGGCCTGGTTGGTAGGCCTTACTATTTGAACGACCCCTTTCTCAATAAGGGCATCGCTGAAAAGGTGATGACCAGGGGATATACCATTATGACCACGGAATCCTTGACCGAAACGGAGGTGAATCGGCAGATCTCAAAGCTCTCAAAGAGGGTTTATTGGTCCTTTGGCAAGGAGATGGTGGGATCGGCCCTCCATTTCGCCGGGGATTCAGAGGTAAGGGGAATTATTAATCTAGCGTCCTTCGGGTGCGGTCAGGATTCCTTCAACTCGGAAATCGTGAGCTATCACGTTAAGAGGATGGGAACCACTCCTCTGCTCTCTTTAATCTTCGATGAACACTGGTCGGATGGAGGGCTCATTACACGATTGGAGGCCTTCCTCGACGTCATCAGCCGGCGAAATCGCAAGGAGAAAGGGTGAAAATATCGGTCCCATATTTGGGCATGCTCCACATTGCCTACGCTCGAGTCCTCAGGAATTTGGGGGTGGATGTGCTCCTCCCCCCCAAGCCCACGAAAAAGACCCTCGATCTGGGAACCAGATATTCCCCTGAGTTCGCGTGCCTCCCCTTCAAGCTCACCCTGGGAAATATGATTGAGGCGTTGGAATTGGGGGCCAATGCCATCTTCATGCCCGGCGGAGCGGGGCCTTGTCGATTCGGATACTATGATGCAGTGCAGAACCTCATCCTCAAGGAACTCGGATACCGGTTCACCATGGGAAGCGCCGAGGACCCCGACCGTCTCTCCGATATGTTGGATCTGATGCGGCGAATCGCCGGATTGCGGTCTCGGGGAGCCCTGCTGAAGCTCTTCTATCTCATCCTGATGAGGCTTTCCGCCCTGGATTGGGCCCTCGGAAGATACTTTTTCACCAAACCACGAGAGGCCATTCCCGGTGAAGCCGACCGGATTTTCCGGAAATCCGTTCGGCTCATCGATGCAAGCCTCTCCTTTCCGCGCCTTCTCCATGCGAGGCTGAGGGCCTCTCAATGGTTTCGGAACATTGCACTGAAACCCGGCGTCACCCCTCTCCGGATTGGTATCATCGGGGAACTGTTCATGGTCTTGGAGCCTTCGGCCAACACGGGAATCGATATGCGATTGGCCCGCAGGGGAATCGAGGTATGGAAGTCGGTATGGCTGAGCGATTGGTTAAACGACCGCTTCCGTTTCAAACCCCTCAAGCGGAACCAACTGAGGCTTTCCGCCAGATACGCCCGCCCCTACCTGAGATACCCCGCCGGGGGCGAGAGCATGGAATCGGTGGGAAAGACGGTTCTCTTCGCCAAGAGGGGAGTCGACGGGATAATCCACATCTTTCCCTTTACCTGTATGCCCGAACTGGTGGCCCAGACGGTCTTGGCTAGGGTTCAAAAGGATCACCACATTCCCATTCTCACGTTGATCTTCGACGAACACACGACCCAGGGAGGAATCGACACCCGCATCGAGGCCTTCATCGACCTCCTGGAGAGGAGGAGGGCCATGGCTTCACCGATCCTTGCGAGGAGCTGACCGGGATATGTCTAACTGGCAAGTGGGCTTTTACCTGTTCCTCTTTTGGCTCTTCTCGAGCGTGGTCCCGAGGCGGTTGCATCCCCTTTTCACGGCTCTGGGAAACAACATCGTGTTCCCCCTCATGAGCAAAACCCGCAAGGTCGTTGAGGCGAACCTGAGGACAATCGGCAGGGGACGCTATGGCAAAAGGGAAATCAGCAGGCTGGCCAAGAGGTGCTTTCGAAATTACTCCCATAAGCTCCTCGATTATATGTCCATGCATCGGCTGGATGTGTCCAACAGGTGGAAACTCGTCGAACGAGAGGTTGGAGAGGAACATCTCGTGGAGGCCCTCAAAAGGGGGAGGGGGGTCATCTGCATTACCCCCCACCTGGGCAACTGGGAGTTGGGGGGATACGTATTGGCCTCCAAGGGATATCCCGTCAACATTCTCACCCTCAAGGAGGAGAGCGGTTACTTACGCAAGTACGAGGAGAAAGTCCGTCGGCAGTTCGGCATTCATTCCATCTCTATCGACCCCTCCCATGAACCCAACCTGGCCATCGTGGAAATAGCACGGAAACTACGGGAGAATCAGATCGTCGCGCTAATCGCCGATAGGATGGTTGGTGACCGGTGGATGGAGGTTAAGTTCTTCGGTCGACCGACCAAATTCCCGGTAGGACCAGCGCTCCTGGCCATGGAAACAGAGGCCTCGGTTATTCCCGTCTTCGTCGTTCTCGGGGAAGGAATGAAGTACCGGGGGATACTTGAAAAACCCATCCTCTTTGGGGACCCGGTTCATGGCGGGGAGGAAAGCCTTCGACGGGGGATAGGGGAAATCGTCCAGTCCTTCGAGAGGATGATCAGCCGCTATCCGGATCAATGGTACAATTTCTTTCCCTATTGGAATAAGGGGGAATGAACCTGGCCGACAAAATCCGCCGATTCTTCTCCGCCCTTCGGCTCTCCACGGGATTTGGAGAAGCTTCTCACTCCCTGACTCTCGGGGAGGAAGTTTACGGGGGCAGGGTAAACCGCCACACGGTTACCATCAAGGCGAGACCCAGTGACGTATACCAATTCCTGGTCGATTCGGGGAACATGCACTGGTGGTGTCCTCAGGACAAGATCCTGGTGGAGAAGATTACCCCCGGAGACCTCGGTCCGGGAGCCAAGATACGATATCGGTTGAATTATCGAATCAATCCCACATGGCACTCGGTTGTGGTGGATATGGAGGAGGATAGCCGAATCATCAATCGATTTGTGGATGGAATCTTCGAAGGGGGCGTCGAGATCTGGCAAATCAAGGAGGTGGAGGAAGGGGCCGAGCTCAGCCATACCTTGATTTACCGGATCAATGGGCTCATCTTTAAGATAGGGTGGATTCTTCTGGGGGGCAAGGCGAAGCACGACGAGCTGACCGAGGAGGCGCTCGGTAACCTCAAGAGGATCGTGGAGGGAAGATCCGATGTATCGACGAGGATGACGTGAAGGTAAACCTGATCGTCCCAGGGTGGTCTCCCAAGAATATATGGGGGCAGATCAGATTCAAGTTCCCCCCGCTGAGCTTATCGACCCTTGCATCGTTCACGCCCCAGGATGTGGAAGTGGTCATCACCGATGAGAACGTGGATGAGATCGATTTCGAAGGCGGCGCGGATCTGGTCGGCATTACCACCATGACCCCCCAGGCCAACCGGGCGTATCAAATAGCCGATGAATTTAGGAGAAGGAAGGTGAAAGTCATCCTGGGGGGATTCCATCCATCCGCCGTGGCTGAGGAGGCCCTCTCTCACGCCGATGCCATCGTGGTGGGAGAAGGGGAAGGCCCTTGGGGGAGACTTGTCGAGGACGCGCGTAGCCAACGTTTAAAGCGGGTATATGGAGACCGGGTTCCGTTGGACCTCTCCCAATTGAAACCGCCCCGAAGGGACCTCATAAAGGGAAAGGGCTATCTGTTCACCAATACCATTCAGGTAACTCGGGGCTGCCCTTTCCGTTGCGAATTTTGCTCGGTAACCTCGCTTTTCGGAAGAAGTTACAGGACGAGGCCCGTCCCGGCCGTAATCGAGGAGCTCGCGGAGCTGAGGCGGGAGAGCGTCTTCTTGTTCATCGTGGATGACAACCTCATCGGAAACAGGGCCTATGCGGAGCAACTCCTTGGGGCCATGGAGCCCCTCAAGTTCAAGTGGGCAAGCCACGCCCCGTTGCATATCGTTGAGGACGAGCGGCTGATGAAGGCAATCTCTAAGAGCGGTTGCTTCGCCCTGTTTGTGGGGTTTGAAACCCTCTCTCGGGAAAACCTTCCCTTAATGGGAAAGCACAGCACGATGAAGGTTTCCCCAAGGGATGCCGTGAGAAGATTCCACGATCACGGCATTGGCGTATTGGCATCTTTCATCTTGGGCTATGACCACGACACGAAGGATAGCTTTACACGGATCCTGGATTTCTGCAACGAGACGAGGATCGATGGGGCCATCTTTCCCATCCTGACTCCGTACCCAGGTACTCCCCTTCGCAAAAGGCTGGAAAGGGAGAACCGAATAGTGACCAACGATTGGGACCTGTACGACATGGAACACGTCACCTTTAGGCCCAGGGGGATGAGCATAGATGAATTGCAGCAGGGGCACCAATGGCTCAATGCCAATTTTCTCTCCTGGGGCTCCATCCTTAGAAGGATCCTCAAGGTTCACAGGTCCGTGCAGATATTCGCCCCTATGAACGTTGGCTTTCGCTCGGCGTGGAAGAGGAGCCACTCCCTTCCCCCTCCTCTCGCCGAAGGGTAGACCGCAATTGAGAAAGGAAATCCTCAAGAAGATCGCCCATGCCGCCTCATCGAACCATCGGACCGTCCTGGCCGTATTCCTGATCTTCCTCATCCTTTCCTTTGTGGTTGCGGGCAGGTTGGAGTTCAAGACGGACATCTTCGGCCTCATCCAGAAGAGGCAGGGGCCTCTCAAGCTCTTCCTGGACTATGTGCGGGATTTCGGGACCCTGGATCACCTCTTCTTCATGCTGACCAGGGAAGAAGGGACATCCATCCAGGAACTCCTTCACGCCGCCGAGTCCCTGGCCGGGAAATTGAGGGAGGTTCGGTTGGACGGAGAGAGGGTCCTGGCACGAGTTCAGTTCCAAATCCTGGAGGGGGGCGATTTCGAGGGTATGAAGCCGATTTTCCGCCTCTTCCTCGAGAATCCCGAGCTCTTCTTAGATCAGGAGGACATTCCGGCCCTTTCCCGAAAATTGACCCGTGAGGCCATCGGAGGGCAGGTTCGCCAAAACAAGGCCATCTTGCTCAGCCAAGCATCCACCCCCTTGAGGGAATTCATCGCCTTCGACCCCCTCGGGCTCAGGGAGATCCTCATGGATCACCTCCGGCATGGGGCCAGGGGATTTGCCTTCGATTACCGGAGCGGATACTTCCTCTCCCAGGATCACCGGTCCCTGCTCATCATCGCCGATCCCGTTCAACCCGCCACTGATTTGGCCTTCTCCCGAAAGCTGATCAAGGCCGTGGAGCCGCTTCTCGACGTGGGTCCAGGGGTTTCCATTCACTATACCGGTACGTATCCCATCGTCCTGGAGAAGGCCACGGGGCTCCGCCTGGACATGCAATCCTCCATGATCACGGCCTTGGGCCTCGTCCTGGCCTTATTCCTCTTCGCCTATCGTCGGCCCATCACAGTGCTCTTCGTGGGATTCCCCCTCGTGGTAGGAGTGCAGATAACCCTGGCCGTGGCGGCACTGTTCATCGGTCGATTGAACATCTTGACCAGCGCCTTCGCGGCCATCCTGATCGGGCTGGGAATCGATTTCGCCATACACCTCTACGATCGGTACCATGGTGAAAGGTCCCTGGGCCTGGATGTCCGGAAAGCCATGGAAAAGACACTGACGGAAACGGGCTCGGGGGTACTCACTGGCGGCGCTACTACCATCCTGGCCTTCTGTACGCTCCTTTTGGCAAGGGTACGGGGTATCATGGAGCTCGGATGGTTAGTGGCAGCGGGCCTCTTTTTCTGCCTTACCAGCATCTATTTCGTCCTCCCCTCCTTTCTCGCCTGGACCGATTCGAGGGATCGCCATGCATATCAGCCGCTGGGGGATTTCGGGCTTGAGGGCCTCTCCCGTGTTCTCCAGAAATACCCCTACTCCTTTATCATTGCCTTTTGTTTCATCACCGCCTCCCTTTCCGTGCTCGCCCTGGGCATCGAATTCGAGGCGGACCTTCAGAGCCTGGGACCTAAGAAAATGGACGCCATGAACGTCTACGAACGCCTGGAACGAATGTTTCCCCGGGGGAACCGGGAGGCATTCCTGGTTCTGGAGGACAGCTCCCTTGAGGGCCTCCTCAAGCGGGATGAATCGCTGGTCGAGGGGATGCGGGAATACCGAAAAAGGGGACAAATCCTGTCGGTTTCCTCCCTCAGCCAGCTCATCCCCTCGACCGATGAGCAACGGCGGAGGAGGGAGCTGCTCCAACGGTCCGTCAATTTCGGGAGGGTTCGGGAAATCCTCGTGGGCGAATTGAACACCCAAGGGTTCACCGTGGATGCCTTCCGACCGACCCTCCGATGGATGGACCGTATGTCCAGCCCCAGTGACGGCTACAACCCCGTGATGCCCGAAACGGTTCTCCATCGGCTGCGATCCTCCCCTCTAGGAAGGTGGATCGACCATTGCCTCGTGCAACAAGGGGGGATCTGTAAGGGCACCTTGGCCATCCTTTACAAAGGGGACCGGTTGGATCTCGTTCAGTTGGAGAGGAACCTCAAGGGAATTGATCGGTCGGTTGGGGTTACCGGCCTCGATCTGATCAATAGGGACCTCTTCGGGATGGTGAAAAGGGATTTGCTGGTAATCGCGCCGCTCGCCATGCTTTCGGTGGTCCTCCTCCTCTTCCTCCATTTCCGGAGGTGGAGGGTGGTGGCCCTTGCCCTCATACCCCTATTGGTGGGGGTGACCTGGATGCTGGGGTTGACCTCCCTTTTGGGATGGAAGATCAATTACCTCAATGGAGTGGTCATCCCCATGGTCGTCGGAATCGGCATTGACGACGGCATTCACATCATCCATCGATACCTGGAGGAATCCCGGTACGATATCGGTGGCGCAGTTCGTTACACGGGGAGGGCCGTAACCATGACCTCATTGACCACCATGGTTGGGTTTGGTTCCCTGGTTATCGCCCAGTACAGGGCGCTTTCCTCCATGGGATGGATCATTATTTTGGGCATCGGGTCGTGCTTGTTGACTTCCCTGCTGCTGCTGCCGCCGCTGCTGGTCATCTTCCTGAAGCCCGGGCCCGCGGGAAAGCGAAATCATGGCCTATGACGTCGTCATCATCGGAACGGGAATGGGAGGACTGACCGCTGGGGCCCTGTTGGCCAAAAAAGGGTTGAAAGTAGTGCTCCTGGAGAAGGGTTCCCTGCCGGGAGGATACGTGGTCTCCTTTCGGAGGCAGGGGTTCACCTTCGACGCCACCGGGGTCTTCGTTGGAGGATGTGAGCCGGGCGGGGAATTCGATGCCCTTCTCAAGGAGGTCGACGTCCACCTGGAATTCAAAAAGATCGATTCCATTCGAAATATCTATCCCGGCTTTGAAATCGCCCTCCAGAGCGGAGGGTTCGACCACTATATCGAACGGCTGAAGGCGATGTTCCCCGAGGAGGAGCGGGGGATGGAGCGGTACGAGGGAATCACCTCGAGGATCGGAGCCGAGGTGAAGGCCCTTTCGCGAATCAGATGGTACAAAAAGGCCCTCTTTCCCCTTTTCTTTCCGAATTTGGTCCGATTCAGCGGAACCCCCCACCAGGCCGTCCTCGATGGCCTCTTCAAGGGGCCCGAACTGAAGATGGCCATGTCATCCCTTCCGGTGACGGTTCCCCCGTCAGAGCTCTCCTTTCTCTTTGTGGCAACCTTCCTCAGTAAGGTCATATCCCAGGGGGCCTATTACCCCAAGGGAGGCATGGGGGTCATATCCAGGGCACTGGCAGGCTCCATTGAGCGAAACGGATCCACCATCAGGTATGGAACCGAGGCCACGAGGATTTTGACCCGGGGGAACAAGGTGATGGGGGTGGTCACCGACGAGGGCCAGGTTATCGATGCTCCCATGGTCATTTCCAATGTGAGCCTCCCCCAGACCTTTCGCAGGCTCCTCTCCGAAGGGCCGCCCTCTTCCCTTGTCAGAAGCTTGGATCGCCTCCAATACTCCCTTTCCAATTTCATCGTGTATCTGGGGGTACGGGGGGATGCCGACATCAACTCCCTCCCCTTCTTTACCTATCTCCGATCCATCTCCGACCTGGAGGAGGAGTACAGGATGCTCAGGAGGGCAGAGATCCCGGAAAACCCAACGGTGATCATGGCCGTTCCTTCCCTAGTCGATCCCTCCCTGGCTCCCGAAGGGACCCATGTCGTCAAATTGCTCTCCGTGGCCCCATACGGGTATCGAAACGGGTGGAATCGAACGGACCGGCAATCCTATGAGGCTGTCAAGGAGGAGATAGCCCAGAGGCTCATCTCTCACGTGGAATCGAGGGTAGTTCCCGGCCTCAAGGGGAAAATCCTCTTTCAAGACGCCGCGAGCCCCATCACCCTGGAGAGGTATACGGGCAACGAGCAGGGGGCAATGTACGGTCTGGCGACCACACCGGGACAGTTCGGCCGCCATAGGCCTCCGAACCGGACCTCCATTGAGGGCCTCTACCTGGCAGGTCATTACACCCGCCCAGCCCACGGGATCGTAGGGGCGGCTATCTCGGGGTCCTTCGCCGCCAGAATGATCCTTTCAGAGCTCCGTCGTTAAGAGGCTGTGGCGCAAACACTGAGGACTGAATTTTCCACCACAGGTGGGGACAATGTTGGAGCCTATTACGATGGGGCCACTTGTCTACTATTGACGCCTTGAAACTTGTAAACGCCGAGCCCTGCGAAGAGGGCAAGGCCTGCTGCGAGGAAGAGAGGCCGAAAGCCCGCCCATTCTCCAATGTAGCCCAGTGCGATAGACCCGACAAAGGCCCCGGTGTCGATCCCCCCAGTGAAGACACCGGTGATCTTTCCCCGAATGCTGATAGGCTCGTTGCGGATGGCCAAGGTGTTTAGGCATGGGAAGAGCACCCCGTGTCCGCAGCCCGTGATGAGGCCGGAAAGGGCCAGGATCGTGTTACCCCCCAGGAGGATCAACATCAGAAGACCTCCCCCGGTGAGGATCTGGCCATAGGGAATGACCCGTTCTTCCCCGATCCTGTCCGCAAGCCTTCCCCCGGAAAGCCTTGTCAGAATCGCCGCCAAGGAATAGGAGACGTAGTAGAGGGAGACGAATGCGATATCCTGCTCCTTGGCAAAGGGGGAGACGAAGCCGCCGTAGGCTGCCAAACCGAACCCAAACAAAATGGCGAGCACGGCAACCGTCAACGTCCTCCTCTTGATGAGCACCGAGAAAAAGGATCGGGGGGACTCATGGGAGACACGCGTAAAGGATTCGGGGAGGGGAAGGTGGAGCAATAGGCCGAGGATTGCCATTCCCGCGGCGACGAGAAAGAAGGCCGAAAAGCCAAATTCCCGGATGATCATCTCAGCAATGATGGGCCCGATGGCCAGGCCCATAAGCCCTGATACTCCGAAGACGCCAATCCCCTCATTGAGGCGTTCCCAAGGAACGATGTCGGCAATATAGGTGAATGCAGCCGTGAAGCAGATGGCCACTCCCACACCGTGGAGAATTCGGACGAGAATGAGGGGAAGGTAGAAATGGGAGAGGTCCCCCCGGAAGAGGAGATAGATGAGCGAAACGGCGCTCATGATAGTACACCCGATGGTATAGCTTTTCTTCCGCCCGATCCGATCGATCATACCGGAGATCCATGGACGACAGAGAACGGAGGAGAGGGCTAAGGCACCCATGATAATCCCTATATCCGACTTCGATCCTCCGTGGTTGGTAATGAAAAGGGGAAAGAGGAAGAACGTGGCAAAACTGGACACGGTAAACAGGTTCGCAATGGCCATGGTGATAAATGACCGGCTATAGAGCATGGAGTCCTTCCTGAGCGCTTTTCGAATGTGAGTGGTTACGGGAAACTTACGCCTTCCCCGTATATCTGCATTCCACCTCTGGAACCGTTCCTCTAACCTTACCCGCATTTTGCCACGGCTTCAAGGCTGCTTCAGGAAGGATTCATGCCCTTTGCCCCCCATTGGATAACTGGGATCCCAAGCAGTTCCAAGCCCATGTCGAAAAAGGATTTGACTCCAATTACCAATGTGGTATAGGGTGAACAAGGTTTTGCCACCGTCTATGGTTTCGTTGGAAAGGCTATACCAAGAGGGCGAAGTGGCCCAAGAAAGGGGGATACCATGACACAGGCAGGGTTAGATTTTGAGGTTCCCGCGCACCTAAGGGGTGAATTCACCTTTCGGACTACCGGTGTTCAACCGCCTAATGGCATTCTCTTCGGGTTTAACACGGTGAGAAAGGTCGGGGAGCAGGCCAAGCAGCTCGGCGCAAAGCACGCCATCCTGGTTACGGATGAGGTTATGGAGCAGCTGGGTAACGTTGAACTGGTCAAGGGAGCGATGGAAAATGAAGGGTTGACGGTCGAGGTTTTCGCAAAGGTAGACCCTGAGCCGCACATCGAGACTGCCGATGCGCTCTACGAAATGGTGCGCAAGACGGAGTTTGACCTCGTGGTGGGCCTGGGCGGGGGCAGCTCCATGGACATGGCCAAGCTGACCTCCATCGTGGCAACCAACGAGCAGGAGCCCTTTGAAATAATGGAGAAGAAGGTGGTCAACAGACCGGCCCTAAAGAAGATCCTCATTCCCACCACGGCGGGGACGGGAAGCGAGGTCTCCATGTACCTGGTGGTCTCCAAGGGCCGTGACAAATACTTCATCGGCACGCCATACGCCTATGCAGAGATCGCCATCATCGACCCGGGGCTCACGGTCTCCATGCCTCCAACGTTAACGGCCTCTACAGGCATCGATGCCCTTTCCCATGCCATCGATGGCCTGATGCACAAGCTGGCCAACCCGTTCTCTGACTCCATGGGATTTGCTGGAACCGAGCTTATTGCTAAGTACCTGCGTCGGGCTACCTTCGATGGGGAAGACATGGAGGCCCGCTACTACATGGCCATGGCGGCAACCCTTTGCATGATGTGCATGAATGCCACCGGAGCACTGTATTCCCATAGTGTCTCCTATTCGCTCGCCATGGTCCAACCCATGGCGCATGGGATTGGCTGCGGCATGGGGCTACCGTACAGCATGGCCTTTAACGTCCCCATGATCGAGGAGAAAGAGGCGCGCATTACCCGGGCCATGGGTGAGCGCATAGAATCACTGTCCACGCGGGCAGCTGCGCGGCGAGCCGCGGAGCTGGTCTACGAGCTCATGGCAGACGTTAAGATGCCGGTGAGCCTGAAGGAGATGGGGTTCAAGCGCGAGGATGTCCCCAAGATGGCCGAGGTCTGCATCACCCGATACCCGCGGCCCTTCAATCCCCGGCCCATGTCCAAGGAGCAGTGTCTTGCCCTCTTCGAGTCCATGTGGGAGGGGAAGATCGCCTACATCTAGGAGCGCCAGCGAGCTGATGCTCAATGGTGTTAGGCGTGGTCTATCGCTCAATTGGTCGGTACAAGGAATGGCGATAAGCGTGGACAGGAAAATCCCTTCGCCGCTCGCCCAATAATTCGTTTGTCCGCCCTAGCCCAGCTGCTGGTTGTATCTCAGGAGGCCGCTGCGGAGCCGGCAGAAGTTACTGAGATATAACCCCGGTTTTCCCCCGAGCGATGTTTACCCAATAGTGATAGTGTTGCCTGAAAGCTATGAGTTCGTAAGTTCTCGGGCCTGATGATTTGCGTTTTTCTATGAATCTTACTGTAATTCCAATGATTGAGGCCTGCCCCTTGCCCCTTCAGATGCATCTTCTTCTCAAGCGTCCATGGCTCGGTCGCCACCGGGCGGTAGAGGTCCCGTGAAAAAAACAAATCAGCCAAAGCTCTTCATCCTCCCCAGTGCGGCCACCATGGGCGACGCCTCGCGGACTGGTATGGAAATTGCCAGCCTCATTGTGAATCCTTCTTGCCGTCTCCCGGCCGATGCGAATCCCCTCGACTGTGGCAAGCTTCTCGGTGAAATGAGTGCCTTTCAAACAGGCATACTCGGCTCGAGATAAGGCCACGATCTTCGGGTAAAGCTCCAAATCAATAGCATTGGCAGGCCTTCTCCCCGTATATGGATAACCCCCCTAGGCCCATCGCGAGCAACTACCCTCCTTCAGACGCCCTGCACGCCGACAACTGATCTTCATCCGATCACTGGCCTCCCTCAATGAGAGACGCCTCTCCAACACCATTCGGAGAAGATGCCACCTTCTCCACTGCCTCTGCCTCAAACTCACTTTGTCTCCCATAATGGGGACATTTTACC
>SMTZ1_10017620_pt1 | contig 13870 bp, 9 predicted proteins | sample DeeMarSWOR136_30_FD_25667 | JGI IMG/M metagenome (IMG submission 25667) | reverse complement strand
CCGGAAGGAACCTGATCGATAATCTCCGCGCAGAAATAAACATCATCCTCTAAAACCACCGTGGTCGGCGGAGTGAGCGAATCTATCTGCTGGAAACCGAATAGAAACGCATTCCCCGAGCACATGAACACAGCGTGACCGGCAGTTACTACAATATCCGGCGCCACCAGAAAAGCGGAGCCGTAACCCATCCGCAGCTGCCCGGCGAATCTCTCTCCCTCGCAGAGAGGATAACCGCCAATCGTGGTCCAGGGCACGGTATGGAGAGTATAGGTCCCGTCACCGTTATCTGAGAATTCAGAAGGCAGGATCTGGGTGCAGGCCGCTTCAGCCAGTTTCAGAAGTTGAGGGTCGGTCAGCGCATAAACCTCGACCCGGTCATCCACACCGTAGATTACTTTTTGCCCCTCGGCGGGGAGGATTAGATCCAGGTTGCGGGCGGCCTTTTCATAAAAAAGAGAATCTATAAGGCCGCGAAGGGAGTCGATACCGGAGAGGCCGGCGGTTCCTCCGACATACCGACTGCCCGGCTCTTTCCCGAAAGGTGTCCCGGCGTCCTCGGCTGTACCCTGCTCAACCAGCACAGTGAGTACAATGGCGATAGCTGACGCTAGACCGCGGTAAGTCATGGGATGTCAGGTCTCAACTACAGGCAACGATGTTGTATCCGCATCAACGCGGCCGCATGGCAGATGATCTCAGGAGACGAGATTACACTTAAAAATAGTCAAATTCCACCGCTACGCAACCCTTTTGCTGTCAGCAGATGCTGAACTGTAATTGGCCGGCAGGCAGACGGTTGGAGCCCTGGCCGGCCAATTGGCCGGACCCGTGAGGATTGGACAGAGAGACTCGGGAAAGCGGATCCGCGCTCACACGCCGTCCCCGTCAGCGCACTAAAGACAATCGCTCAGCGGAGTACCATCGATGAAAAGAAGGTCTATCAAGGCAGATATATCGCTTATCGTGATGTCATCGGGAGTAGGATAACGCCCGCCTGACTGATTGACGTCGGCTTCCTGGGCACACTTTAACGGCTTACCGGAAATGAACAGGTGATCTACCAGCGTCGATACGTCGCTGATGGTCGGGGTATCACCGCCGGCCTGATTCACATCGCCGACAATACCCTCGCAACAGGAATTATCGATTCCGTCACAGTCCTGATCAATGGTGTCGTCAAGGATTTCTTCCGCGCCGGGGTTACGGGTCGGGTCGGCATCGTCGCAGTCGAGGCTGAATTCCGCATAGCCCTCGGCGCACTCCTGGCCAATCTGCAGATGGCCGGGATCACCCTCAACACCATAAGAGTCGTTATCGCCGTCGTAATAGCAGGTGGTCACACTGCATCCGCCGTAAACACTCAGATCGGACGGTACGAATTCAATCGACTTGCCGGAGCCGCGCGAAAGCCCGACCAGACCATCCAGTGGCTCGATCAATTGGTAGGTGATGGTTATGATGCCGTCAAAGAAAAGCTGCAACTGCGCCCTCAGGCGGTTGGTGCCGGAGCGCTCGGGCACGTCATGCCATGTCACCGTGAAACGATTGTCATATTGACGGCAACTGATCTGTCCGCCTTGCGAGGGATCAAAGTCATCCCAGAATACCGATATCCGGGCCGGTGAGGCGAAATGCTCATCGATCGACTCGCTCCAGTCGGTGCTTCCGAGTGAAAACGTCACAAAGCCATTGCTCCCCACATACACTGAACCGTAGCTGACCCCAAACAGGTATACTCTCCTGCCGTCGGCCAGCGGCACCCGCTCGTAATCATCATCCGCCAGGCCGAGCACGAGATCGCCGTCGGTGGCGCTCGGGTATTCAGAGTAAGGAGTGACACAACCCTGATAGAAATCGGGCGATCCGTTGGGAACAAACGCGACCGTTAAACCCTGAAGATCAGTCCCGGAGAGAAACTGCTCGGTAAAAAAGTCGGGCGATTGACATGTCGTGAAGTCGTAACAAATCCCACCCTGATCATCCTCGCCGCTGTTCCCGGCCGGATCAGCCGCCTCGACCTTGAACCAGTACGTGGTGGCCGGAGCGAGCGATCCCAGAGTGATTTGATGCGAGGTCGTGACCACGCCGATTTCAGACCGAGTGAAATCGCCGCAGGATTCTCCCACCCAGAGCCGTCCCAGGGCCGGTTCGTCGGTAGCGAATACCACCGTCACCCAGGTGCTGCCGAACGCCAAAACCGTCACCTCGCTGATTTGCGGCGGCAGACAGTCGACCGCGCCCGACGCTTCGACCGTAGCCGGATTCCCCGTACCGTCGTCGGCGTCTTCGTAGATTATCGTGACGACATCCCCATGCGCGACCTGTATTAGTCCGTCGTACTTTGAGGGCGTCCCGGCCGTCAAAGCGGTCACACCGGAGAAAGCACCGGTTCCCGGGGAGATCTCCGACACCGTCACCAGTTCCGAATCAGCCGCGGCCGTGACGGCCAGCAACTCGTAGCTCCCGAGTCCGGCCAGATCAAGATCGAGCAGTTCGACCTCCACCTGTCCCTCGCAAGAGTAAAGGTCCGAACCGATTCGCACTTCCCCCATCTGGTTCACCAGTTCCGGTATCAGATGTGCCACGGTGCCGATCTTGGAGATCTCCTCGAACTCCAGTCCGCTGCCGGGATTGCCGGTATTGGGGACGACATTGGACGCCGTACAGCCACCGTCGTAAACGAAATCGGGTGCGCCCCGAACCAGGATGCCCTCGATCTTCCAGGTATCAGTGTTGACAATCATGGAGCCGGAATTGCCGCCGTAGGTATCGGTATTGGCCTGGAACCAGGGAAGGTCAGGGCGATTATCTTTGACCTCGGCGCCCGCCGCGATTTTCATCGGCAGCGCCACCGGGTGGCCGACCACAACGAGCGGGGCACCGTTCGGAACCAGTTCATCTCTACTGATCGGAATCGGAGTCCGCCCGACCACCGGCCGGTCAAGCCGGACCACACAGTGATCGTACTCACCGGCATAGACCCGATCGATAATCTCCGAGCAGAAGTAGATGTCATCATCGGGCACCGTCAAGGCCGGCGGCGTGAGCGAATCGACCTGCTGAAAACCAAACAGAAAGGCGTAACTACCACAGGTACTCAGGCAGTGACCGGCGGTTACCACGATGTCCGGCGCCACCAGGAAACCGGAGCAATAGCCGATAATATGCTGTCCCACGAATCGTTCACCCTCGCAAAGCGGCAACCCGCCCTGCGTAAACCACGGATTAGTCGTGAGATCCCATGTCCCGTCGCCATTATCACTGATTTCCGAGCCCGCCGTGACGATGCAGGTTGCCTGCGCCAGGCGCAGCAGGTACGCATCGGTTACGGTGTAGACATCCAGGCGATCGTCGTCGCCGTAGATCACCTTCTCGATACCGGCCGCCAGATCCAGCCCCAGACTCGCCGCCGCCTTGGCGTAAAACAGGGAATCGATATAGCCCCGGAGCGAGTCGAGGCCGGACAGGCCGGAAGTCCCGCCCAGATACCAGGTGCCGGGCTCCTTGCCGAACGGCACGATTGAAGTGCCGGTCTCTTCGGCCGGAACCGCTACGACCAGAAGACCGACCCCCAGGGTAGCAGCGAGTATGACACAGCGGCAAGTCATTGGAACCCAGATCACCGGTAACGCCAACAGGACTGTACTCACAGTATTTCGGCAGCCCGACGGCGAGACCTTACGGGCTAACCTGTTCATATAAATATACTCAAATCACGCATTTCCGCAACCTTAACCATGACCGTGCTACCGGATTCCCGACCAGGAGATAGCGGGCAACACCCGGAAGGTAATGCCGGCATACAGGTTAGTCGAGGCAGAACGGATAGTCGTATGGCGATATCAGTATGTCCCGGAGGAATATGCCGAAGCGTCCTTCGATACCGGAAGCTCACCCGCCCGATGAATGGGGTCAAATCGACAGGGCTAGCGAAGCAATGCCGCCTCGACGAGATTGAGGCCCGAGGCTGAGACCTGATAACCCGGGAATGCCTGCCCGCCGAGCCGCGCCCCGGCCTGATCGAAAAACTCCAAGGACAGGTTGTACTGGCCGGGCGACAGGACGAAATCAGCCACGAAGATTCGGCCGGGCAGGAGGCGTGCGCAGCGCAAATCGGCGTTTTCAGTCAGATCGGTGACCGCGTCAATCGCCGCTTTCTTCAACCAGCCGCCCAGGCCACCGGAGTCGGCCTTCTGCTTCTGTTTATGCGCGACCAGACCTTTGGCCACGGCCCGGGCGACCGACCTCAGATAGATGAGCGATTGTTTGGCCTCAAACGTTTCCCGCGCAACCTGACCGACATCTTCGAGCAGTTGAAGCTCCCCCAGATATTCGCCGTCGACATACACCTCGATCCGCGCTATCTGCGAGGGGCGATCGACCAACCGGGGTATGGCGAACTTGAAATAGTAGTCTTCGCTGACCGGAACCGGCAAATGGCCGTACTCCGCCTGTTCCATGTCGGGATCATCGTAGAGGACCTGGACCAAGTCCAGGTCCTTGTCGGTGCGGATGCGGAGATTCAGCGCCTCTTTTACCGGCGACAAACCGGCCAGGGCCACCACCGAGAGCACCGCACCATCGTCACTTGCGTAGGTGACTTCAGGCAGCTCAAAATCATAAATAAAGGGCTGGGACTCGAAGGCATGTCGCAAGAGATCACGATCAAGGTCGGCATCGGAATCTTTACCGGTCGCTGCATACATGTGCATGGACAGGTAGCGGGCAAAGGCCGAATTATGAAACCGAACCGGTTTTACCTCATAGTCGATCTCGACCGCATCGGTGTCCTTCTCCGCTCCGCGCTGAAACTGCAGGGCGGCGTCGGCATACTTCTGTTCGAGCAGCTCCAGCTTGAGATTGGCCCTGCGTATCTCAACAAAGGCGTCTTCAAAATTCCCCTTGGCGAGATAGTTGAGAGCGCCGATCAGATTGGTATAGAGAACCTCGTAGTCTTCGCCGGCATAGTCCAGGGCGTTATCATTCAACACCAGTGACAGGGCGGCCTTGGATATACTCTTAGTGAACAGTTCTTCGGCGGCTGTTTCGGCCGCCTGGAGGCGAGCGTTGCTGGTATCATACCGCCCAGCGTAGTGGTAGGCCAACCCGGCGTCTACATAATAGACGACGCGGTCTTTCTCGTCGTACTTGCCGTCCTTTAGTGCTTTTTCCAGCCCGTCCACCACGCCGTCGTAGTTGCCGGTCTGAACCTGAGTGACAATCGGCTCGTAGAAGCCCTTGCGCGTGGCCATCGAGCCGCAGCCGACCAGAAGCAGCGAGAGAACCGGCGGCAGTATGAAGCGCGACCCTGATCGCAACCGGTCAGCCCTCGACTACCACGAAGTCTTGCCCTGTGAAATGCCCTTCTTGATCTTCTTCTGGCCGATCCAGACCTTCTCCATGCTCTCGATATTGACCAGTTCAAGATCGGTCTGGTAGAATACCACCTGCTTGCCTTCTTCCTGATCGACGATCGATTTGATCGCGCCCTGCAGGATGAAATCGGCACCCAGTTCGTTGCGCATCTTCTTCATGGTTTCACGTGAGGCAAATTCCTGCTGCTCCTGGCGTTCGGCACGGATTTCAGCCCGCCAGTCTTTGGCCGCCACAAAGCGCACCTGTGAAGAATTGATAAGCTCGCGTTCAAAATCAGCAATGAAAGTCTCGGTGCCGATGTGCTCATGGCTCAGATTATCAATCGTGCCGACCGTGACCACCGGCTTGTTGCCGGTTGTTCTCGAAAACTCGGTCAGCCAGGGACGCGAGAGACAGTCACTGACCATCTCTTCGGCGACCAGGCGAGCATCGGTATCATTCCACTTGCCGCTCAGGTCGGTCTGGGTGGCTGGATCAAGCCGGGTAACCTGCTTACCGCCGCCGCAACCCAACAAGAGCACCGTCGCGGCAACCACGAGGAACATCCATTTCATAGCTCTTCTCCTTCTATTTCAAACTCCGGACCGGTTTTTTGCATCTATCGTCAGGGCCGGCATGTAGCCGAATCAGCCGGCTCTTTACACCTGTCGGCCATACATATCGCCTGACACGGCAGGTGTCAAGGATTGAGGATGCCGGGAGTTACAACAAGAAGATCTCCTCCGGTCGATAGACCGGAGGAGATCCGATTCCCCCCGGGGTTCCCCTTCCGGGTTTCGAGCCGCCAGCCTGTCCCTCCCCGCCGGGCGGCAGCAGCCCGGTGCTATTGCGTCGTCGAGGCCAATTCAGCGGCTTCGTTTTTCCAGGGTTCGACCAGCGTCTTGATGGCCGGCCCGGTCTTGATGACCAGCCCGTGCTCATCAGTCCCGGCAATTATCCGGCTGCCCGCGCGACAAATCGATGTGATCGTCCGACCCTCCATCCGCGCGACCGGATTAATCTCTTGATTGAACCATGAGACCATTCCGTCCGGCGTACCGACATAGACCACCCAGCCGGCAGCGTCGATCGAGGTTATCACGTCGTTGGGCAGACCCTGCTCGGTTGAGACCGTCTCCCAGCGGCCGCCGTCGAACACGAACATGCCATTGACAGTGCCGAGATAGAGATGGTTGTGGTTAAAAGCGAGCGCCGTGACGTGGTTGAAGAGCGACGAATCCCGCGCCAGGTATCGCTGGCTGTATTCTTCACCGTCCCAGCGATACACACCCTGTCCGTCGGTTCCGATCCAGAGACCGTCATTGTCAGCCACCAGGGCGGTCACCTCGACATCCTCCAGCAGCGAGACACAGCCGAGGATGCTGCGCGCGAACAGCCCCTCGGTCGAGCCGATCATAAGCGACGGACCGTAGCTGCACAGGGCGTTGATTTGCCCCGGGACCTCGTCCTCGACCGGAGCCAGACCGGCGTCGGCCACCTGATACAACCGGTTACCACCGACAAAAACCCCGTCGCCATGAACGGCGAGAGTGCGAAGGTTGTCCTCCGCCGGGCTGACCGAGTACTCACCTGATCCAAGCTCATATTTCGAAGAACAGATCGTTCACCGGCGGCAGGCCGGTCTCGGTGTAATCCCGTTTGACGGCCAGTTCAATGGTCGGGGTTGGTTGAATGCGCGCCACCTGGCTGTCCACGATATTCTCGGCCACGGCGGCGGCGACCGAGTCGATCACTTCGGCGAACACCCCCGGGGTCGCGTCGACATCGGTGTCGTCGGCGCAACCGACCAGGACCATGGACATCCCAGCCATCCCGGCCAGGAGCGTGAAAACGAACGTTAGTTTTTTCATGACTACCTCCTCAGGCTGAGTTTTCGCTTCGGGCTTAGACAACATCCGTGCCCAAGGTCTAACGCGTTGACATTCAACGAGTCGTATCCGGGCTACCCCTGAGGTAGTCGTGGAATATGTGTCAAAAATAACACGCCAAGCGAACCATTTGCGGTAGTGCGTTGTAAAACATATAGTTAGATGTGTCAAGATTGACACAGCAGGACTCTCAACCGGCAGTTTCATCTTGTGCGAGAGTTTGAGCAGGCCTTCATTGGCCTAACCTTGGAGACCAAGCCGGGACGATGATTTCCAGACACCTGTTGGCAGTCTTCATCCTCACAGCCGCATTCGTGGCTTCCAGTTCAGGCGAGGAGATTCGGACGCAAGTATCGGACCTCAGGCTCGGCCGACTCTACTTCCCGTTGGGCGAAGAGGTTCACGTCTACCCGCACTCGCCGTTTATTGTGCTAAGGAGCGTGGATACGGTCTACAGCGGTTACATCGAACACAGCTGGCTGGGGGTGTCGGTCAGTTTTCCTACCGACGGCTTTCTTGATACCCTCGTGCTCGACTCGCTTGAAGCGGCGATTATTCCAGCGGCAGTTGACGGTGCGGCCCGCATTTCTCTCGGTACCAACGTTGCCGGTCCACAACTGCTGGCGGACTCAGTTATGTCGGCCCGCGTTGAATTGGCGACCTACCAGGACGAAAGATCACTGCTGGATGATCTCAGCTCGGGTCTTCTTGATGGGGTCATCACACTGAGTGATCTGGCGGCACGCCCTGAAAATGTTACTACGATATACCACGCTCTGCCATATCTCGTGGCGCTGGTGCCGAATGCCGGGCGGGCGTGCAATGAGCAGGGTCAACTGACCACGTCGCTGTACTACCGTTTTGATGATAGCCGCGTGGCGGTCACTTTTGATGGCGACCGGGTGAGCATGGTCAACCGTCTGGTGCCGTTGACAAACATCGCTGCCCCGGCCGGTCGCCTGTATGCGTACGATCCCGGCCGCGGTCGCGCCCTGTTCGACCGACTGACTCCACATCCGGCTGAAATACGCCTCTACTCCGGCAATCCATTGCTTGACGGCGTCGCCCATTACTTTGCCGATATCATCGCGCGAGATCGCTGCCAGGTCCAATTGACCCGGAGTCGCCGCGACGCGGACATACGAGTAGACTTCGTCCCCTTCAGCGAGTCACTACCCTCAAGCGCTGTCTATTTCGTCTATCACACGCTGGTAACCGACAGTCTTCCCGGGGCTCCGGCCAACGAACACATACGTCGGCTCGGGGTTGAACTGGGCATGATCGAATCAGCCATTCGTTATGGGGATTACTACCGTCATCTGGACATCGCCGGCCGGATCATGAGCGAAGACCTGGGCGTGTTCCCGCTGTTTCGACCCACAGTGTTCCTGCATTCACACAAGCGACTGCAGAATGCGGGTTTCGATCAGGATGGAAGACTCGATTTCACGTCAGCGGTTATTGTGGAGCTACCCCAAGCGAGCGAGGAGCAGACACAATGAGTTTCACCGGCCGCATCCGGCTCTTTCTGATCGCGGTGGCCCTCTTCCCTCCGGCTCTCATGATGCTGGTCGTCTACGTCTATTCGTCCAGCCAGGAGGAAACCCGGTATCATCAAAACGCCGCCGATGATCTGCGCAAGCTGGCTGAATACCGTCTCCAGTTTCGTCAGCAACTGGTCTCTTCGCTGCAGAACGTCGCATCTCACAGTTGGTTCGAGCGATCCGTCCGCCTGGCCGAGCGCGGACGAGCCGCACAGGTGGATTTTGCCGATGTGCGGGCAAGCGGGCTCGATTTCTACGAGCTGATATCCCCGGACGGCCGGGTGGCGGCGTCAGATCATCGGCCGGGACTGGTGAGCGAAGCACTGAATATCGGAGACGGCCTGGCTGTGGGTGACAGTGCCGTCATATACGAGGCGGTGGAGTATGACGTCGAAGGGCGTCATGCCACCCTTGCCGGAACGTGGCGCGGCGCGTCGGGCTACCGGATATACGGCGGCTTCTATCTGGAGCGGCGCTTCACCCCGATGGCGCGGAATCTCATCCACGGGAATCTGGAGATCAGGTTCGCCGAAGGGAATACCCCGGCGGGCACTACGAATCTAACCCATGGTTCGCTTTACCGCAGCGGCGACAGCCTGCTCGCGGTTCTGTTCGGCGGAGACGATGCCGGATATACACTGACCGCCACCTTCGCGCCGCCGGACCAGAGCGCCGTGTTTTCATCGTTCACCGACGCCATCAGTATTGTCGCCCTGGTATCGGTGCTGGCCGCGGTCGGGCTCGGCATATTCATTGCCGCCCGGGCGCGGCGGGAGTTTGCTAATCTGATCGATGCCTTCGGCCGGGTGGCCGGGGGTGATCTGAGCACGGCGGTGATGGCCTATTCTGAAGGTGAGTTCTCCAATCTGGCCGATTCGTTCAGCGAAATGACGGGTAAACTCCGGCGCTCACAGGAACGCCTGGCCACCAGTGAGAAGATTGCCGCCTGGCAGACCATGGCGCGCAAGATCGCCCATGAAATAAAGAACCCGCTCACGCCCATCGGCCTGAGCGCCGATGACCTCCGGCGCTCGTATCAGGAAAAACTGCCCGGTTTCGACCAGACCCTGGACAAGAACACCCGCCTCATCCGAAGCGAAATCCAGCGCCTGACCCGTCTGCTGGACGAATTCGTCTCGTTCGCCCGAATGAAATCGCCCGAGATCAAAGAAACAGAGATCAGTGCGATAACGGCGCCGTTGCACACGCTGTACCGGGATCAGGTGTCAGACGGGAGACTTGTCATCGTTGACCATACAACACGGGCAGCGACGAAGCTGGATCCTGATCTTATCGAGCAGATGCTGGTCAACCTGATTAAGAACGGCTTCGAATCCGGGGATTCGACCACCGTAACGGTAAACTTCGCAAGTGAGGATAACGGCTTGCAGGTAGTCGTGTCCGACACCGGACCGGGTTTCTCGGCGACTGTTCTGGAACGGCAGTTTGAACCGTATCTGTCGTCGAAGAAAGACGGCACCGGGCTCGGGCTGGTCATTTGCCAGCGGATCGTGCACGATCACGGCGGCCATATCGAACTGAGAAACCGTGACGAAGGAGGCGCGGAAGTGGTTGTCCGGCTTCCGCAGAACTGATGGCGCGCATATTGATCATAGATGACGAGCAGAATATCAGAAGCTCGCTCAAGGATGCGCTGGGCAGGCGCGGTCACGAGTGTGTTACCGCCGACAGTTTCGCGCAGGGCCAGCAGTTCGCCCAGGCCGAATTCGACCTTATTTTTCTGGATGTTTTCCTCGGCGACGGCTCCGGGGTCGATCTGCTAAAGGAGATACTCACGCGCCGCCCCGAAGCATGCGTGGTCATGATCTCCGGGCAGGCCGATATCGACACCGCGGTGCAGTCGATTCAACTGGGCGCGTACGATTTCATCGAGAAACCGCTCTCGCTGGACCGGGTGCTCATCACGGTCGACAACGCCACCCGCACATCGCGCCTGCGCGTCGAAAAAGAACGCCTCGCCGGGATCGTGTACGGCGATCTGGTGGGCGAGTCGGAGCCGATCAAAAGGGTCAAAGACGAGATCGTCCGCTCGGCTCCGCGGGCCCAACGGTTTCTCATCCTCGGCGAGAACGGCACCGGCAAGGAACTGGCCGCTCACATGATTCATCGGCATAGCCGGAACGGCGACGGCCCGTTCGTGGCGGTCAACTGCGCCGCGCTGCCGTCGGAACTGGTCGAGTCGGAACTGTTCGGCCATGTCAAAGGCTCGTTCACCGGTGCCACGCGGGACCGGACGGGACGGTTTGTCGAGGCCGACGGCGGGACGATCTTCCTCGATGAAATCAGCGAAATGCCGCTCGAGGCCCAGGCCAAAATCCTGCGCGTGATCGAGACCCGCGAGGTTACCCCGGTCGGCTCGGACCGCACGCAGACGGTGGACTGCATTATTATCGCGGCGTCGAATCGCAATCTCGAAGAACTCGTGATCGAGCAGAAGTTCCGCCAGGACTTGTACTATCGCTTGAATGTCGTGACCCTGGTCATGCCGCCGCTGCGTGAGCGGATGAGTGATATAGCGATGCTGGCCGAGTATTTCCTGAGGAGATTCGCTTCCGAGTCAGGCGGCGAGTGCAGACAGCTGGATGCGGGCGCAATCGGGCTGCTTCAGAAACTACCGTTCCGGGGTAACGTGCGCGAGTTGAAGAACCTCATGGAGCGGGTGAACATCTACTACGACCATAGCACAATCACGGCTGTCGACCTTCAACCGTTTCTTCCCCGCGATGAGTCCGATGACGCGGCGACGTTGAAAGACGCGGTGGAGCGGTTCGAGCGGGACTACATCAAGGCGGCGATTGACCGCAACGACGGCAACATGGCCGAGGCCGCCCGCCAGCTGGGCCTCGAGCGCTCACACCTGTACAAGAAGATCAAGAAGCTGGGGTTGTAGGGCTGGTGGCCCACTATTTATGGTGGGGTATACGGTTCCACACGACGATAACCCCGCCTAGTGATGTAGTCACACGCAATCTTCACCTACCCCAAGGGGTCGGGCACCCGGCCTGTGGTCCTGAAATCATTCGCTCAGTCAATGCCTATCGCTCCATGTCAATGTAGGCGTGAAACGCCACCTAACTATAGGTGTTTGTGTGATGGTCACTTTACTCATCTCCATCAAGATTCTTCTGCGTTTTCTGCCTTTTGCGCTTCGAGGATGTGCTCGTCTCAGATTCCAGCGTTCGCCTCAAGATATGCTCAAGCATTCTAGGAAATTCCATCATAAACATATGAGCTTCCTTGGGACCAATGCCCAACTCCTCAAGAAACGGGCCACGCATTGTCATTTCAGAGAAGCGACGAAGTCTCTTCAACTCGCGCTCAATAGAATCAATATTCCCCGTTTTGACTGCCCTATAGAGCTCCATAGCGAGTTCATAGAGCCAAGGCATATCATCACGAACCAGACTCGCCGCCATGAGGATAGCAAGGGGGTCACCCGGTTCTCCACACATATGCATTAATTCTTCGAACATCATCGGATGAAAATGTCTAGGACGACGACGACGAGAAAGCACACCTTCATCAGAGACGGTGTTTTCAAGATCCCTGAAACGCGCATCCAGTCCTCGAACACCAGCAACTAACTCTTCAAGGATTTCATGTTGTGGGCGCATATGTTTCTCTGTGGGAGCTTGATCTGGAATTGTCGTAAGACGATTTTCGAATTCTGGCCATAGAGCTGAGAATAGCTGTTTGGCTCGGTCGTCCGGAATTGCCTCCTCAGTTGTTGCATGATTGATCGACTGGATTACCTCGCCTAACCCTGCTTTTTCCACCTTCTTGGCTTGAAATTGCGCAAGTGGTCCACTGATGTCACTAAACTCAAGACCATAAAGCAAGGGGACCACACGTGCGCCCTGCATGGATTTGGCGAGCGCTCCAGCTTCAAACAGAACCCATGGTGCTGCAACGTTTTCTGGAGTTACACAAATAATTCCAAAGTTCGAGGCCTCCAGCTCTTTTGCCACTTCTTGAGCCCATCGGTCCCCAGCTGCCACATCTGCTTCAGACAACCATGGTTCAACATAATGAAGGACCAAGGGCAACCAATCTCGTAGGGCCTGAGCAAGTACTTGGCTCCGCTCTCTACTCCAACTGATAAATACCTTCATCTCCTTACCCCTTCTTCGGGACGTGCGCTCCATTCGGTTTTCAGTGGAACCCATGGGCGCAGTTGGATTTTCTTATTTAATGAGAACACAAACTCAAAATAGCTGGATTTCGAAGGCAGTGCAAGGACGGGTGGCCCGCCTTTTAGGCGGGTTTCTTTTCTGGGTGCCCCAACCGCTTGCGGTGGGATTAGATTCTGCATTGTCGCCCCGATCAAAATACACAGGTTCTACACAAAGATAACCCCGCCAACCCATGTTGTCACGCCCAATCTTCACCCACCCCAAGGGGCGGGGCACCCGGCTACCTCAGCATCTTCCGCGTCATCACCGGTTGTCAGGACCGCAGGGGTCCTGACCTACCAGAGCGCGAATCCGCTCCACATCCCCCTGCGCTTTTTCGTAGTCGGCCGGACGGCCGATGTCGCGCCAGAAGCCGCCGTAAGGATATGCGAACACGCGCCGCTGGTGCCGCAGCATGTCGAGCATCAGCTGATCGAAACCGTACGGCTCGTTGTCCGGCACCAGGTCGAGAACCGACCGGCTAAAAACATAGATTCCCATCGAGACCACAAACGAGTAGTCCGGCTTCTCGGTGAACGAGACCACCCGGCTGTCGGTATCGAACTCGAGCACGCCGTAGTCGATTCGCTCGGTCCCTTCGTAGGTGGCGACGGTCAACTCGGCCGAGCGCTCCAGGTGAGCCTGGTGGAGCGCACCGATATTGAGATCAGTCAGGATGTCGCCGTTGGCGACCACGAAATTCTGCGGCAGGTCTTTGATCAGTTTCAGCGGGCCGACCGTCGAGAGCTGGTTCGGCTCCTGAGAGTACTCTATCTGCAAGCCGAAGCGGGAGCCGCCGCCCAGGCGGGTTTCGATCTGGTCGGCCATGTGGCTGACCGCCATGACCACCCGGCCGATCCCGCCTTTCTTGAGCTGCCCCAACAGG
>SMTZ1_10004586_pt1 | contig 13870 bp, 14 predicted proteins | sample DeeMarSWOR136_30_FD_25667 | JGI IMG/M metagenome (IMG submission 25667) | reverse complement strand
GCACCCATTCTTGTAGCCTTTTCGATTAGACGTTGCAATGATTCTCTCCGCGCCTTTTCGGCCTCTGAACTGTACGTGGTAACTTCTCCGCCGAACATCCCTTCAATCCCAGCTACAAATTTTCCGCCCACCCCTCTAGTTCGAACAGTCAAGCCGTGAACAACACCTAAAACCCTCACAATCCGATAGCCAGGCAAAGTTGGAGTGGTCACAACCATCATGTGTGTCTGTTGAGCTGAATTAACTTTGAGTGACGCTCCGCAATCTGGGCAAAACAGGGCGTCAGCAGGAGCTTTTTTTCCACATTTCGGGCAGTATACTTCGCTCATGAACCTTCTCGAAATCTTTAACCAAACGGTACATTTATGCTTTGTGCACTTCCAAAAAAGCGCAGTCAAAGCTTGAAACACAAATCATATAGCGTATTGGTTGCAAACAGTATTACAGCACGGTGAAACTGTCTTCATGCAAAGGTCTTATTCACGGTTACTGGGCGTAATCGGAAAGCCCAACACAGGCAAATCAACGTTTTTCAGCGCCGCAACTCTGGCGCCAGCTGAAATCGCAAATTACCCCTTTACAACAATAAAACCCAACCGCGGCTTCGGCTACGTGCGAACACCCTGCGTCCACGAAGAATTCGAAGTTAAAGACAACCCAAAAAACTCTCTCTGCCTCGACGGCGTAAGACTCGTTCCCGTAGAAATGATTGACGTTGCAGGTCTCGTTCCCGGAGCATGGGAAGGACGCGGACTAGGCAACCAGTTTCTTGATGAGCTATGCCGAGCAGACGCGTTTGTCCACATAGTTGACGCCTCAGGCAGAACAGACTGCGAAGGACGCCTATGCAAGCCAGGCGAGCACGATCCATTGGAAGATGTGCAGTTCTTGGAACGTGAGATTACTATGTGGATGGCGTCAATAATCAAAAAAGACTGGTCGAAAATCGCCAGAACAGTCGAAGCCGAATCAAAAGACCTCTACAGCATGCTTGAAGAAAGGTTAAGCGGCTTATCCATAAAACGCAGCCACATTTTCGAAGCCAACAGAAAAGCAGGCTTAAACGCTGACAAACCAACCGCGTGGAGCGAAGATGACTTCTTAAAATTCGTGGATACGCTGAGGCGAGTTTCGAAGCCGATGCTAATAGTAGCCAACAAAATGGACTTGCCATATTCTGAAGCAAACTTGGAGAAGCTAAAGGAACTTGATTATATAGTTATTCCCTGCTGTGCGGAAGCTGAACTTGCTCTCAGGCGGGCGTCTGAAAAGCAGCTCATCGATTACAAGCCCGGTGACTGCAACTTCAAAATACTGCAACCAGAAAAGCTGTCCGAAAGCCAAATCAAAGCTTTGGAAACCATACGCGAAGTGCTTATTAAAAACGGTTCCACTGGCGTCCAACACGCCATAAACATGGCTTACTCCAAACTCCTAAGCATGATTACTGTGTATCCTGTTGAAGACTTGGAGCATTTAGCTGACCACAACGGTCGGGTCTTGCCTGATGTTTACCTCGTTCCCTATGGAACAACTGCGCGTCAATTTGCTTATATAATCCACACAGAGCTTGGCGAAAGCTTCATTTATGCCCTAGATGCCCGAGAGCGGAAGAGAATCGGTGAAAACACTGTTCTACGGGACAGAGATGTCATTTCTATTGTAAGCGCCAAAAAACGCGCCTAACAAACTATTACGTGCCATATCGTCGTTTGCGCGTTTGAAAAGTTCGAATCGCTCGCAAGAGGTCTATCAGGCGGAAATCAGGCCAATAAACATCTAAGAAGGCAAGTTCGCTATATGCAGATTGCCAGAGCAGAAACCCACTCAGCCTTTCTTCGCCTGAGGTTCTGATGATTAAGTCTGGTTCTTGATTGGGCATGTGCGATGTGTACAGGTACTTTTCAAAAGTTTTTTCGTTTACGTCGTCAAGTGTTAATTTGCCCTCTCTTACCTTTTCCGCGATTTTTTTAGCTGCGTCAACAATTTCTGCTCTGCCACCATACGCAAAAGCGAAATTCAAAAACTGATTGTCATAGTTTTCCGTGGCTTTCTCCACATCCGCGATGAGCTGCTGTAGGCTTTTTGGCAGAAGCTGTGTTCTGCCTATGACTTTAACGTGGACTTTGTTTCGGTGTATGCGCTCGTCAGTCAAGAGCTTGCGGAACTTTTCCTCAGCGATCTTCATGATTTCCTCGATTTCTTCTGGTGAACGCATGAAATTTTCTGTGGAAAATGTGTAGAGAGTTACGAATTTCACGTTGAGTTTCTCGCACCAGTCTAAAAGCTGCTCAACGGTTTCAGCGCCTTTCTTGTGACCTAACCACGGGTTTAGCTCTTTTTCCGAAGCCCATCGTCTGTTTCCATCCAAGATTATGGCAATGTTCTCCAGTTTCTCGCCGTTTTTAACTTGGGACCATAACCATCTTTCGTAAAGTTTGTAGGCACCGATAACGGAGAGCAGTTTCTTGAGCATTAACTGAACCTCACATTTTAAGGATTGGACCGAGCTTTATTTGTTTACCAGAGGAAAAAGCCTTGATGGTTCAATTAAATCTTGCTATACTTCAGGTGGAATGACGTTGAAGTTATTGCTGTTTTTCCGAGGGTACCAACGCGTTTTCTTCAAACTCGTCGCCATCATCTTCAGACTTTTTGAAGAAGTCTCTGGTGGATCGGTGGATAATGATTACTAACAGAACGGAAGCGATGGCTATGAGTATGCCGACGACTATGGTAAACACCAAGTTGGAAAAATTAGGATCGTCGAATCCCACTCCTGGCGCGAGAAGGATGTTTGCGGTTGCGTCAAGGATCCAGCGGAACCAAGCAACAGACACCACCACAGCAACGTTTCGAAGCAATCGTGCGTCCCGTTCAAAGTACAAGCGTATGCTTCTACCAAAAAGCACGATACCTATGCCGACAACCATAAGGTCCATTAATCCTTTGATGAAGAAAGCCGCCACTCTATTAAGCACGCTAATCCAGCCAGCCAAATCGGGGCTTGGTGGTACTACGTTAGCACCGGCGCTGGCTGTTCCTAAATAGACGCTGACAGCTATGCATAGGACTCCAGCAATTATGGAATAGTTTGAGATCTGCACTGGAAGAGGCGGAGGCGAGTATTCCCTTGCCCATCTGTAAAAGTTTCTGGCTCCTCTGTCAACTCCGAAACCTTTGAAGAGTAGAACCCCGCCCAGAATAAGAACTATGGATATAAGATAATAGTTAACGGCGCCAGGTATTATGTAGAATACTCCATAAAGGAAAAACAGCAGGCCCGGTATGCCTAAGGCTATCCGAGCGTATCTGGGATTTTCCCATATGAGTCTAAGGTAACGCGAAAAAAGCGCAGCGGTTTCTTCAATGGACTCACTATGTTTCACGACTATTCTTCTAACGGATGAAACCGGCACTCTTGATTCCACAAGGGGCAAAACTGCCTCGTCTGAATAGCCGTCTGTAACCAAAATAATTTCACTTGCGTTGAACGAACCCAACAACTTGCCTAGTTCCGCAACCAATTTTCTATCTGCGCCTACGCCTCCCAATTCTGATCCAGAAATAGTTGCGACCTCAAAGTTTTCTTCAGGTTGCTTTTCGCTTTGCAGGCGGTCATAGAGACGGACGGCTTCGAACATGGCGTTGGCGTCTGGTTCTTCAGGGTCTCGCAGGGCTAAGGACACTGCAGCGTCCAAGTTTGAGGTTCTTCCCAGAAGAGGCGTTTTTATTCCCGCTTTTGTTTCTATATCCCCGTCTCTGTCAACGCATAAAATTAGAATGCGATTCTTGATTTGCTGCTCCGTTTCTTTTTTAGTCATCTATTTTCTGTTCCTACTTTTCGTTACAAGTTAAACTTTAATCTTGTGTTTGTGGGTCCTGTGGGTCGTCGTCTGCGAGCAGTTTGAACTCGTCCCAGCTCAGTTTTTCGCCGCGTTGCAGTTTATCTCTTGCTTGTGTTTCAAGTTTTTCTTTGAGAGCTTGCTCCGCATTTTTCTTTCTTTTTTCGTCTTCTTGCCGTAAAGTGTCTTGCAGCTTTTTCCTTTGTTCTGTTAATTTATTAATTTCTTCGCGTAAGGGCTTAACTTGTTCTTTCGCTTGGATGTAAACGACGTGCAAGCTATCGGCTTCACATTTGTTGTTTTTTGACTCGCTTATTTTGGCTATCATTTTCGCGTGGATTTCTTGGCTTCTTGCAGCGGTTTCGGTTAGTTCTTGGTGATCGGTATCTGCATTTGTTTCAAGCGTTTCAAGTTCTTTCCGTAGTTCGGCGATTTTTTTGACGTGCTGATCGATTTTCTTGTAGATGTTTAGTTGCGTTTCGAGTTGCTTGACGTTTTCTATTAGCCTTTTCTCCTCTTCATTGTCAAGTGAAGTGGTTTGAATCCTCCATTCTATATCTTCGAACTCTTTTTGTAGTTCTCGGCGGCTTTCTTTGGGTGTTTTCTTTTTTAGCTCTGTGATTTTTTGGCTGGTCGCTTTTACCTCTTCGATATTTGCCCTGATTCTGGTGCGTGTCTCGTCACGCTGCTGCTTCAGAGTTTTTACTTTTTCGTTTAGATTGTTGCGTTCATTTTTGAGTTCGTGGATCTCTTGGCGCAGTTTCTTGATTTCTTCGTTGAGTTCATCTCTTTTTTCAACATGTACTTTTGTTTCAGCGTTTGCGTGGTTCACTTTTTCTCTTAGTGCGGCGAGTTGCTGGGTGATCCTTGAGATTTCTTTCGTTTTCTGTTGTTCTGTCAAGAGTTATCCTCTATGTATGTTGCAATAATAAACTTATGATTTTTAAATTAATATTCGTTTCAGGCGTGGTTTACCCGTTTTTATTATCGAGTTTCTTGTTCTGGTTATTATAAGTTTTAAACAGAATTGCTCAAAGTGGCGATGTCTCCCGCGCACCCTTGCCCTTTTTTTTCGGCTTTAGAAAATTAGGGTTGCTACTACCTTTTTTTACCGTAGACTTTTCTGTTCTTCTGAAAAATTGCTGTTCGTATCGAACTAAAAACAGCGGCTCAACTGCCATTTTTCGCCTAATTTCAACTGGCACGAACTTCAACGCCTCTAAATCTTCTAAGGCTCCTGATATGTGTTTTCGAGTGACCTCTTCCCATATGCGGGCCACAAACGATTCAATTTTAACGCTATTGTCATTTTCTGAATTGAATAAAACTTCATTTTTAGCATTTTTCATTGATGAAAAAAGTTCTCGAATTTCGGTTTTTTTTAATTATAGAAGCCCTTTTTCTAACGGTTTGCGTAACTATTTCGCCTTCTGCGATAGATATAGCATAATCAACCTAGTAAGGAGAAACATGCTTATTTACGGCTTTGAACAGTGAAAGTAGTTAAACTGTTCAGAAAAACCCGCCCCCCTTTCTTTTTTGATGATTTAATTTTGGGTCTATAATCAAATTTTAGTCTGAGTTTTATAAAAAAATTTTTTCGTTTGCAGACGATTAATTTATAAATGTATATTTACGATAAGATTTGCTCAATTAATCAGCTGTTAATAGAAGGGTATGATATGAAACAAGCCGATGTTGTAGTGATAGGAGGTAGTGCAGCTGGACTTCCAGCGGCAATAACAGCAAGAAGGCATTATCCAGAAAAAAGTATATTGTTGATACGGAAAGAGAAACAAGTGCTGATACCTTGCGGTATTCCATATATATTTGGCACGGTCGGGACCCCAGAGCGCAACTTGATACCTGACGGTGCGCTTCAAGCTAATAATATAGAGCTCATTGTAGATGAGGCGAAGGAGCTAAGCCCAAAAGAGAAAAAACTAATTCTGGCAAGCGGAGAGTCAGTAGTATATGATAAGTTAGTGCTGGCAACCGGTTCATTTTCTTTGGTTCCCCCTATTCCTGGAATTGATAAGAAAAATGTTTATCCAATAAAGAAGGATGTCCAACATCTGGAAAATTTGCTAAATGCATTAAATGGTGCAAAAGACTTAGTAATTTTGGGTTGCGGGTTTATTGGCTGTGAATTTGCTGACGAGTGCAAAAAGAACCGGGATATTAACGTAACAATCGTGGAGATGCTTGATCAGTGCCTACAAATTGCTTTTGGTGAAGAGGCATGCAGATGTTGCCAAGAGGTCGAAGACTATCTCACAAATAAAGGTATAAACGTTATTACAGGAGCCAGGTTAGAGGAGGTTTTAGGTGATGGTAAGGTTACAGCTGTTAAACTATCTAACGGTCAGGAAGTAAAGGCAGATTTATTGATTATTGGGATTGGTGTGAGACCCAATATTGCGCTTGCTGAAAAAGCCGGTTTGGCAGTTGGCAAAGGGGGAATAATTGTCGACACCACTATGAGAACGTCAGACCCGAATATTTTTGCGTGTGGCGACTGCGCTAGTAAATTTTCGTTCTTTACTGGTCAGCCCTCAGGTTTGAGACTCGCGTCAATAGCTACAACCGAAGCCCGTATTGCAGGCGCAAATCTATACGAAATTAGCAGGAAAAACCCAGGAGTTGTCGGGGTTTTCTCCACGGCGCTTGGGAACTTAACGGTGGCTATGGCTGGGATGAGCGCGAAAGGTGCAAAAGAATGTGGATTCGACGTGGTAACAGGGGAAGCTGAAGCTGCCGATAGGCATCCTGGAGGAATGCCGGGCATGTCCAAGATGTGGGTCAGACTGGTATTTAACAAAGTAAACGGAGAATTGGTTGGCGGAGCTGTCAGAGGCGGTCCAAGTGCTGGAGAACTTATCAACACGATTAGCGCATGCATTCAGAATAGGATGAGGGCTACCGATATTGCGACATTCCAGATCGGAACTCATCCTGCTGTTACAGCTTCACCGATTGCATACCAATTGGTAAACGCTGCAGAAATGGCACTAAAAAACATGAAGGGTTAAAATCAAAATTTGGCTTTTCAACTATTTTGGTTTTATGCACAAAATCAAACGAGCCAAATTTTAAATAGAATTGCGCTTAGGGTGATTTTTCCCGCGCAACCCTTTTCCCTAAAAATATGCTTTAAAGGAAATGCGATAAGCTTTTTTAAACTTTGATAATAAGCAATGATTACAATGAAATATTATCACGTATTCATACAAAGCTTGGAAAAGGGGGGTCTTTGGAGGCAAGGTATTAGTTTTGATCACTCCAAAGAAAATATGATTGAATGCATTATCTTACCTTTTAATGAAAAGGAACCCTTTAGGTTTGGTGGAAGATTGGTAGATTTAGAGAAAATTGACAAAATTCTAGTCTTTGAATCTAACATGCCAATGAGTGAAGTAGTTCTTCCTAATGGGGAGAGCCCCCATGAGGCAGATATGGCTTTTCTTATTCACAGTTTCTGTGAAGGTAAGGTTATCGGTGTTCGTGAATGTACTTCTGAAAATATTCAGCCATCCAAATCAGAGAAAAAAGAGTAATACTAAATAGAATTGCTCAAAGTGGCGATGTCTCCCGCACAACCCCCTCTTTTTACTTTCATCAAGACCAGTTCCCCCTGTTTTTGAGTGGAAAGGAGGTGGAAACGCAAGTCTATAAATTGGGTGCTGCACTTACCAAATAATTACATAATAAACTACTGTGTCATCAAAGTAAGGTGCTTCATGGACTGTTCTATCATAATAGACTTCACCGATTGTTAAAGTAACAATTTCGTCTGTTTGTGTTTCAATAAAAATCAATCCATTATCCAATGTGTTAAAACATGTAATACCATGAACTACGTTATCAGGAAATTCAATGTATACACATCCAGCTCTAAATCCCGCATTAAAAGCGTTGTTTTTAAAATCAGCCACAAAATTCATACAAACATACTCATCTGCTATCCATTCGTTCTTATCTGTCTGGTCAGAAACAATAAAAGCCATCGCCTCAGCATATGTAGGGTCACGTATATTGAACCCACTGCCTGCGCCATCTACTACACCTTTTTGGTAACCTTCTGCTTTCCCATCATCAAAACCACTATTGTAACTTTGAGTTACTTCATTTTCTAAAGTTGTGACTTCTGATTGCAAGTTTGAAACCTGAGACTGCAAAGTAGTTTTGTCTGCTTCTAACACAGTCACTTTAGATTGAAAATCTAAAACCTGAGATTCTAGACTCGAAACTTGAGATTCTAGGACCGCTTTGTCATTTTCAATTTGAGTAAGTTCATCTGACTTAAGTTGTTGTTCATCCCCCTCCTGATTCAGCATTATAACAGTCGTTAAAGAGACTGCCAACAGGAAGATCCAAATTGAACCAAGTATTTTTTTCTTCAAAGGCCCTCCCCCTATTATATTTCAGTTTGAAAGAGTATAAATTCTTTATTTAGTAAGGCAAGTGCGCGTTAATATCCCTTTTTTAAAATCTTTTTAGATAAAAAGTGGCCGAGGTGAGGTATTTTGGTTGGTTTTAGAGCCTCTCGTAACCTTTTCTCCCTCTTTTTGCGGATCTTCAGAAAAATAGAACTGTTTAGCTAACAATAGTTAGGTAAATATTTAACTAACCAAAAAGCGCGCGCATTAGAAGAGTCTATATGACAGTTAATTTTCCATATTTCCCAGTGGAAAGCTGCAACACATTTCTGAAAGATTTAGCGTAACCATTCTCGATTTTGACTTTATCGCCAACCATAACCTGTCTAACCTGTTCATTCCAGAGCGTTAAAGTTATTTTTCCTGTTTCATCTTTAAGCGTAGCATCTGCAACCATTAAAACTCGACCATATCTACTGCGTACCTCACGCGCGTAAGATTTCTCCGTAACTTCTGCTTCAATGTTGATTTCACTATCGCCCTCTTTAATATCGCTTATTTTCACTTTATACACATCCCTTAACCAAACTCTTCCAGCCGGTAATAAGGACTCTCCCCTTCCCAAACATGACCAACCAACTCAAAAGTTTTACGTCTTAGAAAATTACTTTTGATATATCATAAGGCGAGTTACTTCCAATTCATCTATCGTATGTCTCCCGCGCACCCTTCCCTTTCTTTTTTTGTAGAACATTGTTTTGTAAAGGAAGCTCAACGGAAAGGTTCAGCGAGTTTTACGTGTGCATCCTTGCGGTTTTGGTTCAAGCCGGTTCAAGCGTTCTCTGATTTCCACTTTGACTTCTCTATCCCTTTCAACTCTTAACGCCCTCTTTAAGAGCTTCCTAGCCAATTCCAAACTTTTTTCTCCAAAATTCCTTTCAAAACTGGTTAGGTTTTTGCCGGTTGACCCGATGCTTCGAGGTAGCACGCAAACAAAGTTAGCTGGGTAATCCTTAGACGCCTCTAAGTCAACAACAGCAAATTTGATGTAATCTTTACTCGAATAGTCGTTCAATTCATTTCTCTTGAATATAGACAAACTCAACTTCATGACGGGTAGCTCAATTAGCTGTCCGCTGTTCGCTCGGCATCTAATAAACGTTCACCATTAAAATAGAGCAAAAGTCCAAACACTACTACCATATAGCCCTTCTCGCCATAGCGGACAAGCAACCTTCCCTTTTTTCAAATTAAAATCAAAGTGGTCGAGGTGAGGTAGCCTCGGCGCAAGTGGAGATATCTCCCGTCTAAATTCTGTTTCTTGCTGCAGGTTTTTTCTTCCGCATAACTCCCTTTTTTAAAATAAGTTTTCGATTTGTAAATACTTAGAATCTGCATTAAAATCTGCAAAACATCAGGTTTGCAACGCTTGGAAACATTTTTTTACTTCAAAGCTCTTTTCAGGTAGGGATATCTGCAAATGAAGCTAAACTGGATTGTCATTCTTTTAACTGCGCTATTCTTATTTGGTGTAGGCTTTCTAATATTACACAATCAATACACGCAAATAGGAGTCTGGTTTCAAATCTCAGACCTTCATCACGAAACTTTTGCTCTCTTCTCTTTTGCTCTTGCCCTTGGGATGTTATTAGGTGCAGTTATTCTAAAAATATCAGGATCAACGGAGTTGCGCTCAAAATCTACTTCGCGCTCTTGATATTTATGTCCGCAATTCTTTCCTCTTTTTCTAGCCAACATAAGAAAGGTAAATAATTTCGTTAACTAACCAGACAGTATTCTGTTTGGATTTTAGCCATTTGTATTTCTGTTGAACAAGTATACATTTTGTATCCTTTTTGGAAACTCTTATTTTCTTTCAATCAGAATTTTTAGGTATGACCAAAGCTGATTTTCCTGAGACTCTGAGAGCTCAGCTTAAAGAGCAGGGTTATTCTGATGAGATGATTAAGGAGCTTTGGAAATGGTATGATTCTTCAGAGAAAAAGGGCGTTGCCAGTTACTGAAATAAAACATTTAACAAAGTGTTCTATAGAATAAGAAAGGTAAATGTATATTTAATTATCGTTTAAGAATATTTAACTAACCAAAGCTGGGGATGGGAATTGCATCCACATAGTATGGAGATATCTCCCTCAAAACTCTCCTTTTTTATTCTCTAAAATGAGATTTATGTTCGCATCTTGTTTTTTATTCCCGATAACCTTCGGGAAAACACCTATCCCAAATCAAAACCCATACCATCTAGAGGTGATATTTGACTTGATAAGGCAAACATGTTCAGCAGTTTGTGAACCCGACACATGCGATACCTTCCAGTTTATGGCAAAGACCTTAAGAATGAAGGTGTTGCATCCAGGAGGTTTACATGCCACTAAATTATTGGCAGAAAAATGCAAAATCTCATCAGACATGCTTATTCTCGATGTAGGTTGCGGGAGTGGACGAAGCGACATCTTCCTATCAAACAAATATGGCTGCAGAATTGTTGGAGTGGACATTGAAACAGAGACCCTGCTAAAAGCCCAAGCTGAAGCCGTTTCAAACGATCTAGGTGATCGAGTTGCATTCAGAATCGCCAACGCAAACGACCTCCCTTTTCAAGATCAGACCTTTGACGGAGCAATCTTTCAAGCTGCACTGATATTCACCAATAAAACCGAAGCTTTGCAATCAGTACATCAAAAGATTCGCTCTGGGGGCTTTCTTGGAGTAATAGAACTTGCTTGGAAAAAGCCACCCACAGAGAACATCGTCACTAAAGTTAGAGAAACTCTATGTGCCGCAGCAATTAACACTGAAACCCACTGCGATTGGATTCGATTGTTCAGAAAGTGCGGTTTTGAGGTAATCCATTCAGAACTACTAGACCATAAATTTAGCTTCAGTGGAATATTTGAAAATGAGGGACTGCTTTCCTCGCTGAGAATTGCTATAAAATGCATCAACGACGAATCTGTGAAAAAGAAGATGGGACAAATCACAAGCCTTTTCAAAGAAACAGGCGCATACCTAGGTTACGGTATTTACGTAGCTAGGAAGAAATAAGTTGATAGAAGCTCTGTTGGATATCCGAATTCCCGAGTTGTGGGTTACTCCAGTAACTGAAAAGTTTGATGTTGAGGTGTCTTGCCAAATTGGGGGATACTCAACCAAGGCTGGTTGGGGCAGCGTAAGGATGAAAGGCGACGACGGGATATTGGATCTTGCGATTAAGGAGATCAGGGATCATCCTTCTGTTGGCGGTGTCACGGTTAAGACTCGTCACACGGGATATATTACATTCATCGTGGATGTGGTGAAATGCAAGGCATGTGAGGTTTTAATGAAGGCTAAAGCGTTCATGGTTTTTCCCGTGAGCATCCACAAAGGGCGGATGAAATGGTTGCTGATAACAGATGATAATCCGACAGTAGGAAAGATTGTGGATGACTTGGAGAAGTGTGGATGTGACGTAAGGATTGAGAGGGTTACTCCTTTTGGGGGAAGGGGAATCTTGACTGAGAGGCAGGAAGAGCTTGTTCGGGTTGCTCTAGCCTCAGGTTTCTTTGATTTTCCTAGAAAGATGGGCACCATTGAACTTGCGAAAAAACTTGGCATATCAGTCTCAACCCTTTCTGAAGTTTTGAGGGCTACCCAACGTCGAATTTTTTCTGAATATTTGCAATCGTAAATTGTGTTCTCACAGAAGATACCAGAATTTATTCCAACAGAAAAAGAGATAGACCAGTTAATCGCTGGATGTGGCAGAAAAACCGCTACGATGCTTCAAGTGATAAAGGAAACCGGCATGCGTATAGGCGAATGCCTAAGTTTGAAATGGAGTTGCGTAAGTTCTGAAGCTCACACAATAACATTGAACACACCTGAAAAGAACAGTTTGCCACGTATCTTCAAAGTGGCATCTAAGCTAATTGGTATGCTTCAATTATTGCCTAAGAAACAAGAAAAAATCTTTGGCAAAACCCTAAGCAGAAACGCCAGCATTAACTTGCTCAAGCAACGTAGGAGAATAGCCAAAAAACTTCAAAATCCGAGAATAGGGAAAATCCACTTTCATTTAATACGCCATTGGAAGGGCACGATGGAATATCATAAGACGCAGAGCATAATCAAAGTGCAAAGGTTTTAGGTCATAAGAGTGTTTTGAACACTCAGATTTACGTTAACTTGGAGCAAGCAATCTTTGAAGTCAAAAAAGATTATGACGTTAAGGTGGCAGAAACTCTAGACGAAGCATGTAAATTATTGGAAGTTGGCTTTGAATACGTTACCGATATGGATGGTAAGAAACTGTTTAGGAAGCACAAATAATGAAAACTAGAAGTTCTATTTAAAAATGTAACATCTTAAATAGTATGTTGCCATATGGTTTTGGCGAGAGAATCAAATGAAGTACAACTACGATGAGCTGTTGAAGCGTGCGTGTTCACAGATGCCAGAGGTTTCGCTTAAACGCGAGCGTTTGGAACTGCCTCGTTTGTTTATCACAACCGTTGGTATGCGCACAATAATCTCTAACTTTAAAGAAGTCGCCGATGTTCTAAATCGTGATCCACAGCACATTCTGAAATTTTTGACACGGGAAATGGCTACAGCCGCGACCTATCATGATTCTAGGGCGATTTTTCAAGGGAAATTTCAGCGGGCCAGCTTTGAAAGGTTGCTGCAGCGGTACATGGAAAGCTTCGTAATTTGCCCTGTTTGCAAGCGTCCAGACACGAAAATCGTGAAGGAGAAACGTTTGTCATTTCTAGTGTGTAACGCATGCGGCGCAAAGTCATCTATTAAGCAGTTGTGAGAGCGCGTTTAAACTTGGATGCCTACGTTAATCTCAAGAAAAGGGGTAGAAATGTGCTTTTGGCTATTTGCGACTGTGACTTGCTTGGTAAAACTTTGCGGGAAGGGAAAATTGTTTTTCACGTTAAGGACGAGTTCTACAACGGCGGAAAAGTCAGCGTCGAAGAGGCGGTAGGTATGATTGAGAATTCAACGATTGTGAACTTGGTGGGCAAGAACTGCGTTGAGAAAGCAATATCCAAAGGCTACGTGCATCCTGAGGCAGTTTTGCGAATAGAGGGTGTCCCTCATGCTCAAATAGTGAAACTTTAAACATACTTTTGGACAAATAGTTAAAATCAGCTACTTACGTTTTCTGAATAGCTTAACTTCTCCCAATGAGCAAACATAGTCGAAACCGGCTTCTATAAGTTTCAGTGCTTCGTTTTCTGTCCTCGCTGTTTTTGCGTGGTAAGCATCACCGCCATGAGGGTAAGCTATGCTTTCAAGGTCAATGTAGATGAGCGTGTTTTTTATGCTTCTATGACCGAGAAACTTCATCACGTATAGAACGTCTTTTGTTTGATGATAGAGTCCTGTAGGGCTTTGAATAACGCCGTTAATATTACAAAGGATAACGGAGAGAAACTGGCTGTGATTGCTACTTGTTCACTCTCATCATTCGAGCACGTCATGCCAGCTGCTGTAATTCCAATCCCAACTGAAAAACTCCAAATTTTAGAGGAAAAGAAATAGCTAAAAAATTAAGTGTGATTTATAAAAAGGAAAGCGTTGGTCAGGTATTGAGTTGAACGTCTGGATTATCTCACAGTCCACGATAGAACTTTG
>SMTZ1_10004914_pt1 | contig 13871 bp, 11 predicted proteins | sample DeeMarSWOR136_30_FD_25667 | JGI IMG/M metagenome (IMG submission 25667) | reverse complement strand
TTGACCGAGGCATTTGACCCACTCCTTTTACTTATCTTGAATTTTAAATTGTCGAAGAGATAATAGCAAGAATTCAACATATCTCTTTAAGCCATCATGTATAATTAGGTATAGAGGTACCCTTCCATGGTATTTCTCAAGAACCTTGTAGAGACTTCAGAAAGGGTCTCTGCCACTACCAAAAAGAAAGAGAAGGCCTCCCTTCTCGCCCATTTCCTTCGCGAAGTAAAGGGGAAAGAAATCTTTTTGGTGGCCTTTTACCTTTCAGGAGAGTTGCCGCAGGGCCGTCTTGGAATCGGGTGGGCCGCGCTTGAAGAAGCCTTACGAGGAGCCTCATTTGAACCGAATCCACTTAGCCTTATGAATCTCGACCTTTATTTTGAGTCCATCGCCAGGGAAAAAGGACCGGGATCTTCAGGAAGAAAAGTTCAAACCCTTCGGGAGCAAGTTGATCATGGGTGAGATTCGACAGGGAGCGCTGGAGGGACTGATACTGGAGGCCCTTGTTCAGGCCACCTCCTCTCCCATCAATCTCCTTCGACGCTCACTCATGTTTTCAGGGAGCATTGGAGAAGTCGCGAGGACTGCCATCGAAGAAGGTGCGTCTGGTCTCTCCCGTTTCCAGCCAAAACTTTTTCATCCCATTTCCCCCATGCTCGCAAGCCCTGTGGAAGGAGAGGATGAGGCGATGGATCGCCTGGGTGAGGCAGGATGGGAATATAAGATCGACGGTGCACGCATCCAGGTGCATAAAGATGGAGAAGAAATCCGGATATTCACCCGTCATCTGAAGGAGGTTACGGAGCGTGTTCCCGAGATCATCCACCTGGCGAGACAATTTCCCGCGGATAAGGCTATTTTCGAGGGAGAGGCGATTGCACTGCGTGACGATGGGAGGCCCCTTCCCTTTCAGATGACGATGCGTCGGTTTGGCCGGATTCAAGACGTGGAGAGGATACAAAAAGAGATTCCCCTCAAACCCCTCTTCTTCGACATTCTTCATCTGGAGGGACAATTTATTCTGGATGTCCCTTACGGCAAACGGTTTCGACAGTTAACCGAGAGGATGCCCTTTGAATATCTCATCCCCCGGATCGTCACTGCCGACGAAGCAAAGATCCGAGATTTTCTTTTTCAAAGCTTAAAAGCAGGTCATGAGGGATTAATGGCGAAAGGGCTTGACTCTCCCTATGTAGCCGGTCAGCGGGGTTTCTTGTGGCTGAAGATCAAACCGGCCCAAACCCTTGACCTGGTCATCCTGGCAGCCGAATGGGGACATGGGAGAAGAAAGGGATGGTTAAGCAACCTTCACCTCGGAGCAAGGGATGCTGAGTCCGGAAAATTTGTCATGCTTGGGAAGACCTTTAAAGGATTAACCGATGAGATGCTTGAATGGCAGACGAAGAAGCTTTTGGAACTCGAAATCGGACGGGATGAATGGACCGTCTACGTTCGGCCTGAACGGGTGGTCGAGATTGCCTTCAATGACCTTCAGGAAAGTTCCCATTACCCAGGTGGATTAGCTTTGAGGTTTGCCCGGGTGAAACGTTTTCGGGAAGATAAATCTCCGCTCGACGCGGATACCTTCCAAAAAGTAAGAACGATTTTTGAATCATCGCAGAAGTGAAGGGAAGTCTACAACCCGAAATAGGCGGATTTCACATCCGGGTTTTCCATCAATTCATGAGAAGACCCTTCCAGAACAGCTCCCCCATTTTCAAGGATATACCCGTGATGGATGATCGGCAAAATGGGACGGGCATACTGTTCCGAAATCATAATGGTGATGCGGGTTTGCTGATTGATATCACGGATGGCCCGAGCAAGCATGGCCTCCATCAAAGGGCTCAGTCCGAGTAGGGGTTCATCCAGGAGAAGCAACTTCGGCTGTGCCATTAAAGCCCTCCCAATAGCAAGCATTTGTTGTTCTCCTCCACTGAGAAATCCCCCTTCCCTCTTCTTCAGGTTGATGAGAGCCGGGAATATGGTGAAGACATAGTCCATCGTTTTTCTCGCCTGAGCCTTCGTGGCTAAGTACCCCCCAATCTTCAGGTTCTCAAGGGCGCTACTTTCGGGAAAGATTCGTCGTCTTTCTGGACAGAGGATAATTCCCCTTCTAGCCCTTTCGCTCGGCTTCATATGCGTGATATCTGCTCCTTCAAAGGTGATGGTGCCGAGGACCGTAATGCGTTCTCCACCCTTCATCTCCTCTTTCTTCTTCACATCCAGTATGATCCCGGAGATGGTGTACATCAGAGTTGATTTGCCTGCGCTGTTGGCACCAAAAACCCCCGTCACCTTCCCCTGTTCACACATCATATTGATATTATTAATGGCTATCGCATTCTCATAAAATACCATCAGGTTTTTGACTTCTAACATCGTTCTTCCTCCGATCTCACGACCGTTTGTCTCCCTTCCTTAGGATTCGTCCTATTTCCTTCGAAATTGAGGAGCTTATACCATGAGTTAAAAGTTAAAGTCAATGTTTTGGCTTGCTGGCCTGTGGTCTGGAACGTGACTTCAGCGCGTATGCGTGGCCTTCGGCGTAAGCGGTTAATTCCGCTTTTCCTAGAACAATGATCCCTCCCGGAAGGCTGTATAAAAGCAGAAGATACGTGTTAAGTTGTTGGAATTGTTAACTCTTTTTAATTATGGTCCAGATTACGTAAACTGATGATTTTTTTGTTGACAAAAAAACAACGATTTGGTAATTAAAGTTAGATTTCTTGGATTTTTTTTCTCGTCCGATTAGCTATTCCCTCATCTATTAGACAACAGAAAATTTGAAGGGCTGAGACCAAGTTGGGAGTCTCCAGCAACATGCGGGATCGAGTCCAATGCGGAAAGGGACCTGTCCGTTTTCACATTAGCATGTAGACTTGTATCTCTATATCTTAAAGTGAACTCCCTATCCAGTCGGGGTCCTATCTAAGAGGTAAAAATTCATTTCCAAAAGAGACACCTTAGTCTAAGACGAATATTTAAAAAAGGATGAATCTTTCATGGATTGGAAACTAACGTCGACAACCTTATTTTGCGACACGGTGAAAAAGTGGGTTCCCATCATGGTTTACAAAGACGGAAGGACCAATTGTGGTTATTACTACAGGCACCAGGTGGTGACACAAGAAAATCCTGGTAGGTTCTCATGCCATGGATCCCAGGGATGTTCTTTGTGCGAGGCCTACAAGGAGGATGTTTTTTCTCGTGGGGAATGACTCAGGAGACATAAGCTGAGTCGCTTTCGGTTTGCAATCTTACACATGAGAGGAAGGAGGGTCATATGGAAAAGAAGGCACTAATTTTATTGATGGTTGTGGTTTTCGGATTAAGTGTTTTTGGATGTGCTGGAATGAAACCAGCCCCTGCCAAAATTCATCCCGTTACGGTCACAGTTGATAGCATTGAGAGACTCAACGATATAGCCCCTAAACCCCCGTATCAAAGGTGGGATACCCTCGTGTTCAAAGTGAATTTTAAGTTTTCCAGCCCAAACAATGTCCTCGCCAAAGTGGATGATTTTTATTTTGAATTAAAGGTAGAGGATGGCACCCCTGAAAAAACTATTCTCCTGGCGGGTTCGATGCCCAGCAGTGTGATCGGGCCTGAAGGAGAGATGATGTGGTCTTACGCGGGTCCTTATATTTACGGAGGAGTGCTCGGCTCTTACGCGCTTCGTGGCGTTGGGGGTGAAGCCGGGCTTAAAGGTGTGGTCGGAAAGCTGAATGAACTTTGGGAAGATTTGGGAAAAGATAAGAGAAGGTTTTTCATTGATGGCAACATCACTTATTCCCTCCCAGAGTTCCCGAATCTGGGAATGGTTCGGAATCAGTTCAAAACTGAATTTACTATGCCGACGTTATAGGTCATCGAGGAGATAAAGAGTGGCCAAATCAATCACCGAAGAGACCTGGAACAAGTTTCAGCCTCCCGCGAGCGAAGATACGTTCCCTAAACTACTCAAGCGCAATTACCTTAAATGGGGAGACAAAAAGGTTGCTTATCGATACAAGGATTACGGCTACTGGCGTCAATTGACCTGGAAAGATTTCTATGAGCGGACCAAATGGTTTGCAGGGGGGTTGGCCAGTTTAGGTTTTGGACCCGGAGATAAGATCGCAATCTGCGGAGAGAATGCCCCGGAATGGTTCTGGGGACAGATTGGAGCGCAGTGCCTAGGCGGAGCTTCCGTGGGCCTATATACCGATTCGATCCCTTCTGAGTTGCAATATATTATCGATCACTCGGATGCCAAAATTGTCATGGCGGATGATCAAGAGCAGATAGATAAAATTCTTTCTATCAAAGACCAGATCCCCAAGGTGGAGAAGATCGTCTACTGGATTGCAAAGGGAATGTGGAATTACGATGATCCTTGGTTAATCGGCTTTGACGATATGATGGAATTAGGAAAAGAGTATGAGAAGGCCCACCCTAACTTTTTTGAAGAATGGGTTGACAAAACGAAGTCCGATGATATCGCTGTCTTACTCTATACATCCGGCACGACAGGCCTGCCAAAAGGCTCCACTGTTACCTATAGAAACCTTCTCAGTCTGTTTAATGGCTGGGATGCAGCTTTACCGTGGGATCTCAGAGATGAAAACCTCTCTTTTCTTCCGCCGGCGTGGATTGGGGAGCAGATTTTTACGGTGGCGCCGAATTTGGCCAAAGGGATTGTGGTCAATTTCATTGAAAAAGCCGAGACCGTTCGTTCCGATCTCCGCGAAATAGCTCCCGGAGTCATCCTTCTCGGGGCGAGACAGTGGGAAATGACCTGCTCCGAAATCCAGGCGAAGATGATTGACGCTCCTTTTTGGAAAAGATTTCTCTACAATCTTTTTCTCCCCGTGGGGTATAAGATTGCTCAAGGTCAAGAAGAACGAAAAAAAGTGAGTTGGCTTTGGCGTTTCCTCTTTTTCTTTGCTTATTGGACGGTGTTCAGGCACTTACAGGATAAAATCGGCATGACGAGAACCAGAACTCCAATCACAGCTGGTGCGGCTTTGAGTCCAGACAATTTCCGGCTTCTCAGGGCTATCGGAGTTCCGATTGCACAAGGGTATGGTTCTACAGAGGTCTCTGGCCTTGATGTCCTCCAGCTCGAAAAGGATTATTATCGTTCTGAAGGATCAGGGCAACCCTTCCCCGGGGTGGAGGTGAGGATCACCGAAGATGGAGAAATACTGCTGGGCGGTGTGGGGGTCGTTCAAGGTTATTATAAGCGACCTGAAGAGACCACGAAGAGTTTTAAGGAAGGCTATTTCTACACTGGCGATGGTGGATATATGGATGAGGAAGGAGAGCTTTATATCATCGACAGGGTTAGAGACATGCAGACCATGAGGACCGGTGAAAAGTTTTCTCCAACCTATATTGAAGGCCGGTTAAAGTTCAGCCCCTTTATTAAAGATGCGATGGTGATCGGAAATGATAAGAATTTCGTAACAGCGCTCCTCAATATGGATTTTGAGAATACGGGGAGGTGGGCTGAACGAAACCATATCGCCTACACCTCTCATCCGGATCTTTCACAAAAGCCTGAAGTCAGGAAGCTTTTATCTGGGATTTTGCAACGGATCAACTCCACTTTGCCCGAGACAACTCGTGTGAAAAGGTTTATCGTCCTCCATAAGGATTTTGACCCGGATGAGGCGGAACTGACCCGTACCCGGAAGTTAAGGCGGGAGTTTGTCGAGAAACGTTATGAGAATATTGTGAACGCGATATATGAAGGGCAGAATCAAGTGGATATTGAAACGACGATTACCTACCGAGATGGCAGAAAGTCGGTCATGAGGCTTCCGATCTATATCGAGACGATCCAAGGGTGAGGGGACATGGCAGAGATAACCAGGGACATTACCAGGAAAAGAGAACAGAGATATAGCTATGGGTTAACGCTGCTGCGGGAATGTATTGAAAAGAAACGACCTCTGTCCAATCGCAACACCAAAGAGACAGAAGCAAAAACATTGCTTCGGGCCGAAGACATCAGCATCGCCTTTGGTAAGCTTCAAGCCCTTAACCATGTCAAGGTTGAGGTCAAGGAAGGGGAAATCCTCGCCATCATCGGACCCAATGGAGCTGGAAAGACGTGCCTTCTCAATGTCATCAGTGGGTTCTATCGTGCTCAGAGTGGCGAGGTCTTTTTGGAAGATAAACGAATCACTCACTTCTCCTCCCACAGAATTGCTGAACTGGGTTTGTGCCGCACGTTCCAGAATATTGCTTTGTATACTGGCTTATCCGTGATCGATAACATCATTGCAGGAAGACATCCTCATATCAAATACAATTTTGTCACTGGAATGGTCTATTTCCCTTTCGCCAATCAGGAAGAGGCAAGGCAACGGGCCATTGCCGAAGACATTATCGACTTCTTAGAGTTAGAACACGTCAGGGGATCGGTCGTTGGCATGCTAGCTTACGGATTAAGAAAAAGGGTGGAGCTGGGACGAGCCTTGGCTCTGGAGCCGAGAATTCTACTTCTCGATGAGCCGATGGCAGGGATGAATCTCGATGAAAAAGAGGATATGGCCCGGTTCATCATCGATATCAACGAATTTCTGAAGATCCCGATTGTCTTAATTGAGCATGATATGGGTGTGGTGATGGATATTGCGGACCGGATCGTCGTCCTCGACTTCGGCAACAAGATTGCGGAAGGTTCCCCTGACGAGATCAAGAGTAACCCTAAGGTCATTGCCGCTTATCTAGGAGCAGGATAAACCCCGTTAGAAAGTCTTCTACTTTCTAACGGGAAGGCTAGCACGAGGCATCAAACCGTGTGTTCGCTGAAAAAAAGAACAAGCATCATCCCCGCTGCAAGCAGCGGGGCTTTCTAACGGGGTAAAAATGGAAGAAACCATTAAATCGGTTGTCTTAGGTCTTTGCAGTGGAGGGATTTACGCCTTGCTGGCTGTCAGTTACGTGGTGATTTATAAATCGACTCGTGTCTTCCCATTTTCTCAGGCAGCTGTTCTCATCATCGGTGCCTATATCATGTGGTACTGCTTGATTCCCTGGCACCTACCGATATGGCTCGGGTTTATCATTACCTGCATCGGAGGGGTTATCCTAGGAACAATTGTTGAGCGAGCCTTCATGCGTCCCCTGGTCGGACAACCCATCCTGGCCCCTATCGTCGTCACCTTGTGCCTCATGCTTTTCTTTCGAGGAATAGGAATCCTGATGGGAAAAGGAGATATTCAAGGCTTTGGAGAGTCCTTCTTGCCAGTAGGGGCTTGGAAGGTTGGGTTTCTGCACCTTCCCAAGATCCAAGTTTATGGGTTCATCCTCTGCGCAGTGTTGATTGCGGCACTGATGCTATTTTACGAAAAAACAAGAACGGGATTGGGGATGAGGGTTGTTCATGAAGACCATGTGGTCGCCCAGAACCTGGGTATCAACGTGAAAAGAATCTTTCAGTATAGTTGGATCATCTCCTGTGTTATTGCTGTGGTGGCAGGGATGCTGCTGGGGAACATTCAAGGGGTGGGGCTTGCTCTCGATGCAAACGGTTTGATTGCGATCGCTGCTGTGCTCTTTGGGGGATTAGAATCCTTTGCAGGCGCCATTATTGCTGGTCTTGCCATAGGCATTCTCCAGATGTTGACGATCACTTATATTGCACCTCTTCTGCCCGGTGAAACGACGATGATGATTCCCTTTGTCTTCTTATTATTGATCCTTTTTATCAAACCCTACGGTCTTTTGGGCTTGGTCAGGATAGAGAGGTTATAGACCATGAACATTAACAGACCTTGCGGTACGTTTGACCGGAATTACTTCCAGTCCAAAGAGCTCTACAGGACACCGTTGCGGAAGGCGCTCTTGGCACTCTTCATTATCTTGATGTATGTCGTACCCCTTCTGGTGGGGGATTACGAGATCTCCATTCTCACCCTGATCTGTGCTTTTACGATCGGGATGCTAGGGCTGCAGATCATCACCGGCTATTGCGGGCAGATTTCAATTGGTCATGCGGCTTTCATGGGTATCGGGATGTATACGGTTGCAATTTTCCAGGCACACTTCGGACTAAGCTTCTGGGTCTGTTTGCCTTTCGCCGGATTGGTCCCCATGTTCATCGGAATGTTGTTCGGCGTCCCTGCGCTCAGAATGAAAGGGCTATACCTTGCCTTTGCGACCTTAGCCGCCCACTTTGTCATTGTCTATGTGATTAGTAATTGGCGTTCAGTGACCAATGGGACAGATGGGATGTGGATGAAACGGCCTGGCCCCCTTTTGGGAATCGACTTCACCCAGGACCGAAATTACTACTTTCTCGTTCTGACCATCACCATCATCATGACCTATCTGGCGACGAATTTAGCCAGAACGAAGCTGGGTCGAGCTTTCGTTGCGGTCAGAGATAACGATATTGCAGCAGAAGTCATGGGAATAAATATTGCCTACACGAAGATCATGGCCTTTGGCATCGGCTGCTTTTTTGCTGGAATTTCTGGAGCGGTAGGAGGAGCTTACTACGAATATGTCAATGTGGAATGGTTCGGCCTGGATGACTCCATCTGGTACCTGGGATTCCTCGTTGTCGGGGGTTTTGGCAGCATCTTCGGTGCGATTGCAGGGGCAACTGTCTGGAAGGTCATGGATGAGTTCAGCACCCTTGTCACCCCGTTAACAGAATCTTTATTAGGTGGTGTTGCCTTTTATGCATCCGCGGCATTCTCACTTATCTTTTATTCTTTGATCATTATTGTCTTCTTGGTGTTTGAGCCGAGGGGAATTGCTCATCGTTGGGAAATCGTGAAGAGGTCCTACCGACTCCATCCTTTCCCTTATTAAGGAGGGTGGACATAAACGTTTAAGGGAGAATTTCATTTCTAACAAGGAGGTAAGAAAAATGAAAGGGAAAAGTGGGCTCATTTATTTATTAGTAGCGTTAGCGGTTTCCATTTTCTTTTTGTCTCCAACCGATGGCGTAGCCGCCGGGAAACCATTCATCACCATCCACAACATCATTGACCTCACTGGAGCTTATGCGCCCATTGCCATCCCCTCTGAGAAGGGTGGGAAAGACTATTTAGCATGGATTGCTGAAAAAGGAGGGCTGGATATCGATGGAGATGGGAAAGGCGATGTGGAAGTGAAATACCAATGGGCTGAATTTGGCAATGTGGATGCTCGATTCATGTCAGCCTACAAGAGGTTCAGGATGGGAAAACCAAAACCCACCATCATTGAAATGTGGTCGTCTCCGAACCAGGAGATGATGAAACCCATCCTCGAAAGGGACAAAATCGTATGTTATGGAATCGGTTTTAGTGACCCCCAACTCTATCCGCCCGCATGGAATTATATGGACTGCTGGAGCTATGGGGAGTCAGCTGCTGGGGCCATTGAATATTATATCGATAATCTCTGGCCAAAGAAAGGAAAAGGCATCAAGGCCAAGGTAGCCCACCTCACTTGGGATACGGCCTATGGTCGTGGGGCAAACGAACCAACCAAAAGACATGGAGAGAAAACCGGAAAATACGAGGTGGCTCTAGAACGGTTCTGCACCTTGATGCCGACCGATCCGGAAATTATGGGCTTCCTTTCCGATTTTGATAAACAGGGCGTCGACATCATCTGGTCGAATTCGATTGTCCAAACCCCGGCGGTTATCATGAAAGGGATCCATAAGCTGGGCCTGGCGGGGAAAATGGTTCATATGGCCAACCTTTGGGCACCTGCTGATCAACTATTAGATATTGTCGGCCCGGGATCGGCTGAGGGTTATATGTGTCCTCAGCCAGTTTTTGTGCCAGACGCTGATCCTAATGAACCCGGCGTCAAATTCGCCAAGATGCTCAATGACAAATACCGAAAGGAAAAAGGAATGCCAAATATTCAGTATATGCGTGGTGTTCGAATGAAAGCCAACATACTGGAGGCTGTACGGCGGGCGGTAGTCGGTATTATGAAGCGGGATAAAGTCGATTTGGCAAAGGCCTGTCAAAGGATTACTGGAAACGATGTTAAAGAGTTGGGCATGCAGACCTTAGCCGGTTATACCGCTTTTGACACGACGGTCAAATACCAAAGTGCGCCTTCGGGTAAGGATGATCGACGCCTCGCAAACCATGACCGACTCATTGGTATAAAGGGTGGCAAAGTGGTCGCCCTTTCTCCCTGGTACAAGGTTCCTCGGCTTGTGCCGGATGATATGATTGCAAAAGGACTATTTAAGGACGAGAAGATAAACATTCATTACGAAGTTGTAAAATAACTATTTCCTTCACTTCTCCCTTCTCCCCATGAGGGAGAGGGGAGGTTGAGGGAAAAGGAGACGCATTTCCATGTTGGAACTAAGGAATGTCGAGGTAAAATATCTCAATACCATTTTGGTCTTAAAAGGAGTTAACATCCAACTCGAAACAGGCGGATTTTCGTGTATCTTGGGGGCCAACGGTGCTGGCAAAACAACCACGCTGAAGGCCATCTCTGGATTGCTCCGAACCGAGGAGGGAGAGGTTACGGATGGAGGCGTCTATTACGACGGAAAGCCGATCCACAAATTTTATCCGGAAGATATTGCCAGGATAGGAATCCTCCAGGTCATGGAGGGAAGGCGCTTGGCAGAACACCTTACGGTTGAAGAAAACCTTCGCGCAGGAGGCCTCATCATTCCAGGAAATGGGACGAGATTTAAACGGGATCTGGAGATGGTCTACAGCTATTTTCCAAGGCTCCAAGGAATTAAACACAATACGGCGGGTTACTGCTCAGGAGGAGAGCAGCAGATGATCGCCATGGGTCGCTGCCTGATGGGACATCCTAAAATCATGCTCCTCGACGAACCCTCCATGGGATTGTCTCCTTTACTGGTAAGGGAAATCGCCGAGATTGCAAAACGCATCAACGTGGAAGGAAAGGTCTCTATTCTATTAGTCGAACAGAACGCCAGTATCGCTTTGGAATTATCCCAGTACGGCTATGTGATGGAGAATGGCAGGATCGTATTGGACGGACCTGCGGAAAAATTGAAGAATAATGAGGACGTCAAGGAATTCTACCTCGGGTTTACTGGAATGGGAGAGAAACGAAGTTATCGAGACGTAAAGCACTACAAACGCCGAAAAAGGTGGTTGGGGTAAACAAGAAAAATTTTACTTACCTGCGGTTTATTTCCTTTTCTTTTCCCTTATAGCGTAACGTGAATTCTTAAATGAAATTCTCTCGTGCCTATTTCTCATAGATTGGATGGCCCGGAGAGCCAAGAGATTATATTATTTTTTTCACATTGTAGAAGCGGGCTTTCGGCTTGACAAAGGAATGAAGTTCTGCTAATCAAAATGAACCAACTTGGGGTGGGTATTCCTATCTATTCATTCCTGGTCAATCTAATCAAATTTGTGATGATAGGAAATGACAAAAGATTTTGTTCTTTTTGTTAGGACGTCGGAATCCTGCAATTCCTATTCGAAGGACTCAAACGCATCCACTCAAAAGAAAGGGGTTCTTTGATGGCTGTGACCAACGAAGTGCAACTTAAAGTCAACAACATCCATATGGCTTTTGGAGGTGTTCAGGCTTTGATGGGTATTAGCTTCGAGGTCAAAAAGGGGGAGATCTTCTCCATTATTGGTCCCAATGGTGCTGGGAAAACTGTTCTTCTAAACTGCATCAACGGCCTTTACCATCCCCAAAAAGGCAAGGTTGAATTCGACGAGAAGGATATTACCCAATCAAGGCCCTATCAGAGAGCAAAGATGGGAATCTCAAGAACATTCCAAAAACTTGAGCTCTTCAAAGGGGCAACTGTGCTCGATAACATCAGACTGGGCCGCCATATTCATCTCAAAACGGGGCTCCTCAGCGGTTCCCTCTATTTTGGAAAGACGGCACGAGAGGAGATCGAACACCGCGATTTTATCGAAAGAGAGATCATCGATCTTCTTGAGATAGAACACATCCGGGATAAGATGGTGGGGATGCTTCCCTACGGGCTTCAGAAGCGAGTCGAATTGGCAAGGGCGTTAGCTCTGAATCCAAAGATTATTCTGCTGGATGAACCTCTTGCAGGTCTGAACTTGGAAGAAGTAGAGGACATGGCCCGATTCATTCTGGACATCAACGAAGAGGAACGATGGCAGACGACCTGTGTTCTCGTTGAACACGATATGGGTGTGGTCATGGATATTTCCCATCGGGTGATGGCCCTCAACTTTGGCGAGAAGATCGCTGAGGGAACCCCTCTTGAGGTTCAGAAAAATCCCAATGTGATCAAAGCCTATCTTGGTGAGGCGGAGGATCTCTATGTCACACGCCGGTAGCTGGAAAGAAATTGAGATTACGAAGGACTTAACCATTCCAAAACTCTTTTTGCAAGCCGCAAAAAAATACTGGGACAAAAAGGTGGCGATGCGTGAGAAGGAATTTGGAATCTGGATCCCCATCACCTGGAAGCAATATTATGAAAATGTGAAGAAGATCGCCTTGGGAATGGTTTCTCTAGGACTTGAACGAGGGGATAAGGTGGCAATGATTGGAGACAACCGCCCCGAAGCCCTCTGGGCAGAGATGGCCGGTATGTGTGCCGGTGGGGTTGGGGTTTGGCTCTTTCAAGATTCTCTGATTGACGAGGTTCAATACATCATCGACCACGCCGATGCTAAATTGATGCTGGGTGAGGGCCAGGAGGAAGTGGACAAATGCCTTATGATTAAGGAGAAATGCCCAAAGCTGAAGAAAATGATTTGGGACGACCCAAAAGGGATGAGGGATTATGACGACCCCATTCTCATCAGCATCAAAGAGGTGATGAAGATCGGAGGAGAGATCGATAGGAAGGAGCCAGGCCTCTTTGAAGATCTGGTCATGAAAGGTAAAGGAGATGACATCTGTCTCCTCTTCTATACCTCAGGAACCACTGCCCTTCCCAAAGGGGCCCTTCTCAGCCACTATAATATGTTAACCATGGGGCGCAATTTGATGCGGGTCGATCCTTATTTTGAAACAGACGATTTTGTTTCCTACCTCCCTTTTGCCTGGATCGGAGAACAAATGATGTCGATCTCCTGCGGAATTCAGGCTGGGTTTACACTTAATTTTCCGGAAGAACCCGAAACCGCCCAGGAGAACATTCGTGAAATCGGCCCCCATGTTATGTTTGCTCCGCCTCGTGTTTATGAACAGATGGTACGAAATGTCCAGGTCAAATATCTGGATGCTTCCTGGTCAAAAAGAAAAGCTTATGAATTGGCAATGAAGATAGGCTATCACGTGGCCGAATTAGAATTTTCCAAAAAATCTACTCCCTTCCATTGGAAGGCTCTTAATTATCTTGCTTATCTGGGTGTCCATAAGAAATTGAAAGACCATTTAGGCCTTTCCAGAATACGGGATACCTATACCGGGGGAGCCGCAATGGGTCCTGACCATTTCCGATTCTTCCATGCGATTGGAGTGAATCTGAAACAGATTTACGGTCAGACAGAGATTGCCGGAATTTCAGTACTTCATCGTGATGGAGACATCAAATTCGACACGGTAGGGATCCCTATCCCTGAAACCGAGGTAAGAATCACGCCGGACGGAGAAATTATCTCAAAAAGCCCTTCTGTTTTTCAGGGATATTATAAGATGCGAGAGGAGACAGCGAAAACACTACGAGATGGGTGGCTCCATTCCGGGGATACAGGTTTCATCGATACCGATAACCATCTCGTCGTTTTTGACCGGACGAAAGATGTGATGACGTTGAAGGATGGAACGAAATTCGCGCCTCAGTATTTGGAGACACGGCTCAAATTCAGTCCGTACATTAGGGATGTTTGGGCAATTGGTGACAACAGACCCTATGTCACCGGTGTGATCTGTATCGATTATAACGTGGTGGGGAAATGGGCAGAGGA
>SMTZ1_10004584_pt1 | contig 13872 bp, 8 predicted proteins | sample DeeMarSWOR136_30_FD_25667 | JGI IMG/M metagenome (IMG submission 25667) | reverse complement strand
CACTGATATATACTCGCTGCTGTGGCTGCTTCCGTTAGCTGCTTCGATAGCAGTGGTTTATAAGGCAACGAAGATGACAACAATAACAGCCAAGCTCTTTTGCAAAGAGGCAGCCATTTTATTCGGCTCAATTGTTGTTTTCATAGTTATAACCGCCCTGGTTTTACTGGCTGTGACATACCTGTTTACGTAGCGACCGCTGCCGTGTACTATATTGCTTTATTGGGCTTTAAGCATTTCAATTTCCTGCTTTAATTCGTAAACGGCCTGCCTTAAAACCTCTACCTCCTTACCTAATGCAATGGCCTCTTCGACTTTTTCGTGAGGATAGTAAGTTACCTCAATGGCTTTCTCGACGGGAAGGCCTGTTTCCTCGTCGGTAATCGTTACAGTAACAAGCTCTGTTTCGGGTCTTGAACGGTCGGTGATACTATAACTTGTATAGCCGTAGAATCTGCTGTGAACTATCTTGCCTTCCGCATCTATATAATAATCCGCATCCTGAATATAATTCAGGGCGCTTCCTTTATTCTTGTCATATACGCATTCTCTTTCTAAGAAGTCTGTTGCAGAGACTTTCTTTTCACACCATATTGATACTTCCTCTGAAGCGCTTCCATACACTACCAACGGATATTCCGGCGAAGCTGTCCCGATTCCTACATTGCCGCCGTTTTTAGCCAAAATTATATTTCCATAACTGCCATCCGAACCATAATCTCCGTCTCCGCCTTGACCGGTTGTCAGTTCGATATCTCCTCCATCTCCCCCATCACCCAAGCTGTCACCGCCGGCGCCGGTGGTTAGCGTAACGTCTCCGCCATTTCCACCGGTATCCATTGATAAACCGCCGATTCCCGAGGTCAACAATATATCCGAACCCTTTCCGCCGGGATTTTCTTGACTAGCTTGACCACCTTTGCCGCCGGTAACGACCAGAACATCAGTCGCATCTATCCCTGTACCACCAGATGCATCCGAACCGGTTATCTCCACTTTGTCCGTCACATTCATATTGCCTGCTGCAGCAATATCACCCGCCAAATCTATACTACCTTCTTTAACTATAACATCTCCCGCAATCACAATCCCTGCGCAAATCGCAATCACCATCAAAACACACGCTGCTAAACTCATTTTTACCTTTTCCATTTTAAATCTCCTTTTTCCTTTCATTTTTAGCCACAGATTTCACTTATTTTAACCACAGATCCGCCGTCGTTAAAACTATGGCGGGACAAGTTTCACAAATTATGGATTTGAATAGTCATATAATTCGCCTTTAAGATACACATCACCTGAGTCGTCAATATAAGCAACCACCTCTCCATTGCTGTCTTTGATAATGAAATCATCACTTTCCTCGGAAGGCGACGGTGAACTCTGATTTTGGTATACTGTTCCGTCAATGTACATATTCCCGCTGTTGGTATCGATTATGGCCAGGTCACTGCTGTTTGAATCCTGGAATCTGAACTCATCATTAGCCGAGGCTGTAGGCGTCATCTGTTGTGTTAAAGTGCCTTTTAGAAAAAGATTTCCCAAATTATCGAACCAGGCAACAATCTCGTCCGAATTATTTTTTACGCAAAATCCCACATCTTCATAAACAAAGATTGTACCCTCATAGGGGATACAGTTGTGCGCACTGACAACGATATCGTAGTCATTCGGATCATTTGAATCGTCCTTACTGAACGTGATGTTCGAAAACGTAACCGAACCATTTGCGTCTGTGAACCCTGTCCAGTAATCCTGCTCTATACTGGGATGTGTGATGGCCACAAGGGCCCCCTCAACCGCATTACTGTCGCTGGTAACAGTAACCGTAACATCCATCGCCGTATCAGGTTCGACTATTGAGATATGAGAGACCGAAAGAGCTTCAGGCGTTTCTGTACGAAGCATCATCTCAGGGTCGCCGAACCAGTGGAAAACGTTGAATTCAAGTTCCGTATACGAACCTGTTCCCATGTAAATACGCATATAATATTTTCCATATGTTAAAGCCTCTGCCGGCCGCCAGGAATGTGCATAGTTACTGTCCGTATGATTGGGATCATAAGACGGCCAGAAGCAGGTATACGTTCCATGAGCAATGAGATCATTGTAGCTGCAGTAACTTACGCGTGTGGCGGCAACAACTCCTACAGCACCGCCATCGCTGTGTTTCTGGAAGGCTTCGGCCAAACAGTCGTTATTGTCGCCGGTACTGAAGCAAAAGGTATGCCCATTATGTTTTTCCTCGCAGTAGCCATCAAATGCACCTGTCAGGCAGTTTGTACTGAAGACCACCGGTGTTTTTTCACCATTCGTCAAGGCATTGACATGATCTACGGTGAAATTTGGATTCACCCACTTAAACTTACCCCCATGGTCTGAATGCTGGACAATCCCTGCGCCGCCATTAATGGCCGTTGTTATGTCAGAGGTTGCCTGAGTTTTGCTTGTCCACAGGTTGACTATCCACGCAGGTACCGGGTCCGGATAAGGAGATTCGCCCCAGCGAATTAGATTTAAATCTGCGCGATGGTAGTAGCTGTAAGACTTGAAATGATAGTCGTTATGATCTAAAGGCCAGTGGGTAGTGCACAAGGCTGTATGCCCGGTGAAATCGCTTAAGTCGTTCACCAAAAAATCATAGACAGTCATTGCTGTTTCCATAAAATATAGGTCGGCGGCGCTATCATTATTATCATCCTGAAAATAGGCGGCCGCCAGAAGATCAACATACCAGTCACCGGTATCAGGATCACGGTCGTAGGTGAGGATTTTGTCCACAACATCGTTACATTCAGATTCTGTATGAACCGACAGTCGTCCGATAGTCAGATCGGGATAATAGTCGTTATGATCAACATAGGTGTATGGCTGGTCCGACGGCCACTTATGAGGGCCTGGCCAAGGATCACATTCGTCATGCGCGGGATGACCCTCTATAATATTGGGGGGCACATCGTCATGGTCCCCTACGAGTAGCACGTACGAGGGAGCCGGGTCCCAGGTATGATAAGCCTGGTATATGTAATCATTCACGTCGGAGGCTGTGCTGCCGACCTCGTTCATATCCGCAACACGCGTGATAAAACCCTTCTTATGCTTCCATTCAGCAAGTGGAAGAATCTCTTCATAAAGCTCATCAGCAACGATAATCAGGTAATCAGCAGCGTCTCCTGTGGAAAGTCCTCTCAGGCCGCCTTGACCTCCTGACTCTTTGACCGGCTCATAATTCAGTATCAAATCCTTCGCAAAAGCCTCCGATTGTTTAGTTGCAAGCCGCCTTTTCCTTGCCTCCCCGCTTTTGTCGGCAGTCCCCTTAAATTGCAGTCTGAAACGCAGCGATGAAAATGCCAACAGTTCTGTAGTCACCGGATTGTACTGCAATGGAAAGACCTGCACAAAAACCACGCGCCGGCCCCTTATAAAACCAGGCTCGTCAATGACTACTGTCGATGGCGGAAAGAAAGCGTCTGTTGCATAAACAGCTTTATTTATTTCAAAGGCAGGTTCACACGTAGCGCAATCAGGTAAAGGTATAGGCGGTTGCTTCGGGTAAATGAGAAAGCCGCTACCCAGTGAACTTACCGACCAGCCGACCAACTCAGCGGAAACATCCACCCCGTATGGAACCTCAAGGAAAAAGCCCTTGAATGGCATTGCAGGGTAGCCAATATCCTTTGCAGTGACCCCACAGCCCGGGATACTCAACTGACTGTACCTTCGACCGTCCGGTGCCTGGATATGCGACTGAAAAGCCCCTTCAGCAGTTACAAGAAGTTCAGGCTCACCTTGCGAAAGAGTCCGGACAATAGAGATCTGAACGGGTTTAGGTCTCTGGCCGGTCCTGACGTTTTCATCGTCGATTGTAAACGCCTCGGCATATCCCGCTGGTAACGATACTACCAATAAAACCAATGTCACAATGTTTCTGAATGTTAATTTACCACCCATTACTTGGCAACTCCTTTAACTTGATTTCCTCACTTCTCTTCTGGCATGACAGTAAAATAGCCCTTTGTATATTGGCTTCTCCATTGAGCTCACCACAGAACAACCAGTGACGACGAGGCCTCCTGTCATTCCGGCAGGGCAGTGATAGTCACTGGCGCCGATACTGCTGTGGCGCCTTCATTATCAGTGGCCTCGGCCGTGAGAATGTATGTACCCACATCGAAAGCCGTGACATACACCCAGCTATTATTGCCCTCATAGCTGGCTTCACTACCCCACTTGGCTCCATTGGCGTAGAATTGCACCTTTACAACCGAACCGTCAACATCCCATGCACCGGCCACGAGCTGTACCGACAAAGTCAGCCAGCAGAACTCGTATCCATCCGGAGGGAACCCAATGTAAACCACTGGCTCCAAATTAACGTGTTCCAGCCAATGCCCGGCCATAACCGCGAAGTCCGCAAATTCAACCCGGCAGTCCTGATTCAGGTCGCCCACCGGATACGGATGATTCGGGTCGCCACAATATGGCTCTGATACAATTGTGTAACTCTGAAGTTCAAAGCCTCCGGTCGGGGTGGTTTCAAATGCAATATTACCTACGCCAGGCGCCAATATCTCATTAAAATCTCCGCAGGCCAGGTTCATTGCAAACTGGAATTTACAACAATCATTGAAATCCCCCACAGGAACCATACAGCTAAGGCCGGTTTCAGTTAATTGATTTCCACCCTCTCCCCACATATCCTGTGAAAAGTCATACCGCACCCTGTCTTCCTTAATACTGGGCCAGTACTGCAGCACCCTATCCGAGTATGGCTCATACCTGAATAACGTATTACTATCTTCAGCAGGGCTATTAGGCTCAAACCCTGGAAAACCACATACGCTGACATAATCATCAAATTTGTAGTACGTATGGCCATTTATTTCTTTGGTGTCGATAATGGTAAAAGTCGTTTCCTGCATACCGTTAGCATCTTTGTATGTCCAGGAATTACCGACACTTAGCGGGAAGTAGTTGTGGTGTGATTGTCCTGCGGCATTTTCAATGCACCCTACCACGACTAATACAGCTATACCGGCCAAAACCAGGCTTTTCGGCCTTTTCTTTCTTTTACCGCCCATTTTGCAATCCCCCAAAATAGGTTGCTTTCCGTTACTTTACCCAAGTATAAGCACCCAATTACCGCTTTGTCAAGAGAATTTTCACAAAAAATCTCTTCCGAGTGACACGTACTGTCACTGCAGAGTACTGCGAAGGATGAAACTGTTCCGGCAACGACACTTTGTATTTGCCTTGCTTCAGCCCTCTAAGCTGTTGTTAACAGTTAGTGGGCCGGTTGTGCGTAACCTGCCAGTTACGGATGGTGGTCTGACTTCAGTGGTCTATATCTGTGAAGCTGTCCTCTAGTATGCCTAGTTCGACAAGGGCATTGAAGGCGGCTTTTTGCTCGGCTTGTTTCTTGGTTGTACCCCAGCCGCTGGGGAAATGCCGCTCGGCGATAACCACCTCCGACTCAAAGCATTTGTTGTGGTCGGGCCCTTTTTCATCAAGAACTTGATAGATGGGGGTGATGTTAAGCTCCTGTTGAGCGTATTGCTGCAGAACTGATTTGAAATTGCCCTGGGCCTGCTGGGCATTCGCTTTGTCGATTAGAGAAGCAAAAGTTTTTAATATGAAACTGCGCGCGGCCTCGAAACCGCCGTCAATATAGATCGCAGCGACCAGTGCCTCTAACAAACCGGCTGCAAGAGAGCCCGGCAGAGCACGCCCTGTGCCAGAGCCGTGCAGGGCACGGCTGTCGGCGACGCCCTTGCCAACTTCCAGGAACTTTTCCAGGCCCAGACGCCTGGCCACCAATGCGCAAGTCCTGCGAGAAACAAGCGTACTCTTTATTTTCGTTAAGTCGCCTTCCAGATAATCAGGGAACCGCTCGAAGAGAGTTTGACAGATAACTACGTCCAGAATGGCGTCACCGAAAAACTCGAGACGTTCGTTACTGGCAAGTCGATTGTCGCTGGCAGAAGAGTGAGTGAGGGCTTTATATAGAAGCTCATGGTCAGAAAATTTGTAACCTACTATCTGCTCGATCTCGTGCAGAGACTGCTGGTTCATTTGATCTTGTCCTGCTTTTGAAGGGTTCCCAAACACTGCAAAGGGTGTTTGGGGCCCCGGGAAGCCTGCGAGCAGATTACAAACCCCGCTGCCCGCTGCGACGCCGTCGCATCGCGGCGAGTACTCAGCGGTTTTCGTAGCCGGCTCAACAAACAGAATATAACAAAAAAAACTTTCCCGTAAAGTTTCTTGTTCTTGCCTTTACCAGCTAACTTGTAAGCTGTAGACTTGCCAGGGCAACGAACTTATCATCGACAATTTCAAAAACATCATTGAGGCCGGTTACACTGAAAATACCTTTGGTTGCGGGGGCAATGTTGCAGAAAACAAGTTTATGACCGCAATCGACCACCAGTTTGCGCAACCTTAACAGTAGTGATAGACTTGAAGAGGTCACAATATCGACGCTCGAAAAATCCATTACAATGTCGCAGTCGCCCCTGTCACGAACGATTTCAGTAACGGATTTTAACTCGTCGGCCGTTTGCGGTTCCGGAGGCAAATCCACAAGAACAATATCTTCTGACCAATTCTGGATACCCATTTTAATACTCCTTTTTCAGCTAACACAGTTCTTGTGTGTTTCGAAGGTTGTATCGACACAAGTGCCGGTTGGGTTAAGCAAAAAAACCAGGCCGACCTTAGTTTATGTCCTGCCATCGTCCTATAAGAATAGACGCTTGGACATATTGAAGATTATGGTTGGCGGATGCCGCTGGACAGGGCGAGTGTCTCTGTACGTCGCCTCAATAACATCGGTATAAGACACCTTCAGCGAACTTTTTGTTTGCCGATGAACCGCTGTAGCAGCTGCCGTCATTGCCTCAAATCTCGCATAAACTGGTAATCTCCCCAGGCTTCTCTCCACTCGCCTTCTGTCGTTGCTCGGCTCAGGGCGTCGTTTCTCCACAGATGGAGATACTGGTAATCATCCCAGACCTGAGACGCAATGTCCAGATCGCCATCGCCGTCCAGATCGGCTATTTTGCAGCCCAGATGGCTTTCCTTGCCCTGATCGAGAAGGTTCTCAGTAAAATTACCCCTCCCATCATTTTCCCATATTTGTAGTTTCTCGTTGGGTCCTTTGTGTTCACATACGATGATATCGACGTCTCCGTCCTTGTCCATATCAGCGACGTTCAAATTATTGAGCGAATATTCCGTTACTACCGTATGACATTCCCAGTTCCGACTTGTCGCCTCGGCCGGCTTCTGGAACCAGTATAGGCTGGCATCAGGGTCGGGCCCGGGCCATCTCTCTTCGGTAACAACAATATCCGGCTTGCCGTCGCCGTTAATCTCGGCGATTTTGAAACGGTCTCCCATAAAACGGGTCCTGCCAACCTCATGCTTTACCCAGTCGCCCGTATTGTTACCCGGATTTTCCCACCACGCAACCGGTTTGCCTCCTTCGCCCTTTTCTCCAACGCCGGCGGCAACATCAAGGTCCCCGTCTCCATCAATATCACCGATGCCTATACCTTCAGCATAAGCCTCGCCGGTTATATGCACGGCAGGCCAGTTGCCGGCTTCAGGCTCATCGGGTATCACAAAGTAGTAAATACCGCCTCCACAGGTGAAAAGTACTTCCGGTTTACCGCCGGGCAGTATCTGGGCAAGACCGTAACCCTGGCCGTTCACGTGGTCGGTCGCAGGAAGTGTACCTATCTTAACGGACTTCCAGGCCGTGGCACCGGCATCTTCGGCTTCCAGCCAGTAAACGTCAGGAAGTGCCTGCCCTACCACGTCACCGAATTCATCGTTGTCAACATCGACAATGACCATCGCATCGACGTTGAGCCCGAAATCCACACGCTTCCACTGTTCGCTCATATCCTTGCCCGGATTGTGGTACATATATCGCCCGGACGCCATATCCTTGTATCCATCGCCGTTTAAATCTCCTAACGCCAAACCGAAATATCTCATCCATTTCGGCTCAGCGTAGTCGCCCCATTTCCCCCGCTTGTCATCGACCTGAATGTAAGTCCACTTATTCAGGGCGTTTTTATTGTCACTGCTTTTATTTTCCCATACCTCAATGGGCGGCAGATTGTATCTGCGAAGACCGATGATATCCATATCACCGTCGTTTCCGAGGTCACCTATCTGAAGGCTGTAATTGCCGGTGTTAGCTATAACCTGTCGTCTCCACGTTACCGAATCGCCGTTATTGAGAAAAACCACCACATCAGATAAAGCACTGTATCTGGGCATTTCAGCCGCCACCACATCGATATCACCGTCATTGTCCATATCTGCAACCTGCAGGTTGTGACACCAGTCTATCTGCCCTATTACATTCTCTTTCCAAACACCTTTTTTAGGATCGCCAGGTGCCTTGTACCACGAAACCGGATAACCACACATCTCTGAACTGCAGATTATAACATCGAGGCAGCCGTCACCGTTCATATCGGCAAGACGGACCTTGGAGCAGTTGTCCCTCCAGTTACCCTTACCCCGCCACTTCTGTGTGTACCATTTGCGGTCAATATTATGACTTTCCCATCTGCCCTTTACAGGGTCTTCGGGTGTTTCAACCCAGTAGCCCGCAAGAACTATATCAGGGTCACCGTCCCCGTCGATATCACCTACCGTAGCCCCCTCTTTGCCCGGCGCGTCGATAGTAATTTTATGCCAGTTGTCGGAATCATTTTGCAGCCAGATATACAGCATCTTACTGGTGCGAGTGACGACATCAAGCTTGCCGTCGGCGTTAAAATCAGCTAACTCTATTTCTTTGACATATTCGATTTTTCCAATGCCGTGGCGTTTCCAGTCGCCTTTGGCCGGCTCCCCGTCCGGCCGGGGGTTCTCGAACCAGCACACCAAACCCTGCTCCTCGTCCGTGCCCTTGAGTCTGCCTATCACATCAATATCACCGTCACCGTCTATATCGGCAATCTCCATATCACAGGAGCTGTACTGGTTATAATCGTTGAACTCACTGATTTGGCTTATGGTGTATTTTTTCCAGTTTGGGTATTTGTACCAGACCAGTTTATCGCCGGCCTGACTTTTTAACTCAACTCCGTGGGACTCTGTCTGGTTAACCGAGACTATATCATTGAACCCGTCTCCGTCGATGTCACCAACTTCCCTGTGTCCGAATGCATCATTTTCTATAACCTTGTATTCGAATGATATTGGGAAAGTAATCGGCCAGACCGGAACGGCACCCACAGCCGTATCTTGTATAAAACCAACCCCGCAGCAGATAGTTGTAATAAGAACAATCAGTCTGTCGGCCTTTGCCTCAATGATTGTGCCACCTGAAGTTTTTGTGTGTTTGCAGTTCACGATTTTGCACCTTTCTAAAAAAGATTAAATTTCAGTTCTCCCCTTAATCCTCGCTGGTGGACGGCGTAGATAGTGCTCCCGCCGCCTGGCAATGATTTTTATCGGGTTCGACAGACTTGTCAACAAAAAAACGGCAAGAGGTGTGAAATGTTAAGAAGTTCCCCACGTTTTGCCGTTGTGTGCCGCCGTCAGAATCTCTCTGGGGCTATTACTCGCTTTACTTCCTCAACGCTGGTTCGTCCCTCAGATACTTTCAGTATTGCTGAATCCAGCAGTGTCTTCATCCCTTTTTCTACGGCTATCTTCTTTATTGCCAATGCATTTTCGTCCGTCAGTATGGCACTTCGAATATCCTCGTCGGCTTTGAGAATTTCAAACACTCCTTCTCTGCCGCGAAAGCCGGTGTTGAAGCAGTAATTGCAGCCTTCTCCATGCATAAATTTAGCGGTTGTGTGCTCGTCAACACCGAGCAATTTCAGCATTTGCTCTTCAGGCTGGTACTGGCCTTTACAGTCTGGACATATCTTCCTGACCAGTCTTTGGGCCACTGCCATTACGATACCCGATGCTATGAGAAAAGACGCAATGCCCAGTTCTCTTAACCGCGTAATAGCCGTTACAGCATCGTTTGTGTGCAGGGTTGCCAGAACAAGATGGCCGGTCAGGGCGGCCTGAATCGCAATCTCGGCGGTCTCCAAATCTCTTATCTCGCCGACCATAATCACATCAGGGTCCTGCCTGACTATCGACCTCAAAGCGCCGGCAAATGTTTCACCGTTGGCAGGCTCTATTTGTATCTGATTGATTCTGTCCAGCTTGTATTCCACCGGATTTTCGATTGTGATAATATTTTTTTCAATAGCGTTGATACTGCGAAGCATCGCGTAAAGAGTTGTTGTTTTTCCGCTGCCCGTAGGGCCCGTTACGAGAATCATCCCGTACGGTCTGTTTATGGCCTCTTGAATCAGTGTTAGCCCTTCGTTATTGATGCCCAGCGTGGCCAGGTCAATTGAAAGTCTGTTTTTATCCAGGATGCGGACGACTATCTTTTCGCCGTCTATTGTTGGCATCACTGAGACACGAAGGTCGTAATCATTGCCCTTATGCTTCAGATTGATATGCCCGTCCTGGGCCCTGCGCCTTTCGGTGATATCCAGTTTCGCAAGCACCTTTACACGTGAAATTATTTCCTTTTTCATCGCTGTCGGAATTGTCATAATATCGTGCAGTATTCCGTCGACTCTGAAGCGCACGACCATGTCATCACCGGCCGGCTCAAAGTGCACATCGCTTGCCAGTGAGTCTATAGCGTTCTTGATTATAGAATTGGTGAGTCGAACAACCTGCCCAGCCTGTTCGGTAGCAGTCAGGTCCTCAATTTTTTCGTCAGCAGCCTGGCCCATCTGTTCCTTGTCGAAGCGGGCGTCAACTATATCCTGTTTGGTCATCTGCTCAACGCCATAATGGCGGTTTGCGGCCTGTATAATCTCTCTCTCGGTTGCTACCATTGGCTTTACATTGAAACCGGTTACCATGTTTATCTGGTCCAGGGCAGGAAGATCCAGAGGATTTGTTGTTGCTACATACAATGTATCTTCTTCGAACTTTACTGCGATGACATTGTGCTCTGTCACAAGCCATTCCGGCAGCAACCGCACTATATGAGGTGAAAGCTTCATTTCCGAAGGTTTGACGAAATCGAGTCCGTACTTTTCTGCGATGGCCTTTGCCGTATCTTCGTCTGAGGCGTGTTTGCTGGCCACCGGCGGTGTCTGACCGGTGTCAGCTCCGGCTGTGCCACCAGTGGTTTCGACCAAATTGTCTTTTGTCTCTGAGTACACAATATCCCCTGTAAACCAGCTTAAAGTCATTTTCGTCAAATTTTTATGTGAGGTTAACTCGAATTCAAAAACGGCTCTCGAACAGCAATAACCGCCAATATTTGTAAATTTGGACCGTTGCTGTTACTTTTCGCGAATGCGCGTACTTGGTAGGAAGGTCTGACTTGCCGGTGTTTACACATCACAGGTTATAGGACCAATTGTTGACAATCCCGCACGAACAAAACAGCTGCCTCTGTCAGATTAGACAGGCTCTGCTGACTCTGTATCACAGCTTCCTGTCAAGTCTTCTGAAACTGATGGCCTCTGCGATGTGTTCGGGCTGGATATTTTCGGCGTCGGCCAGGTCGGCTATCGTGCGGGCAACTTTGCAGATTTTGTCATGGGCACGAGCGCTAAGCCCGAATTCGGTCATCGCCTGCTTGAGAAGCATCTCCGAGGATGAGTCAAGCTCACAGAACTTTCTGACCTGTTTATGACTCATCCTTGCATTTGTTGTTGTCTTGTCGCTGCCAAAACGCCTCACCTGATGTGCTCTTGCTCTGACAACATCCTGTCTCATTGTAGCTGAGTCAAGTTGCCCCGATTTTGAGCGCAGCTTCGTGAAGGTCACCGCAGGCACATCGATATGAATGTCTATTCTGTCAACCAGCGGGCCGGATATCTTGGACAGGTATCGTTCTATTTGGTTCGGCGTGCATTTACATCTTCTTACATCGCTTCCAAAATATCCACACGGACATGGATTCATTGCCCCCACGAGCATAAACTCAGCGGGAAACCTCACCGTTCCCTTTGCCCGCGAGATGTTGATAAAGCCGTCCTCCAGCGGCTGGCGAATCATCTCCAGAATGTGCCGAGGAAATTCGGCGAACTCGTCGAGAAATAATACCCCGAAGTGCGCCAGTGACAGTTCACCAGGCCGAGGCGTCGTTCCGCCACCGACCAGAGCAGGCCCGCTGGCTGAATGATGGCAGACACGAACAGGCCGAGTGGCCAACAAAGCGTTGTTCTTAGGCAGAAGGCCAACGACAGAATATATGCGCGTTGTTTCAAGAGATTCTTCTAACGCCAGACCGGGCAGAATGGTTGCCAATCTCTGCGCCAGCATTGTTTTGCCCGCCCCGGGTGGACCTATCATCATAATATTGTGCCCGCCGCCAGCGGCCACCGTCAGCGCTCGTTTCACGCTTTCCTGCCCCTTAACATCTGAAAAATCGACAGGGTAATTCGAAGCCGTCTTAAAAAGTTCCTCGATGTCAACGACTGTTGTCTCCAGTGGCAGTTGTCCACCCAGAAAACCCACGGCACCAGCCAATGAGCCAACACCGTACACCTCTATGTCCTCTACGACCGCCGCTTCCCTGGCGTTGTCGAGAGGAACCACCATTCGGGTGAACCCGTTTTTGGCAGCGGTCATTGCCATACTCAAAACGCCATTTACAGGCCGGACTCGGCCGTCCAGCGCCAGCTCGCCGACAATAACAAAATCCTTAATAACCGAACTGACCAAAAGATTCTGCCCCATGAGCATACCCAACGCGATGGGAAGGTCAAAAGCAGGGCCGGCCTTCTTGACGTCCGCCGGCGCCAGATTTATCAGAGATTTGGTCTTCGGGTACTTGTAGCCGCTATTAACGATGGCACTGTTGACCCTTTCGATGCTCTCTTTTACAGCAGTATCGGGAAGACCAACGATGACGGACTTTTCAAAGCCGCCGCGAGAAACGTCAACCTCAACCTCACAGATTACACCTTCGATGCCTTCAAGTGTTACACTGTACAATTTGGCCAGCATAGGTTCCCCTCGATTTTTAGATTTATTTAGCCACCTTTATTTTTCGGAAGGTTTTTACTTAGCCCCTTTTATTGGGGTTCCGCCGACTGTTAGATTTAGAAGGTGCATTGTAAGCCGCTTCTGCAGTTGTGGCAAGTTATTTTCGAAATCTGACCCAGTGTTTCAGACCTCGTTGATTTACAGAGGAAAACGTGTATTTGCCAGAAGGATATGGTACAATATTTTTAGTGATTTAGGCCAACTGTTCGATTTTATAAGAAAGCAGAATGTAAAGAGCAGATATTTTAGGGGACAGCAGGACCGTGCTGAGTTTATTTTGCAAACTATCGAGTGAAACCAAAGGCAGAGCGGTCCGAAGCCTGGTCTTTTTCGTACTGTTCTGGCTGTACCTCTGGCTGGCTGTTGACGTTCGCTTTATTTATCACGGCAGCGGAGTGATTACCACCTTCCCTGTTTTTTACCGTGGCTGGGCTTTTTTCCAGGAATCTATGGCCCGACCGGGCGGGGCAATCGAATACCTTTCAGCTTTCCTGTCACAGTTTTTCTATTATTCCTGGGCCGGTGCAGCTTTAGCAACAGTGCAGGCGTGGGGGCTTTGCGTATGTACCGATGTGTTCATCAAGGCTATAAACTGCCCCCGTCTTCGATTTCTCCGTTTCATACCGCCGATTGTTTTGCTGGTCGTCTATACTCAATATACATATCACTTTATGACCACGATGGCATTGTTGGCGGCACTGGCTTTTGTATGCCTGCACTTCAGAGTAAGGCCCAAAAATAATTTGGCGGATTTGGTTGTTTTTCTGGTTCTGTCTGTAATTGTATATACACTCACCGGCGCTGCATATTTGCTCTTTG
>SMTZ1_10021511_pt1 | contig 13874 bp, 19 predicted proteins | sample DeeMarSWOR136_30_FD_25667 | JGI IMG/M metagenome (IMG submission 25667) | reverse complement strand
AGTACATTGGTAAGAAATATGATGCCTTTCGCGTGTGGAGTAAAGAGAATAAACGAAGCATCTTACGGTTTGAAATAGGATTCCTTGCTGGATTCATTCTTTGGGCAATCTTAAATTCTCTCTTAGGATTATCCACTTTAATTTTTGGTATTTTTGGGGGATTATTAGGAGTCTTTTTTTTTATTCTCATCAAATTCTTGGGGATTGAAAATGATGTAAGAGACTTTATAGATTCTATAGAAGAAAGCTATATATTATCCGAACAAGCAAAGAATACTTTTGAGTTACTTCCTGCTCTTTCTGATTTCCCAACTGCTATTGCTGAATTAATTAATGCAGTTATGGTTTCTTTAACAAAGTTTGGGGTTGCGATATTTGATTTATTATCAATTTCCTTCCCCGTTTTATTGGATATTAATATCAACACGGATTGGTTACACGTCAGTTTGCCCTATCTTTTTAGAACTATCTTTAATTTAATTCAATTTATTGTATTATTCTATCTTACTCGAAAAATAAAACAGAGAATTAAAGATCGAGTCAAGGAGGAAGTGAAATTGAAATCTTATGTGTGGTTTGGGAAGTGACTTCAAAGGAGAAGTTGATACAATGAAGGTTAGGCAGTGAAGTTTATTAATGCTTTTAAAGCATGTATTGATCTATTAATCTGTAAATGGTGCAATTGGATCTCTTATCGTATAAATTCAGACATATTTTACAATCTTTATTGTGAATTTCTTTTTTGCACCAATTACTGGTTGTGTGATTAAAAGGATTTTTCGTTTTTTTAAAGAAGTCAAAGCTATATAATATGAAAGTAACACGGGGGTAATATTCCTAAAGGAACCTTTTATAAAGGAAAAAGTTCCCCCGCTTAGCGTTCACTTTTAGGTGAATAGACAAATGCAAGCACTTTCGTTAATGTTTGCTTTATTTGTGCTACCCCTCCAGACAATCAAGTTTGGTAGGTTGGAATCGATCTTTACAGGATTCTTTCAACCCGCGATGATTATCGGGATAATCCTGTTTGTGCTCGGAATATTCGTGTACTTCTTTCCAGGAGCAAGGAAGTTTCTTGGAGGCCTCATCGGAAGTAGGTAAAATGCAAAAACAAACACTACTAAAAGGAATATTGCCTCTTTCCCTACTCTTAGTGTTGCTTTTACCTTCAACCCCAGCCCGAACCGCTGATGCCACAGCTGCCTCTGTTGAGCTTTCGTCTTCGTCTTTCCTTGAAGGAAGCCCTGTTACCATTCGCGTGTATGATGTTACGGCCGCGGGTGGAGAGTTCATAGTGTACTTTACTTATGACTCTTCAGGGACAGACACTCTTGAAGCGAAATCAGACTACGCAAATATCAGTGTTGATCTAGCAACCGACGAGGATGAATGGGTCTATAGCATGATCTTCGTCGCCCCTACCGCGGGGAGCTATATTCGAGTTCATGTCACAACCTCAGGAGCACCTGCTACTGATCTTGGTGCAGCTCAGATCATGGCTAATGATCCAGAGGACTTACTTCCTACCGACCTTATTATCACGATAGGGGTTGCATTGATGATAATCTTGGTTGTCGTCAGTGTAGTCACTGGCATTGCCATGCGAAACCGACGCAGATAAGCAAACAAAGAGTTTCCCCATCGGAGTCCTCACTCTCATGGTTGGAGTAGGCATTTCTTTGTCTTTTTTACCTAATGAGGTCGCACTGATGAGGAAATTAGCGTTACTCTTTCTATTGTTCTTTATGCTTACTCTTTCACCACTTTCTCACTACCAAGAAGGGGGGACATCTGAACCTCCTTCTATCCTCCCCATCCCTGTCGTAGCAAGTGAGGAAGAGAACATTGATTCCTTTTCAGTGCACCCTGCGCAAAGATGGCCTTATTATGCAACATCAGGCATTACTGATGTTATAGACAAAGGGATTCTTGTGGTTACTGATGTAGGGGATGGTACATCCGATGGATGTTATATGATTCGCTATCTACAAAAAACAGATGATAAGATTGAAATGCGTTTTAAAATCGATACAAATGGATACGCGGACACGTGGGATTATTATAAATTCATTATAGCAGGGGAGGATGCGAATAATTATTTCATGCTTCATTTAACGGATTTTAATGATAGTAATTATTACGATACAGAGATTGAATACACCTCATTAACAGGAGGAGGAGCTAGATCAACCGATTTAAACGGATCAGAACGATTTTTCGATAATGAATGGTATATCTTTAAGGTTACTTTCAACATTTTAGAAAGTAAAATGCGTTTTCGTCTTTCATTCGATAATGGTACATCCGTTTTTAATTATATTTGGCAAGAGTTAAAACCAGGACAAGGACATACCCCTTCTTTATTTGGACAGCAAAATTTGGAAATCAGGGTTTCAATGGCAGGGGCCACCAATGGGGTTACTAATATTTTTTACACTGATTATATTAAGGCCCCTTTTGTTGAAGCATATTGGGAACAAACTACTGATGGAGCTGATGCTGATTGGTTACAAGAACAACCTCTTGGTGTGGTTGTTCAGGATGATATTTTAGGGGAGTGGTCTGTTTGGGAGGTTACGGTTCCAGATTTAGATGTAGTCTCAGGTATCATGTTTAATGGAGGAGCGATTTTTGCAAGTAGTGCAGATAAAGAAGCTTCAATCGCTGTTGCGATTTTTGGAGTGGATGCTGATGATGGGGATCTACATGAAGTAGGCCGAATTAAACTACAAAAAAACTATGGATCTTATAGTACAAACTATTCTATAATTGAAGGTGGGACAACATTAGGGGACTCTTACATACATGCTACAATTGCCTACACTCCTCGCGCTGAGTTTTCTATGGCATTGGTAGATGATAGAGAATTACTCGAAATTAAAGGCAGATGTTATCACGATCACTCAGATGAAGACAGTTTTGGGGATATTTATGGATTAATTGAAGTTGGTGATTATGTCGATGACCCTTCAAACGAATTTGTTATTCGGGTTGCTTATTATTGTGATTTCACTGCTGACCTTGAATTTTCAATGAATTTTGAAGAATTCGCATTCGTACACAAAGATATTTTTGCGGATATTGGTCGAGCTATTGGGAATTTGATTAGTAGTTTTTTTGAGTTCATATTTATTGGATTATTTAAATTTCTCGCGACTATTTTCAAGGTAGTAGGGGAATTAATTATAGCTGCTGTTGATGCGTTAGCTCCTCTTTTAACTGGGTTAGCTACATGGTTAAATGATATTTGGACTGTTATAGAGGAAATTACGGGGTGGGCAACGGGAATATTAAATGATATTTTGTCAGCCTTTGCGGATATTGGCCAAATTATTTGGATTTACTTTGAAAATCTTGTCTCTGACCTTGCAATCTGGCTGCAAGATATACTCGATTTAGTTATTCCAACACTTCTCTCTTTTCTCGGAACCATTATTACCTCTATCTTAGAATTTGGTTGGGCTTTTTGGTATGGCCTTTGGGCCGCAGTTGGATTAGAAGGGGTTTTTGAGATAGGGGATTTACTTTTTACAGGTTTTCTTCAGTTTATAACAGGGCTCCCCCAGTTCATTAATGATTGGGTTGCTTTCCTTGTTGGAATTAGTTCCCTCTTTGCTGTTTTAGGATTTATCTGGATTTTTATCTTCCCAATTGCATTGGGCAATGATGTTAGTGGATATTTTGACGGGTTAATTTTTACTGCAAGTTTTGATATAACTCTAGGAATATCCGCATTAGGTTTCAAAGTTCCTATTCCCATTTTTATTCCTTGGTCATTAATCGTTATTTATACCTTTTTAACAGGCACATTCTTCTATGGGTTTTTCTAATGAGTGTTGATATTACAGATGCTTGGACAACAGTTTTTGACTTAATTGATGATCTCGCCACACTCCTTGTTAAGGTTTTAGTTGAGGATGTATTTTTTGAACTTTTTTGGAATCAAATATTTGTAAGATTCTTTATCACCATGACTGGAACATGGGGCTTCTTGATTGTCATGATAGTTTTTCTTTGGGCTTTTCATAATAAATATATACGAGGTCGTTAAAATGTTTGGTTTTGGAACGCGAGACATCAAGTTATTTCTATTAGTTGCTTTGGGTCTCCTCCTCGGGTTGATGTTCTTCATTCCCATAGATGATTGGTGGTTTCTCTGGGAATATATTGAAACGACTCCTATGTGGATCGTGATCGGGCAAGCATGGCCTTTTGCTCTTGTTGCCTTTGTGATTACTATTTTTATAATTCTCTTTCGGGAGTTTGTATCTAGATGAGAAAACTTTTCCTTCTGGTCGTTTTGGTAATTCCTTTCATTATGGTTCCAGAGGGAGTTTTTTCACAACTTCAACAACTTCAACAGGATCCAAACTTAATCTTGAAAGAATTTAGTGAACATTATCATCATGGGGATGGACGAATTACGTTTTCCTCCCGCTTAGGGGATCAGAACACATGGGATGGAAGTGAGTATCAATATTATATATGGAATGATATCGAAAAAAGGATACAATTTGCAAGTAATAAATTGTATTTTTTTGATTGGTATACACGGTTAGATGATTTGGATAGTAGTGTGTTAATAGATGACATGCGTTGGCAAGTACAGTATTGGCGAGCACAAGGTGGAGGAGAATGGCGAACTCTTGATTTATACAATCATCAATGGTTTGATCCTATAATTTATACCAAGAATATTACTTTTATTCAAGGATATGATGATACAATTAATTTTATGAATGTTAGTTATGTGGTGACTAATCAAGCTCAGTGTAAGGTGAATATTGATTATGTATCTGGTGAGGAGCGAGAGATCCGATTTATTTGGCAGCTATCAGGAATGTCGGGACAGATTCAGCCAAATATGATGAGAAGAGAATTTATAAAAACTTGATGTGAAATTAGGTAGTTTTAATGTAGCTGTCAATGATTGGGTATTTATCGATCCGACTTTTGCCGAAAAACAAGAGACGGATGCACAAGATTTTTATATGACGTATGATAGATCGACAACATATACAGCAGAAATAGGAGTAGATTTAGACTATGCGGGTGATGCGGATAGTTCTACGGAAGCAAAGTCGTATATAGCATATGATACTGGAATAACAGACAATATTGCATCAACTTCGGATGCTTCAATGAGTTATTATGTTTACGCGGAGAATGTAGAGAGTGAAGAATATCATGCTTTTTATTTATATGATAGTGGTGATGTAGATGAGATATGGGATGAGACGGAAGCTGATGGTGATGAGCAGGGATGTTATGATCAGGAGACTTATTGGAGTGATGTTGCTTTTTTTTGTTTTAATGGATATACCAGTTCTAATGCTACTATAGATGATACTAAGGTTGGGCCTTTAGTTGATGAGTGGGTAAGTCATCATAATGGTGATGTTTCAGGAAGGCAGTACATTTCTATTATGTTTTGGAATGGAACAGGGATGGATAATGGGGAATATATTATATGGTATGAATCTAGTGAGGGAACTGCGAATAAAAGACCAACATTAACATTTACATATACTATAGGAGCCGGAGAAAATACTGCGCCAGAAACTGTGGTACATACAGCATTAAGTGGAACATTGTATGCAGGAAAAAATTTTACATTTGTGTGTAATTATACCGACTCAGATGGTCAGGCAGATCTAGCATGGTTATTAAGTGGATTGGGTGAGGATCAATATGATATTACGTTAAATATTACTGCCTCTTCTGGTCGTCAGACCGCAGTTCAAGAGAATGGCTCATCTTATGTGAATGTAGCTGATGGTGTTTGTTCAAGTATTACGAATGGCTGGCAGGTGACCTGGACCGTTAACTTAACTTTTTCATGGACTGACTTTGATGATTCCAACACTATTGATACTTGGTGTCAAGCGTGGGATGATGAGCCGGAGAGTAGTTCATGGGCGACTGATGACAGTAATGTTGACTATGAGAATGATCTCGAAATTGTAACGTTCAATGTTCTTATTACTAATAGTTATGCTACTTACCCTAATGATGATTGGATTAATGATACCGATTGGTTTAAGGGGGGGGTTCAGGTCACTATAAATGGGACTGTGGAGTATGAGGGTAGTTCTGAAGTATTTGAATCAATCTATGCCAATGAGGTTGATGTCGAGCTTTATTATGATTCAGGAGCTACGGGGGAAAAAGATACCTCTATCTCCTCGGGAGTATTTGAAGGAATAACGTACACTCCCACTAGTGGGAGTAATGATATTGATACTACTGCTTATTTTGATGGAGTGATTAATGACATTCCAACAGGGGGAAGTGATGTAACAGGTGCTGGGATTGAAATTACTTCTAAACGCGATAATGAGGATCCTACTACGACTTTTCATTCTATCACGGAAAATGACCCTCATATCTATATCTATGCTTCAGGGCAAATAGTGTATTTCTCCGATTTAATGGGATCTACAGATCAATTGTGTACTATTGGAGTAAATGTCTCGGATAGTTCAGGTTCAGGTGTCTATAGTGTTACCATGAGTGCTTGGGATGATGATGCAGAATGGAATGATACCTCTTCCCCTTATCAACGACAATACTCGACAGATGACACTGAAACCTCAGGAAGTATTACTCTATATGCCATTGATAATGTGGGAAATTCCGACAGTACTCCTGTGACTATTACTATGACTGAAGACACTACTGCACCGACAGGAAGTGTCGCACATGATGCGGATAGTGCAAGTGTAGGTTTTGCTCCAATTAATATTTCTTATGATGATGATGACACCCTTGATTTCACAGCAAGTGGTGCGAATGATGCGAGCGCAGGGTTACCAACAAATTGTTATTCGTGGAATGGCTCTGCATGGACTAGTGACACTACTAAACAATATACCTCACAACCTGATGGAAATATCACTCTGACATTATATATTCGAGATAATGTCGGAAATAATTATTCTATAAGTACTTGGGTGATTATTGATACTGATTCCCCTACAGGGTTCACAGTGACCTGGACCCGAGTAAATGGGACATACCCCATTCAAATCTTTGATGGGAATCTCACTATCTATTTTGATCCTGGAAATAACTGTAATAATTATACTACACTGACCATCAATGATGATGGAAGCATTCAAAATTCACTATTTTGGCGAATCCTTTGGGATGAGAATTCCGTGTTCGAAAGTGCGGAAAATGATACTTCAGGGCTCCCTGACAGTAAAAACTTCTATTACCGAGGGGACACCAATGGATCGTTTTACGTCTATGTAGTAAATAATGCCGGAAATTATCAACTTATTAATTATACTGCCTATGACACGCTTGATGGGGGGTGTGGTGAACCACCAACGACAACGACTTCGGCCCCAACAGACCGAGAACCACCCCAAGCACACCCATATAATTTTTATCATCCTTATTTGATTAATATGCTTACTCCTATTCCCTTATTGGGAACACTTGCTATAGGTTTAGCCATTTTAATTTTTCTTATCAGGAGGACTTATAGCCGATGAGTGTTAATCCGAATGAGTATTTCTCCCCCTATTTGATTAATATGCTTCCAGGTGTGATCTTAATAGGGTTTCTCATTTTAGCTATTGGTTTTCCTATTTATTTGTTCAGGAAGTTGATTAAACGATGAAACAAGTTACAACAAGAAGAGGCTGGAATTTCCGTCAACGCAAATACTATATGTTGATGTGGGAGTTAGTCCTGTTCATCTTATTGGTGACAGTAATGAATATTATTAATGCTTTATTTCCTATGACAAGCGAACCCATAAGACAAGGCGATCAAGCTCTCTATATGGTGTTCGCCCTTGCAGACATATTACTCCTGACTTGTATGGGGGTTGTCGCAGGTTACTGGTTTAATGATTGGAAACGTGATAAGGAGTTATGGGAAGATGACCCCACTGAACCTTGAGGTTCTAGGGCAGTTTTCTATTGAACGAATATTTTATGGAATAATAATTCTCGTATTTTTGCAAATTATCATTACATTGGTAAGATATTGGAAGAATCGTCATGGCAACCCTGAAATTTTGGAAATGGTTTCGTCGGAAGAAGAAAAAAGAGAGAAAGCCAATCGAGATCCCTGTTAAACCTGACATCAAATTACAACGCGATGAAAGTGTTCGGTATCCAGTCTTAGATATGGTTATGATAACTACGGAGGCGGAATTACAATTTCGTCCTTGTAATGTCTATGATGACCATAAAGTCAAGTTCGGGGATAAAACAGTCGATATTTTGGAAGACCGACCAGCACATATCTTAGATTTTAATATTCGTGATTTTCTTTGGAGTCGTCGGGATCGAATGTTAGCGCGAGTTCTCAAACTCCCGAAATGGCAAACCTTACGAGTATATACTGTTCAAAAAGAAGGCGAAACAACACATGACCCCCATGATACAGTCATGACAGAGGAGCAAAAGATCCGCATTGAAAAAATGATTCAATTGAAAGCCAAAGCAGCTAAAGCTGAACTAGCAGCTATGATCATGGCAGGGTTAAAAGGAAAACAACCGTGGTGGGAACAACTAGGCCCCATAATTGTTATTGCAGTGATTGTGTTCCTGTTCTTGTTTGCATTCCAGATACAACCAAATATGTGATTATTATGTCTGACCCATTAGAAGAACCGAAATGGAAAGATCTCAAAGATATTTACCTTGCTAAGAAACAAGGCGAAGCTCTTGAGCGAATTACTAAACCCAAAACTCATTATGAAGGGTTAGGGTTAGGGTATTATGGACCTACTACAGTCCTCGCATTATGTGCTATTGATTTATTTGAGGATGTACTTAATGAACTAGTAGAACTCGGTCTAAAGGAAGATCCTGAGGCTTTAGCTGAGTTTCGGCAATCCCCTGATTATAATGTCCTCCATGTGTTCACCGAAGAGATAGCTGTCGCGTCAGGTTCACGCGAAGCAAAACGAATGGAGAAAGGATTAGAAACCATTGGCTTATTGGGCCAATATATTCCTTTCGGAGCAAGACAACCTTTGCAACCTGAACAAGTGGACTTAAATAAATGACCCGTCTTGAAAAACTTCAAACAACAGTTACGCTTAAGAAATGGATCTTCTATGATCCAGGTGTAGGAGTCTTAGCTGCGCACCATACAGGACAACCCGGCAGTGGTAAAAGTAATATGTCCACAGGTTTAGCAGCTCAATGCGTGAAGAAGAATAATGAATACCTCATAATGCCAGGGGATCGTTGGTGTGAGTGGAAACATTTTCTTGATCATAATTTACTGAAAGGAATTAATCTACAAGTAATAGTTCCCGATAATTGCCCAATCAACTATTACGGATTATCTCAAGGTGAGGATTACTTAATCGAGTGTAATTATGATGAGATTAATGTTTTTGATTATCTCGATCCAATCAATAGAATCTTAGTTATTTATGATTCGCATATACATCCTCAAGATAGAACATATCTTTGGTTAAACGTTCTCCAACAATTACTTAACCGGGATACTTTAGTGAATACCTGTATAGGATTACTATATCATGAGGCAAGTGTTCTTTTCCCTGAAAGATCTAGAGAATTAAAATGGCACGACATCCAAGAATATTCCCAACACTTTGTGGAAACCAGGAAAGGATTGATTAGACATCAATTTGTTTCTCAGGTTGAGTATGAAATTGAATCATCCATTAGGATGAAGTGTGGAATCCAGTTTCTTAGAAAAGGGCGAGCTGGGAAGCACCACCACCCAGAGATTAAAGCTTCCACCCCATTTTTAGACATTGACGAATATAATCTTGTTATTAGTAGTGGTGGCTTCAAGAAGTATAATAAGATCAAGAAGTTTTATGAAAAAAAGAAAATTATGAAAATGATACCGACGAGGACTACGTACGTGACGAGGGAAGAGCGGGATACCACCATCAAAATTGATGAAAAATCCAATGTTTTGATCCAAAACTGCTATGAATTTACTGAATCGATACGTGAAACTTCGCGAATATTAGGTATCTCTCGGGAGCGAATCCGTAAGGTGATAAAGACTTGATCTGGAAGCTGAAAGTAAAGGATAAGACTGTTCGAGTACCATCCCAAAACCCCAGTACTGAACTTTTATTAATAAGAACAATCAAAGTACTTGAGGAGGAAAATGCCTATTTACGGAATCAAAAGAGTTTGACGAAACAAAAGTAACTTGCATAAATCATTAATTTATCGCCTAACTCGAGGGAGGCCTATATGTTACTATTCAACTAAACTCTGATCTATGTCAAGATCGCATTTTAGACATGATGGCTATAATATAACTAAAAATAATTCTTTGCAGCAAAGAATTTTTTCTTTTTTTTCGCTCCCAGGGAGCGAAATAATTTTATCTTGAAGATAAAAAAAAAAGAAGTTTGCGTAAGCATCCATGTTGGGGGACAATTTTCAACTACGTTTATTTTGTTGGTAAGATTACTAAGTACTAGTAGATAATTTCATTTATATATATTTTCTAGCAAATGCAAAGGTTTATATATACGTATATCTAAGTATATACTTGATGATAAAAATGGAACAAACAAAAACTGAAGAACAAGAAAGAGAAGAATTCTGGAAAAAGGTTGAGGATATTCAAATCGAAGCTTTAGAAGATCATAACCGAGGAGTAAATGGTTATGATGATCTAATTTTTGAAGTTATTGAAGAGTTAGGCTGTTCACTATCCAAAAGATCCGTTTGGGAACGCATTCGTGACTTAGCAAATGAAGTTCTAGAAAACGCCAATTTAGAGGAAGATTAAATGACTGATACGCTAATCCATGTGACAAAAGAAGCAAGAAACGCCTTACGCAAGTATAAAGATGCATTGGCTGTCGCGAAAGAGGACCGAGTAACTTACTCTGACGCGATCTTCGATTTGATTAATAAAGCCAAAACTTTATCTGAATGGATGGGCACTAAAAAAGGCATGAAATAGGAGATAGAAATAATCCCAAAGGGGATTAAACATTATCGTTATGCTACTTTCACTTCTTGCAATACTAGAAGAGTTCATACTGAATGTGTTCAAACTGGAGATTAACGACATGGTAATGAGTAAAGAAGAATATTTCCAATTATTGGAGCAAGAACAGAAAGTCAAATGTATTGGCTGTGGATTACCAATAGGAGTTGATATAATTAATTTTCCTCCTGATAAATATAATTATTGTCATTCCTATTGTTGTTGGTGTTGTCCTGATGGAAATAAGGCAATCTGTGATAAAGAAATTGTTGAAGCTAAATTAATAGGTGAGGAAATTGCCAAGTAAACATCGACTAGTTTGTGGTTACTGCAAAGGAAAAATAGTTCAAGATATGCTTGGAACTATGTTACAATGTGCTAAATGTAAAAGAGCTTATTATCAAGGTGAGGATTCTTTTCAATTGGAAAGAATTGGAAGTGAAACAGTAGTCGCTTTAATCCATAAGGAATAAAACAGGTGATTAACGAATGAAATTAAAAGATCATGGTATACATGTTAAAGATCCTTTGGGACTTATTAAAGAAATAATCCAATTTATGGAAAAAGAAAAAGAGAATTATCCTAATATTGTCGACTTACTTCAACAACAGATGAACAAAATTAAGCAGTTTTGATCTAATTTCCAATAGGTGACTAATCCAAATTAGACGAAAAATATTCCTCTAGATTAGGACCTCTTTTTTCAGTTGATCTTTTAGCTAGTCTTCCTTCTAGCCAATCCCAAAATAATAACCAAAAAATTCCAACAAGAATAAGTTCGATTAATAATAATTGCCATGGTTGATTCAGGATTTTCTCAATAATATAGGGAGTTAAATGACCAATAAATTAATACATAAACAAATCCAATAATTAACCCCATTAATACATAAAACCAATCTGATGCTTCTGTTCTTTTCATATTACTAAACCTCCATTTTACGACATTAAACCAGATAATTGTTTTTTCTCCTTTTCATATTCAATAAATTGTAGATATTGTTCCGTAATTTGAAGAGAAGAATGTCCTAATTGTTTCTGTACATAACGAATATTTTTTGTCTTTCTGAGAAGATTAATAGCATATGTATGGCGAAAAGTATGGGGATTAGTATTTGCATATTTCTTTGTAATTTTAGATATCCCATAGCGAGTGAGAGGGAATATTCTATCTTTTGCTTTTAGTCCTTCAGTTTTAATGTACATTTGAAGAAGTTGGCTTAATTCTGAAGGAATATCCACAACCCTAATCTTACCAGCTTTTCCTTTAATATAAAAAATGCTTTCCTCAAAGTTAATATTATAGCTGGTAAGATTGATTAACTCTGATACACGCAAACCACTTTCAGAAAGAGTCTTTAAAATAAGGTAATTTCGTTGTCGATATTTCTTTCGGCCATTATTAATGGTTTTCTTGAGTGCTTCTTGGACCTGTTGTTTGGTAAGATATTTCATTCCACAAAACACCTCTTTTGTGTATAAACTATGAGAATTATTTAGAATAAATCATTATCTCTTTATATATATTTCCACATTTATAATAAAATGTGACTAATGGAAAAGTTTAAAAGTAGTAAATCACTATACAAGAATATGTCCTCAAATAAACGTGCAGTGTTAACAATTGAAGGAAAAGCCTTTATTCAATTAAAAAAACTAAAAAGAAAGACGAATGCACGGACTTATGTTGAAGTGATACGTAGATCCCTCGACTTATATGAGAAACATCTAGATCAGGATCTTATCTAAATATTATTCGTCAAAGGGCAGTTTGACGGAATGTGATTGAAATATGGGTATATGGCAAAGTAATATCAACTCCGACAATTCAGAAGGGAATATTACTTCACCAGAAGGAAGAAATGATTTTTGGGTTAAAAGCGTTACCATCTATACACTAGTACATACATTACTTTTTTTCCATAGTGTGTGTGTGTGTGTATGTAATGAATGCATTTATGACATGCATCGATGCCTCGAAAAAAACCTTCCGAAAATAAAAAATCAACTAACTAGTGTATGTACTAGTAAAGCGAGGATAACGGTTGGGATTCAATGGTAAAACAAATCTCGATATCTGATGAACTAGCTATTTTTTTAGATCATTTTAGAGAGGAATGGGGTAACCCAGGATACTTAAGTTATACAAAAACTATTGAACGATTTATAAAATCTACTGATGCAGAAGAAATTTTGCGCAGAGAAATCGTAGAATTATTCAAAAATTTACAATTTAGATTACCTAAAAGATTTTTTCATAACCTAGAAGTTATTAAAGCATCAGTTTTATCATTAGTCGGTTGGGGTGAGGATGAGAGAAATATTTTTTGTGATAGACTTCATTTGTTAATGAGTGAAATGAAAGGAATTACTAAGAATAGTAAGAAGGAAGTAGGAGAGCTTGAAACTTAGAGATTACGTTTATGATAAAGACTTAAAGAAAGCAAACATCATGTTAGATGAGGTTGAACCTGTTCAACTAGAAAATTTACTTTTGATTTTACGGGAAGAAGAGGAGGAAGTTACTCCTCAAGAGAATTGGGATGAAATCATCTATGGAAGTAATTAATGTTTTTGCCATTCAAGCTGAACTTTCAGGTCCATGTCATCATGAGCAGGATGAAATCTTACCAGCTAAAAGTAAGGGATCGCTGGTAAGAAAATATCAGAAATGTGGCAAAAAAAGATGCAAATGTCAACGAGGGAAATTACATGGCCCCTATTACTGGAGGGTAACCTATGATAAAAAGACCAAAAAACGGATTTGGAAATTTGTTGGTAAGATGATGAACAAATGACACTTGAAGAATTAATCCATGAATTTTGTAGAAAACAGAAATTAGCCATTGAACCTAGCATTATTGATACCTTGGACTATATCATAACTGATGGGGGAAAAATGATGGGAGTG
>SMTZ1_10010786_pt1 | contig 13874 bp, 12 predicted proteins | sample DeeMarSWOR136_30_FD_25667 | JGI IMG/M metagenome (IMG submission 25667) | reverse complement strand
CAGCTCGAGCTGAGCATGTATGTGAGAAGGGGGGAGGGAATCGCGAAAGAGATGGATTTAGAGCTTGGAAAAGAATGAACTTGTGGTCTTATGGACCAACTCCAAGCCATGCGGGTGTTTTTGCCCATTCAATAAAGGAACCTGAATATGTAGCGGCAAGCGTGGGCGTTAACGCCTTTTAGGAGAGGGCTTGGATGAATAAGCGATAATCCCCTTATATCCGATGGGATTCATAGGAATTCCGTTTGATCCCAAGGCGTTTTATCTTGCGCCTGAGGGTATTGCGGTCTATTCCCAGTTCCAGTGCTGTTGCCACCTTTTTCCACTGGTTTCTCTCAAGGGCCCTGTAAATGATATTTTTCTCAGCCTCCAGCAGGGTCAGCCCTGTGGATTCGAGCACAGCAGGATTATCCGGGTGAAGACGTTCCGGCAAAAAATGAAGGCGAATCAGCTCCTCGTCGCAAAGGACAAAAGCGTGTTCAATGGCATTCTCGAGTTCCCGGACGTTACCCGGCCAATCATATAACATGATTGCAGCCATGGCCTCCTGGGAAGCACCAAGGATTTTTTTCCCGGTTAAATGATTGAAATGCTCTATAAAATGATCCACCAAAAGAGGAATATCTTCTTTCCGCTCCGAGAGTTTGGGAAGAGAGAGTTTTATGACATTGATCCGGAAGTAAAGGTCTTCCCTGAATTTTCCTTCCTCAGCCAGTTTCTCCAAGTTACGGTGGGTTGCCGTAATCACCCTGGCGTTTGTCGGAACAGACTCCGTTGCCCCCAGCGGCTCAAAGACCTTTCTCTCCAGCACACGCAAGAGCCGGATTTGCAGCGCATGGGAAATATCTCCGATCTCATCCAGAAAAATCGTCCCGTCCTGGGCTAGGGCAAACCGTCCTGGCTTGTCCTTTTTTGCGTCCGTGAATGCACCGGCCTTATATCCGAAGAGTTCGGATTCGATCAAGGTGTCCGGTAAAGCCGCACAATTGACTGCAACAAAAGCCCCCTTTTTTCTTAAGCTGTGATGATGAATCGCTCTTGCAAGTATCTCCTTGCCCGTTCCGCTTGCCCCTTCGATTAGCAGGGTGCTGCTGCTTTCTGCAATCTGAGGAAGAATAGAAAAGAGCCTGAGCATTTTCTCATTCTTGCTGACAATATCTTCAAAGGAATGTTGCTTGCGAAGCTCTCTGCGTAATTTGTCGAGCACGGTCAGGTCCCTGAACGTGGTCAAACCCCCGATGATTTCACCTTTCGAATTCCTCAGGATATTCGTGGTGACGCTAATTGGGATGCGTCTATTATCAGCTCGCATAACATAGACGGGCATGTTTACAATGGGCTGTTGGGTCTCAATGGTTTTGTGAAGATGACACCCTGTTTCACACAGATTGGCCCTTAGGACCTGAAAGCATGGTCGGCCGATCGCCTCCTCCTTTCGGATCCCGGTAATCGCCTCCGCAGCGCTGTTAAATGATTTAATTCGCCAATTTGAATCTACGGTGAAGACACCGTCAGCCACACTGTCCAAGATGATCTGGTAGTGCTGGGGCATGGGCTGGAGTTCAAAGGACGGCTGGTGGTCATAAACCGGCTGTTTGGCTTGTTTTATCCAGGGATGCTGCATTTTGTTGCAACCCCGTTAACAGGGAATTGTGCTGCTATGCAACACTTGCCGTTTTATAATAAAAAGCGGGGCCTATAGTCAATCAAATAGAGCGTTTTTTACACCGGTAAGCTTCTTTTGGTCTCCGCTAACGCTGCAAATGGCACCATCTCGCTTCTCTCAATGATTCAAATTGTTCCCCCTCCCCTTCGTCAACAACTTTAACGAAATGCCTCTTCAGATTAGTTTTTTAGCATCTGCGAGCACTTATACAACCTCTTAGGACTGGCGGATCCTTTGGCACAAATATTGCTCACCAATATACGGTAAACAAAAGTCAAAGCATTTTCCCACTGCCTAAATTGCCCCGATTGAGAAATCGGTAGGATCCGCTGAATCGGGGCCAAATCTCCTTTATACACAGAGTCGATCTTGGGTAACCCCTTATTGTTGGAGGGCGGCTTTTCGTATCCCTTTCTCAAATACGTCTGAGGATTTTTGGTTAACGCTTTGTTAAACCCACGAGGGACGCTTGTCAGAAGGTTTTTCCCAGAAAGGAGGTAACTACTGGCAAAACATAGAAAAGGAAACAAAATGGAAAAGGCAAAAAATGGAATCACTGGAATGAGATAAAACAAGGAGGGGAGCTTATGAGTTTCGAAATTTCACCGCTTGAATGGGATGAAGAACGAGATCTTAACGGTCCCGATATCTGGATTTTGGACACAGCCCATAGTCTGCCACCGTGGACACCGTGTTATGCCTGGTCCTGGTTGAACTGCCTCCAACCTGGTTGGTCAGGAGGGCCGGAATTGCTGTCCCTGCCAAGCAGTAGGGGTTCATATTCAGCTCTAGTAGATAGCTGTTGCTATCTGGCGCCAAACATCATAACAGACGAGGAAGAGAAAAAGAGCCGAGAACCTGCGTTCAGAGAAGCCATGAAGCCTTGGATTGAAGATTATGATAAGGCCTGGGGCTCAATAGTCGATGAGATGCTGGGTTGGTGGGCAAAACTTGACCCGATCGAAGTTGAGAAGCTTTCTACTGGACAGCTTTTTGAGCACTACGATGATTGCCTTATCATGTATAAGCGGATGTGGATGCTACACTTCTTAGGCATGTACCCGGCCTACCACATTTATGGCTTATTTGAAGAAACGACAAAAAGCCTGCTTGGAATAAATGACACAGACCCGCTGTTTCTGAGATTGGTGAGTGGTTATGACAACCAGCTCAAGAAATCCGACAGAATGCTTTATCAACTGGCCATGAAAGGCGTGGACATGGGGCTTGAGGATACATTCAAGAAAGTGCCTGCGAACGCGAATGAGATGATCCCCGCGCTTGAGCAATCTGAAAAGGGGAAGGTGTGGCTCAATGAATTTAACGGATTTCTCAAGACCCGTGGTTGGAGGATACCACGGTTTACGGAGTTTTATGGGCCTCAGTCTGCACCTTGGATTGAAGACCCTACCCCGGCGTTCATTTTTTTGAAGCAGCAGCTGGAAAAAGGGGATAAATTTGCTCAAGATGAACTCATGGTGGAGTCGCTTGGGGAGAGAGATGAAGCGGTTAAGGAAGTGTTAGCAAAGATTCCGAGAGATAAAAGGGATTGGTTCCGGCATCTGCTGGACATCGTTCCAAAGGCTGTTGGTTTCAGCCCGGAGCACAACCACTACCTGGATCATCACGCTAATGGGATCATGAGAAGGCTGTTCCAAGAGTGCGGGAGACGATTTGCACTTGCAGGAGCAATTGACGATCCTGATGATGTTTTCTTTATGGTTCCCCCAGAGATCGAGCACGCTATATTAACACCGAGCTTGCTGAACTGGCGCCCTACCATTAACCGCCGTAAGTCAAAGTGGGAAGAAGATTGCAAAAAGGATCATCCAATGACGCTTGGAAGGTTAACTCTTGCTGAAGCAGTGCCAATGATCGTCACGGACATCATTCTGGAGAAGCTCGTTGTCGGAGCAATGCCCGAGGTTAGGCCGGAACTGAAGGCTGACCTTTACGGGGTGTGCGGTGCCCCTGGCGTTGCTGAGGGGCCGGCTAGAGTTGTAATGAATGAATCGCAATTTCATGAGGTCCACCCAGGTGATGTTTTGGTTGCTGTGACCACTTACTCAAGCTGGACACCACTTTTCAGCATAATTGGTGCCGCTGTTGTTGATCACGGAGGAAGTCTGTCGCATGCCGCTATCGTTGGACGTGAGTCTGGAATACCGGTCATCATCAACACGAATGAGCCGGCGACGCAGAAGCTCAAAACCGGCATGAAGGTAAGAGTAGATGGGAATCAAGGCACTATTCATGTCCTCGCGAGTTAGGATCGTACTTGAGACCTTCCCTGCTGCCAGGGAAGGTCTTAGTGGCAACTTCAGGTTACCGGCTTGGAGCCGGTTTGAGGATCTACGATCCTAATGAATCGAGAAAATGATGAGGACACCTATTGAAATTGCAGTTTCTGCAAAAGGCGGGTGATATTTTAGAGGTGAGAAATGAACAAACATAAGGATAAGGAGACAGGGAGAGTCGCCATCGTAACAGGCGCAACCGGGGGACTTGGAAGCGCTATGGCATTGGCATTTGCAGAAGAGGGAACAAAAGTCGTTGTCAACTACAACAGGTCAAAGGACAAGGCCGAGAGTATCTCTAACCAAATCAACGAGAACATTCCGAATATGGCTTTTCCGTTCAAGGCGGATGTGGGCAATTATCCGGAAGTTCTGGCGATGGTCGACAAAACACTGGAGACATGGGGACGCATCGACATCCTTGTGAACAATGCGGGTTGCTGGCCGCCCAAGGAAAGCGGATTCGCCACCGGCTACAAACGGGAGGGGGTCCTCATTGTGGACATGGGGCACGATGAATGGGAGTGGTATCTCGCCTCCCAGCTTACCGGCCCTTTTAATTGTATCAAAGCGGTAGCCGATCCCATGATCAAGCAGGGAGGTGGGCACATCATCAACATCGGCGGCGGCATCGGCCTGCGAGGCCGTACAGGCAATTCCGGATACGCAGCGGCCAAGGGTGGACTCTTGGGCGTTAGCAGGACGGCAGCTCTGGAGTTGGGACAGTACAATATTAAGGTGAATATGGCGATCCCGGGTCCTGTCAACCACCCGAGCGTCAGCTGGGTATTCCGTGAGGGCGAGGTTGGAGGAGGGTTACTCGGTCGAAATCAGTCGAAATCAGACACCTGAGGAGTTCGCCCGCTTTGTCGTCAATATGACCCATTATGAAAACATCTCGGGCCAGATGTTCTTTGCGGAAAACAGGATCATGATCTAGCTTTTCATCCCGGTGGAAGATGCTGCGCACCTTGAGGTGATGTCTTATTAAGCCTGGAGGGACTTCACTCCGGTTCATGTTTTCGGGGCCTAAACAGGAACCGGTTCATGGAGTCCAGTATATCAGACCCCGGACCGCTAAAAAACCTCATGCGGGTGTTCATGAATTGTTGACGGTTTTGTAAAAACCCTTTTTTCGCCGTTGTGCTGCTTCCCTTGCCCTGTGACATTCTCGCTATGTGAGACGGCGAAGCCGATGTAACAGGGTGAGCCATTCCGACTTGCTGTCATTGCCCCTCATTCCTCGGGATTTGCACGCCAGGAATCCGGGGCTTTTCCAAGACAGTCCGGCATTACGGTTTTTGCGAATCCATCCATGGTTGATTTGGAATAGGTATGAAATGACCAGGCAAGCACGGCTGAAAGGGTTGGTTCATGGGAAAGCAAAGGCACTTGGTTCAGGATCTGAAAAGGTTGATCGGCAAGGAACATGTATCGGATAAGATTTTTGAGAGGATTGCCTATGGTCATGACTCAGGAGGAGCGGACCTGGAAGCCGAGAAAATACCCGCCGCTGTCGTTAAGCCTGCTACATCCAAAGCCGTTGCCAAGGTCGTTACCTATGCCAATGAAAACAAGATTCCCATTTACATCCACGGTGCAGGAACTGCCTTTAAAGGCTCATCAAGGCCCAAACGCTCCAACAGCATTCTCCTGAGCACGCAGGCCATAACCGGCTTTGAAATGCATGAGGAGGACCTGTATTTCGAAGTGGGTGCGGGAATGAACCAGCTTGAATTGGAGAGAACACTCCTAAAACATGATTTTTTTCTCCCTATGAATGTGGGGAGTAAGTTCTCTGCCACCATAGGGGGGGCGGTTGCCATCAATACCATCGGGCATATGGTGGATATCTGTCTCGGCAAGATCATCGATCATGTCATGGGCCTTAAGGTGGTCCTGCCCAATGGAGAGATCATTGAGACCGGAACCCGAAGCATTCGAAGGCCTGCCGGTATCGATTACACGAGATTCTTTGCGGGAACCGAGGGCCTGTTCGGAATCATCACAAGGGTTCGAATGCGCCTTATCCCCGACTTCAAGAGGGCCAATGTGGTAGGATTCTTTTCCGAGGTGAGCCACATTGCGCGGGCCTTCATGCGGCTTTACAGGGAGAAACTGCCGCCTCCTCTGTACGGTGAGTTTTTGGACCGATCCGGTTGCGTTGCGCCGTTCAGAATGAGGGGAATGGGCGAACCCCCGGGCCATATGGCCCTTGCCGTAACCATCGGGTATACACAGGATGAGGCCGATCGCAAGGCGCGGGAAATTGTCAGGGTTTTTCTGGCCCTGGGAGCCATTGAGGCCCATGTGATTGCCTCAACAGAGGAAAAAGAGGGGTATTGGCAGGCCAGAGACAATATCCTGAATATCCTGCAAACAGCAGAGGGGGAAGAAAAGGTATATAATTCCGGGGGTATTGAGGCTTCGGTGCCCCTAAGCCGCCTTGATGAAGTATTGCAATTCATAAGAAAAGGTCACGCTTACAACGCCTTGCACGATGCTCATTTGTTGATGTACGGCCACATCGGAACCTGCGACGTTCATGGAATCTGGACCACAAATGCGAGTTGGCCCCCTGAGAAGAGGAAACAGGTCGGCACCGAAGCCCTTTTGCTGGAGAAAGAAATCAATCTGAAGTGGGGTTGTGCTTCCGGAGAAGTGGGACAAACAGCGGCGAGAATCCCCTTTCTCAGAGAAAGATACGGTGAGGCCGCCTACGCGATGCTCTTGAAAGTGAAGAAGGCCATTGACCCGAATAACATATTGAATCCCGGGAACCTGGAGGGCGAATGATATGCCCGATAAAAGTCTCCGAGTCCTTGAAATGGAAATTCTGGATGGAATTGAAAGGTGTTTCAAGTGCAGAATGTGCGTTAATATGTGTCCCACTTATGATGCATCCGGGCAGTGGTTCAGTCGCAGCCCCATTGGAAGGTTACTGGCCGTCAATTACCATCTTAAATACGGGCTCGGGAGCAAAGAGGAATTGAGCGATCTTCTGTTCTCCTGCGGGGTCTGTCGGCGATGTCAGGAAAGGTGCAAGGAACTGGGCACAGGTTCCAATCCCACAGACGGGATCATAAAGGCGAGGAACTGGCTTGTAAAAAGCGTTGAAATGCCAGAAGACACGGTATCATGAGACGCGGTTCAAAACATGTTATTCAAGCCGGGCATTCAGCGGTCAGGGAAAGCGCGCTCGAGAAGGGCAACATGATCGGAACTACCCAGGTCAAAACGGGTGAAGGCCCCTGTAAGGGTGATGGATTTGGCTCAGATTTTGGATGAAGCTCTTTCGTCCCTTCAAAGCCAATGAGAAAGGGGTAAGTACGGGGGATCAACGTGCAAGATGATTTACTGTGTTGCCAAGAAAAAGGAAATAACCGTTTAAAGAGTTAGTTTTAAATCAGAGACCTAATACAACGGATCTGTCCATCCAGGTATTGTTGGTTCCCAGGTTGGAATGAGAGGAAGGATTGACAATGGCAATTGAAAAGTGGGTGTTATCTCTTGATGATGTGGGCAGAGAGGACACAGGATTGGTTGGAGGCAAGTGTGCGAACCTGGGGGAAATGATGAAGCTGGGCGTTCGGGTTCCTACGGGTTTTGCGGTCACCACTGAAGCTTATGAGAGTTTTTTAAAGGAAACGGGTGCAGATAAGGAGATGAGCAGATACTTGGAGAAGTTTCCTGACATGCCTCAGACCCTTGCTGAGTTTCAGGAAGTGAGTAAAGCCATTCAGGACATCATCGTGTCAAAGGAAATACCAAAAGTTCTCCAGAAAGCCATATCCCGGGAATATAATGGCCTTTGTCAAAAAACAGGTGTTCCTGACCTCCCTGTTGCGATCAGGTCGAGTGGCGTAGCTGAAGACATGCCCACAGCAAGCTTTGCAGGGCAATACGACTCGTATCTCAATGTAAAGGGTGAAGAAGATGTGCTGCAAAAGGTGAGACTTTGTTGGGCCAGTGGATTTACTACACGTTGCATAAATTATCGGGTACAGAACAAACTTGGTGTCTTGGGAGGCTCCATTTCCATAGCGGTGCAAAAGATGGTCAACTCCCGTGCAGCCGGTGTAGGATTCACCGTCCACCCGCTGAGCGGTGACGATACCAGAATCATTCTTGAAGGCAATTGGGGGCTGGGGGAAAGTGTGGTTCAGGGAGTTGTAGATCCGGATATATTTGTCATAGATAAGGAATCCCTAGCTTTAGAAGAAAAAGAGATTAGTACAAAGCGAAGACAATATTCTTTCAGGGATAGGGGAACAGCGGAAGAGGATGTTCCCTTTGAAAAGCAGTGCCTTGCGTGTATAAGTGACGAAGAAGCAGTCCTCGTCGCCCAATTTACCAAGTTGGTGGAATCACACTATGGACTACCTATAGATATAGAGTGGGCGGTGGATGGGGATCTGCGTTTCCCTGAGGGTGTTTTCCTGGTCCAGGCCCGCCCGGTAACCGTCGTCGTCGAAAAAAGGAGTACGACCGACCAAATATTAGACAATATTATGCCACGATTTTACAGGTAATTTTTTCTTGCATCCTATGTTTTCATGCCATTAGGGCTTTTCTTAGAAGGAAATGAAGGCAAGCATTGCGATAGTGCATAGGGTTCAGTGCTTGATGTTTGGGGTTCCATTCTTGGTGGCTCATCTGTTCGGCATTAAGGCCGTCGATGGGACAGCAGGGTTGGTATTAAACACCAAGATGACTTGAGGCGGGAGGGCAAGTATGTCGTCCGAAGACAAGAAAAATGATGAAAAAGAAGAGCAAAGCAAAGAGACAAAAGAAAACAGAGGAAAGGAGGGAGATAGAGATCCTGGCAAATACAAGTTCAGAAAAGAAGGGGACGAAGAAGAGCTTAAGGAAATCTATCGAGATGTGGAAAGCGATGTGATCAAGAAAGGGCATAAAGGGGATAAGAAAGCCAAGAACGCACTGCTGGACATGCTGACTGAAAAGCATCATGGGAGGTAATCGTCACTTTTCCGTTCGCAAGCTCTGCTCATAAGCCGTGGCAAAGCGATACGCCGATCGTGTTTTTGAAAGTATTCATGGCTTCCTGCGATCATAGGAGATGCATCTGAGGCCGGTGTGCTTAGGTCGGTATTTTTAAGGCCTTGGTTCAAAGAGTAAAGGAGGGACATCTATGGCATCCAAAGACCTGAGGGAATTCATTACAAATCTGGAAAAGAATCATAGTCTAAAGCGAGTACAGAGAGAGGTGGACTGGAATCTGGAGATGATTCACCTGGCAAAAATCACGGAGGAGAGGGGGGGACCCGCCCTTTTGTTTGAGAACGTCAGGGACTATCCGATTCCGGTTTTGACGAGCATGTTTGGTACGTTATCCCGTTTTGCGTCAGAGTTCGGCATGAAGCCCGGGGCTTCCATGAACGAGGTGACCCTAGGCTACATGGAGCTGCTCGGAAGGGACAGAGTTCCGCCAAAAGAGGTGTCTGAAGGGCCCATTTTCGAGAATATCATCGAAGGCGATAAGGTTGATCTCTATCAATTTCCAGCGCCCAAGTTCTATCCCAAAGACGGGGGAAGATATATCTGTACCAATTACAGCCTGGTCGCGAAAGATCCGGAGACGGGCTGGGTGAATCTCGGAACCTATCGGGGTCAACTGCATGATAAGACCCACTTCGGTCTGATGGTTCAACCCGGGAAACATGGCTGGCTCCAAATGGAGAAATGGGGCGAGAAAGGCAAGAAAATGCCGGCAGCCGCCGTATTCGGCGGACCCCCTGTTCTTTTTATGGTGTCGGGCAATGAAGCCCCCTATGGTGTGAGCGAATATGAGATTGCGGGGGCGATCACGGGTTTTCCAATCGAAGTGATAAAGAGTGACTACACGGGTCTTCCCATACCCGCATATGCGGAGATCGTTTTTGAGGGTGAAGTGGATCCCGATCGAAGCACCTGGAGGACCGAAGGGCCTTTTGGTGAGGCCACAGGATACTATTCCGGAAAACCGACAGAAAAGCCCGTTTTTGAAGTGAAGCGCATCCTGCATAGAAACAATCCCATTTATCTCGCCAGCACCGTGGGAAGACCCATCACGGATACACACATCATGGCGGCAGTAGGGCGCTGCGGTCGAATGTGGAGAGAGCTCACCGACTCCGGAATCCCCGGGATCAAGGCGGTGGCCATGCATCCGGCAAGCCAGAGATTCTTTATTATTTCCTTGAAACAGATGTACCCCGGGCACTCCAAACAGGTCTTGACCGCCGCAGCCTCTACCCCCATGGGAAACTACGCCAATAAGCTGTTTGTCGTTGTGGATGATGACGTCGCCCCTGATGACTGGACGCGGGTCCTGTGGTCGGTGATACAGAGATTCGACCCCCAGAGAAGTGTAGAGATCCTTAAAGGCCGGAGGGACAGCTTTTTGGACCCGGGAGTGGAACCCAAGAAAAGATATCCATATCCGCTGACTTCCACGCTTCTCATTGACGGCTGTACCCCTTATCACTGGGAGGAGAAACCGGAGCTGGTGGAGCTGGATGCGGATCTGGTGAAGAAGATACAGAAAGAATGGAAGGAATATGGTCTGGAGTAACGTTCAAGACCATTTTATAAGAGGGTTTTAGAAGGTGTCCTAGGGTCCCTTTGCATTTGCCGTCAGCCGACGGTAAGCAACAGGGCATAATGACGCTCGCGCACTCTGAAGGCGGTGACTGTCACAACGTCCTTCAACGCGGGCCAGAGGGAGGAGGTTTAAGCAATGACCATAGCCGTTAAATGGTGCGGGATCGACTTTGGCCAGTGCCTGATGAATCCGGGCGCGCTGCGCAATCACCTGGTTATAGGCGATATCTACAAAGAACTGGGAAAACCCGAACTGATCCCCGAAGGCATCGAGCGGTATCATAACATGAAAGACAAGTATGGGACCTACTCGACGATCAAGGAAGGTCATAAGGACGAGATCCTGACCTATGTGCTCGAGGGGGACCAGGAAGCCATGAACATCTTTCTTGACAAGGAACAGGAACATCTCAAGGCGGCGGAAGGCGTAGAAGAAGCACTGGAATACCTCAAAGGAGAAGGCATTACCCTGTGTATCGTGGCCGAGATGAAAAAGACGCTTGGTCCTATCGGCACAGACGTGGTGTCCCGGTTCTTGAAGAATAAGGGACTGATTCACTACTTCAACAAGATGGTCACGCCCCAGGGTTCCGTGGATTTAAAAGACGGTTCAGTAGATGACCGGTACAAGGGGCGAACCAAGGAGTCGGGTGCCCTTTATGATCTGCTGGTGGGGGATCTGCAAAAAGAGGGCATTGAGCCCCGTGATGCGGTGATGGTGGGCGACAAGATCAAGACCGATATTGAACCGCCTGCACAGAGGGGTTTCAAGACGATTCAGTTTACTGGATATTTCGATTGGGGTGCCTCCCGAGCGGACTACAGAATATCCGATTTCTTTCAACTCATGACAATCGTAAAGGGGAAGAAAGATGCCTAGCAATGAACCGAAAAGTGTCATCGTCGAATTCGAGGACGGCTCCACAAGGAAGGTCGATTACGGGAAACTGAGCAGGGTTGCTCGAACCGAGCTCTGGAGATTGGGAAATTTCCCGATGCCATTGGAGCAAAGGTATGTCGTGCTCAGGTGGAAAAACGGCTGGAAGGAAGTCATGGCCGTGGCGGGAGCCTGTTCCGATCCGTTCAAATACTATATCCTTCAAAGAATTGAGGAGCATGGCAGGCTGGGCATTGAGCGTCCGGGAACTTACCCGGCAGTGAAGATCATATGGCGTCTGCCTGCCGAGGTGGAACAGATGACCATCACGGACGGAGAGGAAAGCCGGACCTATACCCTGAGCAAAACAGAAGATGTCCGGGTGGAAGGAGGAAAAACCGAGACCCAATACAAACTGGAAAAAACCGATTCGAATCCGGTTGCGGAAATCATAGAACGCCTCCAACAGGTGCTGAAAGAGCAAGGCATGGATGGAGCCGATGTTTTGGCCAAAAGCCATACTGAAAAGCTTGAGATCTATGAGCGTCTCCGCAGAGGAGTCGATATCAAGGCGCACGAAAAACAGGAAGATGTGCTGGCCTTCATTGACTTGCTCCTCAGGAAAGTCGCTGGGGCCCGGAAAAAGGGAGCGAAAGGTGAGGACACGATATGAATGAGCCCAGGAAATTTAGCCGGATGTTCGAGCCCATTCGTATCGGCAATGTGGAGATCAAGAACAGGGTGGCCATGGCGCCTGTGACGACCAATTTCTGCCAGGCGGGCTACATGACTGAACAGCACATCGCATTTCTTGCCGCCCGGGCCAGGGGAGGGGCGGGACTCATTGTCTGCTCCCCGGGGGGTTATCTTTTCCCGGGAACCCCGACCCACGTGCTCGTTCCGGTACTCTCAGAAAGCGCTCATTTGCCCGTATGGAACGAGCTGGCCGAGACCATTCATGCATTCGGGGCCAAGGTATTCGTCCAGGTATTTGCCGGCGGTCCAGGCAGACAGACCGGAAAGAATGTAAAAGGCAAGGCCCCCTCACCCATACCGGTTGAAAGAATTCCTAGAGAGAACATCCCCAGAGGGGAGTTGGAATATGAAGCGCGGAAAGAACTGTCCTGTTTATGGGATATGTATGGAGGAGGACCGCCACCTGAAGAACTGACAAAAGAAGAAATTCAGTGGATCGAGGATGCGTACGCCCATGTGGTGGGCCTGGTCAAAGCGAGTGGGTGTGACGGGGCGGAGCTTCATTTTGCTCATGGGTATCTGGGCGACAATTTTTTGTCGCCCAGGACCAATGCTCGGAGCGATGAATACGGCGGCAGTTTTGAAAACCGGGTCCGGTTCTTTCGTAATACGGTCGTCAAATCCCGTGGCAGGGTAGGGCCGGATTTTGTGATCGGTGTTCGCCTGACGGGTGAGGAGCATATGCCTGGTGGTTTGTCCATTGAGGAAAGCAGCCGAATCGCCAAGATCGGGGAGGAGTGCGGCCTGGACTACATCCACCTCACGGCCGGGTGCTGGGAAGCAGCAAAATGGTATCTTCCCGAAGAAGATGGAACCATGCTCCCCCAATCCGAGGTCATGAAGCGGACGGTGAAGATTCCGGTCATCACACCGGCGATCCATGATCCGGCCATGGCGCAAAAAGCGATTGAGGATGAAAAGACCGACATGGTCTCTCTTTGCCGGCCTCTCATTGCCGATCCGGAATGGGTAAACAAGGTTGCCAACAGGCAGGGCCGGAAGATCAGAAAGTGCATCCGCTGTATTGCCTGCCTGAGAAGAACCAGGCACGGTCTGGGGCTTCGATGCGAGGTCAATAGAGACGTGGGGCAAGAGGGATACATGCCCCAGTATCATAGACCCTCGGCTCCTTACAGAAAGGCATTTTTCGTCCCCAAGTAGGAAAATCATTTTTTGAAGATGGCTTCCACCAAGGTTCCCTGCATCTATCCTGTCAGGCCACGCCATATTGCACGGTGGGTTTAAGAGTTCCTCTCCAGAAGCGGACGTGCGGACTGCGATCGGAAGTTCGGCCGGCAGGAGGCGTCAAAACCAGGAGGAGGGTACATGCAGAAGACAATTGCCGTTATCGGGACATTGGATACCAAAGGGGAAGATTTCGGTTTCGTCAAGAGTGAATTGGAAAAACGCGGGCATCGAGCCCTGATCATTAATGCGGGGGTGCTGGGCGATCCTTCCATTGAACCGGACATTTCAGCGCAGGAGGTGGCTGATGCGGGCGGGATGAGCCTGACGGAACTGCGAATGAGGCAGGACCGGGGCCTTGCCATGGATGTGATGGCCAAAGGCGTGACGGCGTTGGTCAAGAGCCTGTATGAGCAGCAAAGGATTGATGGCGTTTTCGGCATGGGGGGGACCGGGGGAACGGCCATAGGCACAGCGGCTATGAGGGCTC
>SMTZ1_10009731_pt1 | contig 13874 bp, 9 predicted proteins | sample DeeMarSWOR136_30_FD_25667 | JGI IMG/M metagenome (IMG submission 25667) | reverse complement strand
GGAAACGATATCGACGTAGATACCCTCCCTCTTGTTATCCCAGTATTCATTTTCGAACGCCCTCTCTGTGCCGCATTCCTGGGTTACCTGATACTGCAAGGGTGATAATTCCTTCTTCAGTTCTTCCTCAGTTGGCTTTGCGTACGTTCGATTCTTTTGAATCGGCTTCTCTGTTTCCATATCGTTACCCCACATCTTTTCCATGTATTGATCACGCCCGGAACCTTTCCGGTATGACTGATAGTGCGCCGAACAAGTTTTATAATAGTCCTGGTGATAATCCTCCGCTTTATAGAACGTGGTGGCTTCCCTGATCCCTGTTACAATAGGCTTGTCAAATCTTCCAGACTTCTCCAGTGCCTTTTTCGATTCTTCCGCTGTTCTTTTCTGCTCATCGGTATGGTAAAAGATCGCCGTCTGGTACTGTGAACCTCTATCAAAGAATTGACCGCCGCCGTCGGTAGGATCGATTTGCCTCCAGAACACATTCAATAATTCCTCGTACGTCACCTTCGACGGATCATACGTTACTTGAACGACCTCGAGGTGACCGGTCAGCCCTGAACAGACCTCTCCGTACGTCGGGTTCTCTGTATGACCTCCCGTATAACCCGACACCACATCTCTGACCCCTTCGAGCTTGTCAAACGGTGACTCCATGCACCAGAAACACCCACCCGCAAAGGTGGCCTTTTCATACTCCGAATTCGCAGATATATTCGCTTGCATCATGATGAATACCATAAACAATAAAAAGAAGCCTTTCACGCTTTTACCAAAATAATAATGAACTTCCATTTCAACTCATACCTCTTTCAAATAGCGGACTTTCATATCAATGCATGTCTCTTTCAAACATAATAGTGAACTTTCATATCAGCACATGTGTCTTTCAAACATAATGATGAACTTCCAGTTCAACACCTGTGTTGCTCTCCGTGCTTGTTCGTTCAGCGATCCAATTCACCCGAACCCGTTACTGTTAATGTAAGATTCTCACCAGCAAGCACGCAAGAAAAAATTCTGAGTATTTTTATAAGTATATAAGGTTTATGACAGAGGTGTCAAGTAGTCGGGAAGCTTTATGGTTATGACAGTGGTGGCTCGAAGCATTATTCGAAGTCCAACTCGTAGCTGTAGACCCCGTTGTTCAGTTTGCTGCGGAGCTTGACGTCTACACTGCGAAGTACATCCTGCATTGCCTTATTCTCAGCGAGGACTTCGGCGGTGAAGCCAGCAATGCCATTTCGGCGGGCAATATTTATCAGATACTTCAACATGAACGTACCGATGCCTCGCCTCTGCCAATCATCGCGAACGATGAAGGCAACCTCGGCCCGGTTTCTACGAGGATCGAGGTAATAACGTCCAACAGCTATTATCTCTTCTCCATGTGCCTCTGGAATGGTGCCAACTATTGCAACCTCGTCTCGATGGTTGACATAAACAAAGTCCTGAACTTGCTTCTGAGGAATTTGCTTCATGGGGCGCATGAACCGATAATACACCGTCTGCTGTGATAGCGCATAAAATAGATCTTTCATCCGTGGCATGTCAGTGGGATGAATAGGTCTGAAGTTGATCACCGTGCCGTTATCGAGCAGCATCGATGTACTGAGTTCTTCTGGACCTACAGTGATCCTTCCCTCAACACTTGCGAGGTCCCGCCTTACGTATTTGGCCTCGACGGCCTGTTTCAGAAGCTCAGTCCGGAAGTCGGGATGGGCAATGCTAATGAGTGCCAGGGTTCTCTCCTGCACGGATTTACCGTGAAGATACGCAACGCCGTACTCTGTGACTACGTAATGGACATCGCCGCGTGATGTCACTACACCAGCACCCGGGCTCAGGTGAGCCACGATCCGTGAGACCTTTCCCTTTTGAGCCGTCGACGGCATTGCGATTATTGCCTTCCCTCCGTGTGAACGAGCAGCCCCTCGATTAAAGTCCACCTGCCCACCGATACCAGAGTAGAAGCGAGTCCCCAGTGAATCCGCACAGACCTGGCCTGTCAAATCGACTTCCAGTGCGACATTGATAGCGACCATCCTGTTCTGAGAGCCGATGACGTAAGGGTCGTTGACGTACTCGGTGGGGCGGAAAGAAAAGAATGGATTATTGTCAATATAATCGTAGAGCTTTTTCGTACCGAGGCAGAAGCTGGCGACGACCTTACCGCGGTCAACCGACTTACGCTCTCCTGTTATTGCACCTGATTCGATCAAGTCTATGATCGCGTCGGTGAACATCTCCGTGTGAATACCAAGTTCTCTCTTGTCCTTGAGAAACTCCAAGACCGACTGAGGAATGGCTCGGGCTATGGCCGAGGTGATCTCTGTGGGCTGCGGAGGCTTTACCTCCAGGAGCGGTGTATCCATCGGCACGAGGATGTCCATGTCATAGACATTCAGGAAGCTGTCCCCGAGTGTCCGGGGCATCTGGGGATTCACCTGGGCAATAACGAGCGAGGCGTTTTCAGCTGCACTCTTCACGATGTCCACGGATATCCCCAGGCTGCACATTCCCCGCTCATCTGGTGGCGTGACATGAATGAGAGCCACATCCAGTGGGAGCTGACCCGAGCTGAAAAGCTTCGGGATGTCCGAAAGGAAGATCGGTGTGTAGTCACCGAGACCTTCTTGAATGATTTCACGAACGTTTTTGGCAATAAAGAAACTGTTTACTCGGAAATGGCGTGAAAGCTCCTTTTCGGCATACGGCGCGCTGCCGACCGTCAAGAGATGCACGATCTCGGTATCGGCGAGCTTCCCGGATCTCTCGGTCAACGCTCTCACGAGCTCCTGAGGCTGGCCGCAGCCCGTACCGATGAAAACGCGCTGACCAGGGCGGATTCGAGCTACGGCCTGCTCGGGCGTCATGACAATGTTCTTGTATTTTTCCTGCCAGGTCAGGTCGTATCCATGCATGCCCTGTTCATTCATTTCCTAGTTCTCGATTCTGCCAGAGTGATCCGGGCATCAGCCACTGCAGGCTCTGTGCCCATTTCGCCCACTATCAAGGGATTGATATCGAGCTCGGCGATCTGAGGGAAGTCGGTCGCGAGCTGACTCACCCGTTGTAACGTCCCCGCAACAGCCTTCAGATCCACACCGGCGTGGCCGCGTGTCCCTTTGAGTAGAGCATACGAGCGTGTTCCCATGAGCATCTGCATAGCTTCATCAGCCGTGATGGGAGCGAGGTGGAAGGTCACATCCTTCATAACTTCGACGAATATCCCACCCAGTCCGAACATGAGCATCGGTCCGAATTGCTGGTCGCGTTTCATGCCGATTATCACTTCCCTCCCAGAAGGACACATCTTTTCAACATAAACGCCCTCTATCCGGGCCTCAGGTATCTTCCGGTTAACTCGCAGGACCATGAGGTCAAACGCGTCCCGAACCTCTTCGGCGTTGGAGATGCCCAACCTGACGCCTCCTATGTCCGACTTGTGAATGACATCAGGGGAAGATATCTTCATAACGACGGGGTAACCCACACGCTTGGCTACCTCCATTGCCTCCTCCACAGACGAACAGAGGCGTCCCTCGGGCACGGCGAAGTCATACGCGCGCAGAATCTCCTTTGCCTTTGCTTCGCTCACCTGCAGCCTCCCGATACGAAGATGCCTGGCAATGATCCGCTCGACACGACGACGGTTGACTGGGAAGCGAGTTACTGCTCGAGGTGGGCGACGGCACCAATTGGCGTATTCCAGCATAGCCTTGAGCGCGGCTACCGCACGTTCAGGTGCCGGGTAGTCTGGCAAGCCGGACGCCACAAGTTCATACCTGCCCGGCATCACGTCTTCACCGCCCATGAAGGCAGCGAGTACCGGCTTCGGGGAGCTTGAGAGATCGGATCCCGCTATACGAACCCTCTCCGCGACAGCGAGAGCAGTCTCAGCTGGGCTGGTCAAGGCCTGGGGCGCGAGGATGACGATGATCGCATCAACCGCCTCGTCCTCCTGGGCTGCCTTGACTGCAGTAGCGTAGCGCTCGGGATCAGCGTCACCCAAGACGTCAATGGGATTGCCCACACTCGCCGCAGCCGGAAGCTTTGCCCTCAAAGCCGTCGCTGTGCCGTCACCGAGCGTGGCCACATGCAGTCCCGCGTTCTCTACGGCGTCTGCGGCCATAATCCCGGGTCCCCCGGCGTTCGTGATAATCGCCACGCGGTCGCCCTTCGGTACGGGTTGCATTGCGAGCGCCGTTGCATAGTCGAAGAGTGCCTCGAAGGTCTCCGCCCTGATAATCCCAGAACGCTTGAAAGCTGCACCGTACGCGATATGGCTGCCGGTGTGGGACGATGCGGCCTTCCCCCCCGATTCTGTGGTTCCTGCCTTCATAACGACCACGGGTTTGACAGACGCCGCCGCCTCAGCTGCCCGTACAAACGCATCTCCCGATACGATGCTCTCCAGGTAGCCGACAATGACCTTGCTTTCATCGTCCCTTGCAAAGGCCGTAAGGAAATCCGTCTCGTCAAGATCAGCCTTGTTGCCGATGCTGATGAGTTTAGCGAGTCCCAGATGCCGAGCCGCGGCCCAGTCCAGGATCGCCGTACACAGCGCTCCAGATTGAGAAATAATTGAAATGTTTCCTACCTCCGGCATGCGATTGGCGAAGGAGGCATTCATACGATGGTGAGTGTTAATAAGTCCCAGACAGTTTGGACCCAGTAGTCGTACACCACGAGATGTGCAAAGGTCAGCCAGTTCCCTCTCCAACAAGGCCCCTTCCTCGCCAACCTCTTTAAAACCTGCTGTTATGATAACAACCGCCTGGGCACCGGCTCTGATCGAACGCTCTACTGCCCCTCTTACTGCTTTCGTCGGTATGGCAATCACAGCGAGATCTATTTTTCCCCCATGCTCCCCGAGGTCCTGGTAGCATGTGAGACCCAAGATCTCCTTGCATGCCGGATTAACAGGCACGATCTCGCCTTTGAACCCGGCATCCACGAGATTGGCCACGATTTCGTGACCCACCTTGCCGGGCTTGCGGGACGCCCCGATAACGGCAATGGATGTGGGGGTCAGCAAAGCTTCAAGCATGGACGGTTATCCCCGCCTTTCTCGGTTCGAAAATCTCTCTATACATGACGAACAATAAATATCAATTAGCAGACAAAGCCTGTCAAGTGCCCATGCACCTTTTAATTCAACGCGGTAGTTGAACACAAGGAAAGCAACTATGTCCCGTCTTCTGAAGATGCAAAACATAATTCCTTGCACATGTGCAGGGAATAGTAAAGATCTAAGGAAATATTACGCTAGGACTTGTGCTGATATAAAGGACTTTCTAAACATCTATGAAAATGCCTTACTCCTCGAAAAAGGCATTTCATAAACCTTTCAATGTAAGAACATTCCCATATGAACCTTTAAATCACATAATGCAGTGACGCACGTTTGAACCTTAAGATCACTTCACACAGATTCGCACGTTTATCCGTTTAATATCTTTTCAGCCTCTCCCTCGTCCAAATCCATGATAAACGGGATCCCGCTGATCTCGGAAGCCTCGCGGGTGAGCGCAGCCAGATCATCTCTGGTTATATGATCGATGGTGAACTTACGGCTGCCCGCCATCAGCTGTCTCAAGCCCTGAGCCAATCGTTCATAATAGGTATAAAGACCGATTGCGCCTGTGGGTAACTTTTCGAATTCTTTGTCTCCGAGCTCATTGCGCAAGGAGCTGGCAGTAACAAAGATTTCGTCTTTTTTATTACCGAACCGCTCGATGTATACCGGTACCTCATTGTCTTCTATGGTACGACCGATCGTCTTACCGACCATAGCAGCAGCGATCGGAGCACGCGCCATACCGGCAAGCTTCACAAACGGTGCACCGAGCGCTAACGCCTTGAAGATGTGATCCTCAAAGCTGAACCCACCCGCCAACGCTAAGGTAGGCACGTACTTACCTTTATCCGCCAGTTTCTTAACATACCGGTAAAGCAGCGAATGCAGTTCCACCGGGGGCACACCCCACTCATTCATCATCCTCCAGGGACTCATCCCGGTACCCCCACCGGCTCCATCAACGGTGAGAAGATCGATCTCGAACTTGGATGCGAAAGAGACCGCCCGGGCCAGATCTGCAGGTCGATAGGCACCCGTTTTTAGAAATATGTACTTTGCGCCAGCCTTACGAAGCTCTTCAACCCTCTTTCCGAAGGATTCCTCTGTGACCATTCCAACTCTGGAGTGTCTTTCGAACTCTTTAAAAGCCCCTTTCTCAAAAGCTTTGATAACATTTTGGTCGGTAGGATCTGGTAAGACGACATAGCCACGTTTGTAGAGCATTTGAGCTTTCTTAAGATCTTTTATCTTGACCTCGCCACCGATGTCTTTGGCACCCTGCCCCCATTTGAGTTCAACAATCTCGACCCCGAGCTTTTCGATAGCATACTCTTGGACCCCAAGCCGGGTATCCTCGATATTAGCCTGAACGATAATTGCCCCGTATCCATCTCGCTGGTTGTCCATAAAAAGTTTCACGCGGCGTTTAAGATCCACGGTATCGACAACACGCCCCTTCTTGATCACCGATTGTGGATCCATGCCAACCACGTTTTCTCCTATAGTCAGGCCTGTACCTGCCAGAGCAGATCCAATGGCCAACCCTTCCCAGTTGTTCTTTGCTATGTTGGTCGAGCCAATACCGGGGATAATCCACGGGCAGCGGAATCTGATCTCTTTGTCCTTACCGAAAGACGCCTCGAGATTGACAGCCGGGAAAACTGCTTTATCACTGTCAGCCTCTACGCCATGTGCACCCACGGTCGTACCCATGATGTTAAAATGTGAGTAGTCGACAGGATAGCGTTTCTCTGATGCTGACGTGATGACACCAAACGGCTGTGGATATATCACCTCATGGCCGCGGTAAGCAGACTTGCCGATCTCACACATCCCGATACAACCATCCACGCAGGTGACACACATACCGGACATGGGGACAATCGATTCCTCAGTACGGTTCTTGGTAAGCGTAGCCGCAGATGCGTTGATTCTTGAGATTGGCGTTGCCATTGTATTTTTCTCCTTTCCACTGCTCAGTCTTTGTTGATTTCACAAGCGACACAAGGATCCATGTAGCACATCATGTCATCGAACTGATCCTTTTCTACGCACGGTGGACTCAGGTTGGCGCATGCTCCGCAGATCGCCTTTTCAGGCTCGTTGTATGTGCACCTCAGCTGACATGCCGGGCACACATACATGCAACCACCGCAAAATCTGCATACATCCGATTTAATGTCGAACGGCGTTCCAATACTTCTGTTCTCGCCCCGCCCTCGGAAACCTATGGCTTTCGCCATCATCTGTTCCTCACACATCCGAACACAGAGGCCGCAAAGGATACAATCCTCATGTTCCTGTTTGAAGCGCTGCTGTCGTACTCCAAATTTCGATGCGAGATCCTGGATCACCTTCGATTGGGGGCATGATGCCAAGAGAAGCTCAATGATCATCTTCCGAGCCCGTAAGACACGCTCAGACGCCGTCCTGACCTTCAGCCCCTCTTGAACCGGATAGGTGCAGGATGAAACAAGCTTTGATTTTTCGCCTTCCCCTATTTCAACGACACAGAGACGGCAGGCACCATACGGTGAGAGTCCCTCCATATGGCAGAGAGTTGGTAGCGGAAACCCAAGGAATTGTGCCGCCTCAAGCAACGTTGATCCTTCTTCAACAGAAACATTCAATCCATTGATAGTGAGATTAACCATCGCTGTTCTTCTCCACTGAGATTCAATAAATTTATTCAACCTCTACTGCATCGAACTTACACACACTCATGCAGGCCCCACATTTGATACACTTGACCTGATCGATAACATGTCGCTTTTTCTTCTCTCCAGTGATCGCATCCTCGGGACACGCCTTCAAACAAACGCCGCACCCGGTGCATTCTTCGTTGATACTATATGTAATGAGCTCCTTGCATACACCGGCGGGACACTTCCCATCCTCGATGTGTTTTCTATATTCGGATCGGAAGTATCGTAAAGTGGAAAGGACTGGATTCGGCGCTGTCTGGCCCAATCCACACATTGTCGTATCTTTGACCACATTCGCCAGTTCTTCAAGGAGATCGAGCTGTTCGATTGTACTCTCTCCCTTCGAGACACCATCCAAAATTTCGTACATACGCTGGGTACCTTTGCGACAGGTGTAACATTTTCCGCATGACTCGTCCTTGAGAAAATGCATAAAATATTTAGCGACATCGACCATGCATGTGTTTTCATCCATTACGATCATGCCGCCTGATCCCATTATCGATCCCGCCTCGGCAAGACTGTCATAATCAATAGTCAGATCAAACTTATCAGCGGGAATACATCCACCTGAAGGCCCACCAGTCTGAACCGCCTTTATCTTTGAGTTTCCAACCGGGCCACCACCGATGTCATAAACAATCTCCTCTATCGTGATACCCATCGGCACCTCGACTAGACCGGTATTTCTAATTTTTCCCACCAGACTGAATATCTTGGTCCCGGAGTTGTTCTTCGTACCCACACTCCTAAAGTTATCAGCCCCATCTCTTATAATGACCGGTATATTGGCCCAGGTTTCAACGTTGTTGATTGCAGTTGGATTGCCATTAACCCCCACTTCTACTGGGAAAGGCGGGCGCTGACGGGGTTCACCCATTTTACCTTCTATAGATCTCATTAAAGCTGTTTCTTCACCGCAAACGAAAGCTCCTGCTCCCTTAACGAGTTTTATATCGAAGGAAAACCCGGTTCCCAGAATGTTATCACCGAGCAGCCCCAAATCTCTCGCCTGGCGGAGAGCTATTAACAGATGCTTGATGGCAAGAGGATATTCATTTCGTACATATATTATACCCTCTGTCGCTCCGGCACCGTAAGCACCTATGATCATACCCTCAATGATGGAGTGGGGATTTCCCTCAAGCACACTGCGATCCATGTATGCACCTGGGTCACCCTCATCAGCATTGCAAACGAGATACTTTCCGTTACCATTTGGTTGTTTTGCAAGATATTCCCACTTCAAACCAGTCGAGAACCCAGCACCACCACGCCCACGAAGTTTCGAGGCTTTGACTTCCGATATAACCCAATCGGGTTTACCAACACCAAAGACCTTGATAAGGGCCGAGTATCCACCATTCTCGATATAGTTGAATATGCGTATCGGGTCGATCCTCTCGTTGCTGGAAAGGATTGTTCTAACCTGTTTTCTATAAAACGGAAGCTCACTCTGTTTTTCGATCAGCTCACCTGTATCAGGATCCCTGAATAACATACTTTCCACTACCACTCCATGGACCGCGGCATCGACGATCCTCGCCATATCCTTGATATTTACCTTAGGATAAAAAGTCCCCTCTGGTTCTATAAGGACTGAAGGTTCCGTTTCACAGTATCCATGGCAGCCCGTAACCCGTAAATGAAGCCTTTCTGTCAATCCCCGTGAAAGCATTTCTCGCTTGGTAATACGAATGAGGTCATTCGCCCCACTTGCCTGGCCGCATGTACCGGCGGTGATTACTACTGTTGGGATCTCTGGTTTGCTGCTCGATAACAATCGATCCCGTAACGCATTCAAGTCAAATATAGTTTTGAGCTTTAACATCGTTCTATTCCGTTCACTCTGTCATCGAGTTACTCACATTAAATTCTGTTTCTTGGTAACGACTGATCTAAAAATTGACTCCGTTCAAATCAAGTAAATGACTCTTACATCCGTGCCGTGAACATATTTGAACCATACCTCCACCTTTTACAATCATCGGAACCATGGGTGCACCGCATTCAGTACAATCCGTTACACTAGAGAGTTCAGCATTACAGTGTGGACAAAAAAAGGTAATGACCGTGTCGATCGGGATGTCATACTCGCATGCAACCTTGTAACTACCGTATACACTGGAAAGCAAGAGCCACCCGTGTTGATTTTCGAAGGACACAATAACTCTGATTGAAGGGCAGCCATCGAGTAGATAATCTGGATCCATCAAACTGTGATTGCACCTGGCGCAGCTTACTTCCACCGGAAAGAGCCGCATATCCTTTTCGACTTCAACCTTATCAAGACCTTTCCTCGTTTTATTCAGTATTTGCTTGACCTTCGACGTGATAACATTCGAAAAGTAATGGCCATCCACAACCACTATCGGTCCAAGAGCACATGCTCCCAAACAGTTAACAGTTTCCAATGTGAACTCTCTGTCAGATGTGGTTTCACCGGGACTGATCCCAAGTTGACGTTCGAATTCTTCGGCGATCTTCGGCGCACCCCGGACATGGCAGGCAGTTCCCAGACATACCGACACGAGATGTTTTCCCCTCGGTTTGAGACTGAAAGCCTTGTAGAATGTGGCAACTCCGTAAATATCAACGAGAGAGCGACCTGTCTCTTCTGCAACGATCTTGAGTGCTTCTTGAGGTAAATAGCTGTACTTGGCCTGAATATCCTCAAGGATCGAGATAAGTCCCCCAAGATTTTCGTTGTTTTTATCAAGAACTTTTTTTACATCTACCGGATTCATAACGCCCCATGCTTACTATCAACATGTTCGAATATGCAACCACTGATGACTATAATAACCTTTTCTCATCATCACAAACCAGTGGTTTTGCTCGTTCGTCAACTGCTTTATCGGTACTCCTCGCAGTACCATATGCCGCCTACTGGCTTCGGGAGAGTACAAGATTCTCTGTGGTCACAATTCACACAGAGTCCCACATACTTACTCACATCTGGCTCGCCAGCGTCCTGTTCAGTTAAAACTTCGGTCGGCCTGGTACTGAGTGCCCTGAGGTCACTTTCTACTTCCGAGCACGAAGCCCCCAAACATTCAAACTCTTCGCAGAACAACTTGGGTTTATCCGGGCTGCCCGGAAAAGTACACGTTGAAAGATGTCTGCAGTTCGTGCAAATCCCAACACGAGATTCGAATTTATCAGCAATCTCGTCATTATTCCCAACGTATTCAATCCCTCCTCGCATATTTATCACCTCCTTATCGGTATCCACCTGCACAACATTCCAGCAAAAGGGACATACTTGTTCGATGCCGTTGTTTCTTCTAACCAGTGGAGAGATTTGCCTCCCACATTTCGAACAAATTCGTGTCACGCGTTACACCTTATATCCACCTGACGACTACGCCTCGAATATACCCAACACACTTGATACTATAATCAATACTCATGCCACTGCTCATAGGGGCATTCCTCTCCAACATCCGAGATGCACAACTATTGGGAGAGATGATTTAACGGATTGAAATTACATGAAATAAGGATTAACTGATGGTGCAGATGGGTCGCTTACAGGCTAGAAAACTATCCTCGAGAAACAGAATGTATCCGGGGAGTTTTGAACCAATGGGGAAGTACTCCCCGCTTCCTATGATGTCAAGAAGGTTGGTTTCCTTTTAGTTTTAACTTCTCACGGAGTGTCTTTCTATCTATGCCTAGTATCTGTGCAGCCTTCGTTTTATTACCGCCAACACTCACCAGAACGTTGCGTATATATTCTATTTCTACTTCAGCCAGAGTCCTGTTCAAACCCTTCTCCCGCAAGGCAGAAAACCGCATGAGCGAAGGCAGATCTGGAACTTCTACGAGTTCATCTTCACTCATGACCACAATACGCTGAATCACATTCTCCAATTCTCTCACGTTCCCAGGCCAGTAATAATTCTTTAAAACTTCCAAAGCATTATCGGAATACCGAGAGACTGGCTTTCCCATCTCTTTGGCAAACTTGCTAGAAAAATATTGTATTAACAGTGGAATGTCATCTCCTCTTTCTCGTAAGGGAGGAATATGAATATTAATCACATTGAGCCGAAAAAACAGGTCTTCACGGAAAGTCCCCTTTTCAATCAACTGAAACAGATCCTTGTTCGTTGCAGCTAAAATCCTCACATCTACCTTGTACGGCTTACTTGAGCCAACCATATAAACCTCTTTATCCTGTAATACACGAAGAAGCTTCACTTGCATTGCGAGGCTTGTTTCGCTTATTTCATCGAGAAAAATGGTTCCTCCATCAGCAGTCTGGAAGAAACCCGCGCGCGATACAGTTGCTCCCGTAAAAGATCCTTTGACATGTCCGAAAAGCTCGCTTTCAAGAAGTCCTTCTGGTATCCCTCCACAGTTAACCGGTACAAAAGGCGCTGAGGCCCTTGCACTGTTGTAATGAATGGCCCTCGCTACAAGTTCCTTACCGGTACCACTCTCCCCCGATATGAGCACCGTTGCCGGAGTCGACGCAGCTTTATTTATTGCATCAAAAATCTTTTGAATACTATCGGATTCACCGATAAGATCATGAGGCAAATCGAGCTTCGGAGTTGCTTGAATTTTTCCAATCTTACGAGTCCGCAATTTATCGAGAGCTTTCCTTACAGCCGAAAATAACTCTTCATCAGTGAAAGGCTTGCTCAAATATTCCTCCGCTCCGAACTTAACCGCCTCGACCGCTCCCTCTATCGTGGCGTAGCCTGTTATCATCATAACCTCTATATCCTTGAAGTTTTCACGTACGTGCCTGATCAGATCAAGTCCACTGATTTTTGGCATTTTCAGATCTGTAATGACAAGGTCGACTGGTGTCGACTCCAGGATGCCTATCGCCTCCGCTACTCCTGGAGCGGTATACACGTGATACCCTTCAGCTGATAGATTTCTCTCGAGTACCTCTAGTGTATTGGGAGCATCATCCACAACGAGTATGCGTTCTTTCTTTGTTGAACGTGCCAATCCTATCACTCCTTGAAAATTTCCGATGGCTGTTCTATCGGCAACCTGACCACGAACCTTGACCCCCGACCCAACTCACTGTCAACTTCTATCGTACCGCCATGCGAGCTAACGATTCCATGGACAACAGCCAGTCCCAAACCTGTCCCCTCATCGACATCCTTCGTGGTAAAGAATGGAACGAATATCTGTTTCATAACTTCTTCACTCATCCCAGTGCCAGTATCTTCAATAACAAGTGAAACATGATCGTCATCAGCAGTTGTTCTTATGGTAATTGAGCCTCCACCAGGCATCGCCTGCATTGCATTAACAGCTAGATTGATGAGAACCTGATGAAGCTGAGATGGATCAACGACGATTAGAGGTAAGTCACTCGCCAAATCACGTACTAGTTCTATCCCTGCCTTAACAGATCGAGCCCCGAGAAAATATATACCCTCCTCAACAATTTGATTGAGATCGCACTTGACCTTTTCGGGTGGCATTTGACGAGCGAAAAACATCAACTTCTTGACAATCTCCCGTGCATGTAATGTAGAGGAAACGATTTTTTCAATATCTTGCTCTCCCTGAGCAGACAATTCCGTCGCTTTTTTCACTAACTGCGCGAAACCCAGTATATTACCCAAAGGTTCATTCAGTTCGTGCGCAACACCTGCAGCAAGCTGCCCAATAGTGGCCAAACGATCGGCATGCCTCAGTTGATCTTGAAGTTTTGACTTAGCCTCTTCGGTCTCTTTTCTTTCTATAATGAGAGCTGCCTCCCTTGCCACCGCATCTAAAAGATTTCTCTCTTCTTTGAGGAAAGGACCCTCGTAAATCTCCGGTTTATGCACCACATACACAACTTCGACAACACCTCTTCGCTCTCCCATCACAATTATTTCGGCTGTCTGCCTTTGTGTTGATTCCTGGAATCCTGGTGCAAGGTAGATATTTCCATCCAGAATGATCCGGCTAGATGTAATCTCAGGGTACTGCCATGCTGCCGGAAGAAGCTCCACAATCTTTTGTAGCAACTGTTCTAATGATATATCGGGCTGCTCTGCTACTTGTGCAATATCGTACAGGCACGTCAGTTCCTTAACACGCTCGCGGAGAGCAGCTTG
>SMTZ1_10008502_pt1 | contig 13874 bp, 12 predicted proteins | sample DeeMarSWOR136_30_FD_25667 | JGI IMG/M metagenome (IMG submission 25667) | reverse complement strand
ATCGGACACCCGTCAGATGGCTATCCGGGCTGGAACCGCCCGCGCTACTACAGCAGTTCCTTCTCTACGTAGGCCACACAGGACTCCTCAGTAGGTGTCCTGCCAGCCCAGTATTTGGTCTGTTTAAGGAGATAGTCTTCGTACTCCGCTGCCGGCAGGCCCAAGGCTGTCTTATCCTCGATATACGCATCTATCAGGGGCCTGGCAGCTTCCACCCATCGCGCCATCTCGGTCGGCGATAGCTCGATCAGTTCCCTGTCCTCGAACGTCAGAAAGTAGTCAATCCCAACCTTGTCGTAGTAGGTCCACACCTTGCCGTGCTTTTCCACCCACTCCTCACTCATCTCAGAGAAGACGTCCTTAATGTCGCTGGGTAATCCATCCCACTTGTCTCTGTTCATCACAACGAACATGTCGCTCGTGTTCCCCACGTCATAGCAGGCGGTAACGTACTTCACGACCTCGGCTTGGTTCCAGCCTTTCAGGACCTCACGAGGAGTGAAACTGCCGTCGATGGTTCCTTTGGACATCAACTCGTATGCTTCTCCCTGAGACGCGCCGTATCCCTCCGCGCCCAGAGCCTCCATTATCTTGGCCCCCACCCCAGTAGACCTGATCACCAACCCCTTCAGGTCCTCCATCTCGCGCACCGGGTTCTCACTAGTGAAGATGACACCCGGGCCGTGGGCGTGGAAATAGAGCACATGCACATCATCGAATTCCTCTGGCTTGAACTCCGTATAGAAGTCATTGGCCACCTTGGTGGCCACCCAACCGTTGGGGTAGGCATGAGGCATGTCAATCAGTTCGCTGGCGGGAAAACGGCCCATGGTATAGGCAAGTACCGACATCCCGATGTCTGAAACGCCATCAACCACCCCATCGTAGACCTGAGGCGCAGGGGTGAGCGTGCCCCCTGAGTAGTAGACGATCTCGACCCTGCCGTCCGAGCGCTCCCCCACCTCCTCGCAGAATTGCTCGGCCAATACAGAGTGCAGATGTGTGGGCGGAAAGAAATTGCTATATGTCAACTCTATGACTTCGGGCGTCGGGCTTGCACAGGCTCCGAACACTGGCACTGCCGCCAACATCACAGCCAGCAGTATGAGCAGCTTCTCCTTGTTCATTTCCGCAACCTCCTTGAGTTCTAGGACTTCCTTTCGTCTTGCCTCACTCTCCGGGTCAACCTTCGCGCGATGCCACCCCTTCCACCCCAACCCACAGATTCAGACACGGCACCCACCTTGACACGTCAGGCGCCTTGCCTTCTAAAGGCAAGTCCGAACCAGTTAGGATATCTCAGTATAGTATCACACCTCACCGCGGGAGGGAATACTCCCTCTGCTTAGTAGCGCCGATGCACCTCTCAGCCCCGTTTGAACTGCAAGCTGGGCAATGGTAACATAGGCCCACCGACTACAAAATGGTCCCGCACACCACGGTGAACTGGCAGGTAACCGCCACTACTCTGTACTGTGACGCGGTGCACGATGAAGTGACGCTTCTGGTATACAAAGACGCGTCAGCCAAGTGCACCGGCTACGCCAAGTACGGGGGCCCTGGCGAAGTGGCAACTGGTCTTTCAAACAGGAAGGGCAGGCTGTCAAAGCAGTTGAACGGGTGTGAAGGGCCGCTATGCCACCGCATGATTGAGTACCGGGAAAAGCTATTCTCTGAAGAAGCCAACAGAGAATGTGCCTGACAGGCCCGCTCCGACTGCTGTATTCTTCAAGGTGGAGTAATCGCCAGGGATGACAACCGGTAACCGGCCCAAGATACAGATCAACGAGCTTTGCCTCTCTTTTGGCGGCGTACATGCGCTCAGCAACGTAAGCCTTGATGTCAATGACGGAGAGATCCTGGCGATTATCGGGCCGAACGGCGCTGGAAAGACTTGCCTGCTAAATTGCATAAACGGCTTCTACAAGCCACAGAGTGGCGAAATACGCTACGAGGGGCAGAACATTGCCCGAATACGTCCCGACAGGGCAGCTCAGCTTGGCCTGGCCAGGACTTTTCAGAATATCGAGCTCTACGCCGGCCTGAGCACTCTCGACAACCTCATGGCCGCGAGGCACATGCTCATGAGCCAGAACTTCCTCAGCGGTTCCCTGTATTTCGGACCAGCGCGCAGTGAGGAAATCGAGCATCGCAAGACAGTAGAAGACATAATCGACTTCCTCGAAATGGAGCCAATCAGGAAGAGAGTGGTCGGCGCCCTCCCCTACGGCATGCGCAAGAGAGTCGAACTGGGCAGAGCTTTGGCCCTGGAGCCCAAGGTCTTGCTCCTCGACGAGCCCATGGCAGGAATGAACCTGGAGGAGAAGGAGGACATAGCCCGGTTCATCATTGACATATTCGAGGGGCAGGGAGACACTTACCCGGATACCCCGGTCCTCAGAGATGGTGTCAATTGCATTGTGCTCATAGAGCATGACATGGGTGTAGTCATGGATCTGGCCGACAGGATCGCAGTGCTCGATTTCGGCCGGAAGATCGCTGAGGGTACCCCAGACCAGATCAGTGCCAACCCACTAGTTATTTCAGCCTATCTGGGCAAACAAGAATAGCCCCAGCATCTCCCGGAGTCACTCCCACACTCTTGTATCCAATATCCTCGGGTGATCACAAGGAATACCCCCGCTTTCCAGGAACTCAAACCTGTCCACTGCAACACGGCACAGGCTCCGGAATCTCTCACCCATACGTTCAGCCAGTCTCTGTCTGTCTATCGTCCCATCTTTTAGTCCAATCCTCAGGGTCAACTCATCCCGCTGCTGCCTGCGCCCAATGACCACCTGGAACTGCGAGACCTCTTCAAAGCTGTGAACTACCTGTTCGGCCTGCCGGGCGACAATGAACATCCCTCTCACCTTGACTGCATCGCCAGTCCTGCCAATAATGGCGACCAGCCTATTGGCCGTCCGGCCACAGGGACAGGGCTCGGCACTATACGAAGAGAGGTCGCCCGTGCCAAAGCGAATAAGGCCCCAGACCTCATTATGGGTGGGCGTTACCACCACTTCCCCCGTTTCCCCCGGGCCCAGCTGTCTGCCCGTCGAGGGATCGACTATCTCCACCACATACTCGTCCATAAGGTGCATGCCTGCCTTCTGACGGCACTCATAGGCGATTGCGCCGCCAGGTTCGGTGACCGCGTAGGCCTGGGCAGTGGCGATATGGTAGTCCCCCTCGAGAGTCCTGCGCAGCCCATCAGGCAGCATCTCACCAGTGAACCAGGCCCGTCGGAGAGCCAGATCCCGCCTCACATCGTACCCCATCTCCTCAGCCCTCTTGATGACGGTCATCAGGAAGCTTGGCGTCCCCACAAACCCGCTGACCCTCAGATCATGCATTGTCTGAACCTGGACATCCGTATTGCCAGTACCGGTGACGACGACGGTGGCGCCACAGTGTCTCAGCGCTTCGTGAAACAGGATGCCAGCCGGCGACATATGGTAGGTGAACGTGTTGATGACAAGGTCCCCTGTCCTGAACCCAGCGGCGTAGAAAGCCTTGGCAAACCACTTTATGGCAGGAGTGTGGAGTGGCTCATAGATAGGTCCAGGCGAGATGAACACACGGTCAACCTCCTCAGGAGAAATCGCCAGAAAGCCCCCGTATGGTGGTCTCGCCTGTTGTAGATCCATCACGTCAGCCTTCCTGGTGATGGGTAGCTTCTCCAGGTCTCTCACAGTACGAATCTCGGCCGGCTTTACCTGCGCCTGATCGAACATGTCCTTGACAGCAGCAGCATTGTGGTAGGCATGGTTGACAGCTCGGTGCAACCTCTTGTTCAGGTACTTCTCTCTGGCTTCAGCGGACATTACTTCCAGTTCGTCGAAGTACTCGCCCTGCTCCCCCGACGAGGCTATAGCCATCGCTTCCTCCTCCTATAGTGCTTCACCTCTCTATAGCTCTTCTTCGCACCCAGCGCAGACAGTCCCATGTAGAATTCCTTGATGTCTTCATTGTTCCTGAGGAAATCAGCAGTGCCGTCAAGAACGACTCGTCCATTCTCCATGACGTAGCCGTACTGAGCAACGCTAAGAGCAATCCTGACATTCTGCTCCACAAGGAGCACCGACGTCCTGTGTTCAGTATTGAAGCGCCGGATGATGTCGTATATCTCCTCAACGAGCAGTGGTGCCAGCCCCAGTGAAGGCTCATCCAGCATCATCAGCCTGGGGGTAGCCATCATAGCCCTGCCAATGACCAACATCTGCTGTTCGCCTCCGGACAGATAGCCGGCAATGTTGCGCCGGAGATCTCTGAGCCGGGGGAAGTACTCATACACCATCTCCATATCCTGTTTGACAGCGCTGCGGTCCCGGCGCTGAAAAGCCCCTACCATCAGATTCTCCTCGGTGCTGAGATGCTCGAATACCCGGCGCCCCTCCAGTGCCTGAATGATACCCAGCTTGCCTATCTCTTCAGCGCTTTTCCTGTCTATTCTCTCTCCATTCCACTCGATGTTGCCATCGGTAACCTCCCCCTCCTCAACCCGGAGCAGTCCTGATATTGCCTTGAGGGTAGTGCTCTTGCCAGCGCCGTTGGCTCCTAGAAGAGCCACGATCGAGCCGTCATCCACATTCAGAGAAACCCCGTGCAACACCCGTATCACATTGAGATACGCAACCTCGATGTTGTTGAGTCTTAGCATAGCGACCCTTCTCTCAGGCAGGAGTCCCTGTCTGACGCGGGGACTCCTGCCTGGAGTGCTCTATCTGACGGACTAGCCGAAATCGTACGGGATTGGCGGCGCTTCCGTCCAACCGCTGATCGGTACCAGTTCGCCATCTTGAATCTCAAACACCCTCACTGATTTGGACAGCCTGTTGTCCCCCGGAGTATAGCTTACCGGTCCGTGCAGGCCCCCAACGTCGAAGTTGTCCAGCTTCTTGAATCCGTATTCCTCCACTGCCTGGGGTGTCAGGCCATCGACACCGACGTTCTCTATGGCCAGTCTCAGAATCTCGGCCACGATCAAACCCTCGGCCCAGCAGGTGATGTAGTCCATGTTGCCATAGTCGTCAGGATGCAGTTCCTGGCAGTACTCGGTCATCTTGGCCATAGCCGGTACGTCATCGCCCCAGTTCACCGTTGGATATACGCCATAGACACCTTCCACGGTATCAGCTCCAGCCATCTCAACAAGCTCGCTGGTGAAACTGGCGTGAGCACAGCCAACAGTCATGCCCGGATACATTCCCAAGTCCACGGCATCTTTCATGATGATAGACGTAGGCTGCGGCGTGCTGGAGATGAACAGGATATCGGGATTCAGCGCCCTGATTCGTGTCAGGCTTTCTACCTCGGAGACCGTGGTAGCCGTATGTTCCTCGCTCGCCACAAGCTCGATTCCCAGGTCATCCGCCAGAAGCTCAGCTGCGTCTCTGGCACCCGAGCCGGTGGTGTTGTTGAGCAGGTGCAGCGCCATCTTGGGCGCACCCGACCCCTCCCACATGTTGTCCAGGTAGTATCTGGCGAAGGCCGCCCAGTCATCGCCGTAGTCAGGCATCTGGGCATAGATGTGCTGCGGCGGATTGGTCAGCGACGGAGAGCTGAACACAGCAAAGCCAGGGAATTCAGCCCGGTTGGCAATCTCCATCGAAGCTCCCATCATCTTCGATGAGTTGGTGGTGAAGAACAGGCAGCCCTTGTCCATTAGCTCATTGATGATCGTGGCTGCTTTGGCGGCGTCGTACTCGTTGTCCCGCCATATCACCTCTATCTCATGGCCGGCAACGCCACCCAGTTCTTCATTGATGTACTTGATGCAATCCAGTTTGGCATTGCCCATCGGTCGCCCCTTCTCGGCTGCGATCCCGGTGTAGCAAATGCTGAAGCCAACCTTCACTTTGCCACCGCCATCAGCACATCCGGCACTCAGCAGAGGTATCGCGGCCATGATCAATACCACACCTATCAGTCCCACTACTTTCAATCGGCTGTGCAATCTCATCTGTTGTTCCTCCTTTCTCAATCCTGATTATGAAAGCTCTTCAGACGTCATCACATCTTTCTGTCCTCCTCAGTTGGGTCAGTATGAGAACGGCCAGAGTCGATAGGAAGCCTTGAACAATCCCCACCGGTGTGCCAGTCCCCGTGGTTCCAGTATGAGAAACAGGACAATCACCAGGCCAAATACCATCGGCCCAATGCCCGTGGTGAATCCAGCAGGCAGAGCGAAGGTGCTTTCCAGAAGCGGCGAAACGAACGTTATCGCCTGTTGCAGCAGCCGGATGAATACCGCTCCGAAGATGGGCCCAACGGCTGTACCTAGGCCACCAATGATTATCATGCCAACGTAGAGGATGGAGTCCATGAAGGTGAAGTTCTCGGCGTTCACAAACCCAGTCCAGTGAGCGAACAGTGAACCGGCAACCCCTGCCAGGAAACAACCAACGAAGAAGGCCACCAGCTTGTAGTGGAAGAGATTGATCCCCATTACCTCGGCGGCCAGGTCATTATCTCTGATGGCAACAAAGGCCCTGCCCACCCTTGTCCTGGCCAGGTTCTTGGCCAGGAAGACCGTGAAAGCTGTGACCCCCATGATCAAATAGAACTGGGAGCCTTGACTGACGAGGACAAGACTGCCAATAGAAGAAGGAGGTACGCTCATGCCGTTGAATCCCCCGGTCACCACAGTCCAGTGATTGATCACCCACACGATAATAAGCTGGGCCGCAATAGTGGAGATCGCCAGATAGAAGCCCTTGACCCGCAAAGAAGGGATGCCAAAGACCATTCCTATCGACCCGGCAACGACCCCAGAAAGAACCAGCGCTGCCGGAAAGGGAACCCCCGACCGGTTGGTCAGTACCGCAGAGGTATAGGCACCTACCGCAATGAAGCCGGCATGCCCGATGGACAACTGCCCGCAGTAGCCGGTAAGGATATTGAGGCCGGTAGCAGCGATTATGGTGATACCGATCAGGTTAGCTACACCCAGCCAGTAGTTTGAGAGGTAGAATGGGGCAGCGAACACGGCAGCCAACAGAGCAACAAACAGCGCCCAGTGAGTTCTGGTTCGAAAGACGGCCATGTCCTGTGCATAGGAGTAGTTGCGCATTCCAGCCGGCAGGTCTACATTCAATGCTTTAGATCCTCTCTATACGGGCCTCTCCGAAGAGCCCGTACGGCTTCACAAACATGACAATGATGATGATAACGAACGGGATGACTTCTCTAACACCCGGCCAGGTCAAGGGGGTCAAATAGCCGCCACCGAGGTTCTCAGCAAGACCGATAACAGGGCCCGCGATGATAGCGCCAAGGAAGGAATCCAGACCGCCGAGGATCACTACGGAGAACGACTTCAGCCCGGTTTCAACAAGTCCGAAAGTGATGCCTCCGATGCTGGATATGAGAATGCCTCCCACAGCAGCTAGCGTGCACGCCAGCATCCATGACCTGGAGAAGATCTTGGTCACCGGAACGCCACAGGCCTGCACCGCCAGTTGGTCATCAGCAGTTGCCCTCATTACCACACCCATCCGGTGATACCTGAAGTACAGCGACAGAAGGCCAAATAGCGAGAGCGAGATTAGCGCCGACCACAGGTACTCTTGAGACACGACCGCCGGGCCTATGTGGATAGCCTGCTGCGAGAAGAGACGTGGCAAGGCAGCCACACTCTTCGGCCAGACGAAGCTTACCGCGCCTTGAATGAAGTAGGCCACCCCCAGTGTGACCGTAATCAGGGACAGGATAGGCTGGCCAATGAGCGGACGCAGCACCAATCTCTCGATCATCCAGCCCAGAGCCAACGCGAAGAGGACAACCAACGCGAAGCCGAACCAGAAAGGGAGGCCAGCCTGAACCAGCATTCCGTATGTGAACCATGAGGCAACCAGCACGAGCTGCCCCAGGGCCAGATTGGCCACCCCGGTGGACTTCCACACCAGCACGAAGCCCAGAGCGATCAGAGCGTAGACCATGCCCACGGTTGTACCCGTGATCACAAACTGGAGAAGTTCAGCCATTCTCCGCGACTCCTTCGAAAACAGACCTCACTTTGACAGGGGTCGTTACCGTGCCTTTCCTGCCATCCCGATAGGTCACCGCAGCTTCTACCAGTATCTCCTCGCTGCCCTCGTATATGGCCTTGATGAGCCCCCTATAACGGTCTTCCATGAACTCTCTCCTCAGTTTCCTAGTTCTGGTCAGTTCAGCTTCATCAGGGTCGAATTCCTTGTGCATGAGCACGAACTTTCTCACTCTGGCTCGCTCAGGGAGATAGCCGTTTACCCTCACCAGGTCCTTTCGAACTAGGTCAGCAACCTCTGCTCTCTGAGAGAGGTCAACAAAAGTCGTATACGGCAACCGGTTATGCTCGGCCCACTTGCCCACCATGGCGAAATCGATGTTGACCACAGCCGAGACGTAGTCCTTGTCCTTGCCCCCTATGACCATGACGTCCTTGATGTACGGGCTGAACCTGAGCCTGCCCTCAATGTACTGGGGGGCATACTTTGCCCCCGAGCTCAGTTCACCCATATGCTCTAGCCGATCCAAGAATATCAGATGCCCTTCTTCATTGATGGTAACCGCATCGCCGGTATGGCACCAGCCTTCCGCCAATACAGCAGCGGTCTTCTCGGGATCTTCATGGTAGCCGCTGAACATCGAGTCACTCCTGACCAGCAGTTCCCCCTCATCGGTTACCCTCACCTCGGTTCCGATGGCTGGCCGTCCTACGCTTTCAAAGGCGATCTCTCCCTTGCCATGCGACGAAATGAGTCCCGCCTCGGTGCTGGCATAGCTTTGTCTCAGCTCAATACCTATGGCATGAATGAGTCTGAAGGTATCAAGGCTCAATACAGAACTCCCGGTCACAGCGACCCTGACTCTGCTCAGTCCCAGCTTGTCCTTGAGCGGTTCAAATACAAGTGCCCGGGCGACTCTGTGAACGGTCCGCCAAAACAGCTTGGGCGTTTCACCCCGGAGTCTGAGGTCAGCGACCTTGTGGCCAACCGGCAGGAATAGGTTATAGCAGAAACGCTTCAGCGGATTGGCGTCAATCATCTTCACCTGGATTTCGCTCACCAGACTCTCCCATTGCCGTGGACCATATATCACGAAGTTGGGACCGGTCTCGCGGGTGTCCTCAGCGATGGTTTCCGGCTCCTCAGCGAAGTTCAATCTGGCTCCAGTCAGAAGATGGGGGATGGTGGCGAAGAAGCTATCGCCTACCCAGGCAGCCGGAAAGCTGGAAACCAGATCATCGTCTTCGTTGATGGGATAGCGACTGACAAAGCCCCGGGCTGTATTGATCAGAGCCCGGTGTGTAATCTCAGCTCCCTTGGGCAAGCCGGTTGTCCCTGACGTGTAGTAGATGAAGGCAATATCATCTCCGCTGCCTTGACTCACGTTCTGCTCAAACAAGCCCGGGTGTGCTTCCTCGTATTCCTTGCCCAGTCCCACTACTTGGCTGAAGCTCATAAGGATAGGATCACCGTAGTTCTTCAGACCCTTCGGATCCCAGTAGATAACCCTCTTCAGAGAGGGCAATTCGTCCTTGATCTGCAGAAACTTGTCAGTCTGCTCCTGGTCGTTCACTATGGCGAACGAAGCCCCAGAGTGGGTGGCAATGTATTTGACTTCGGCAGGAATACAGTCAACGAACATTCCGGTGGCAATCCCTCCAGCGGCCTGGGTGGCAAACTCTCCCCAGAACCATTCCGGTTCATTGTCCCCGATTATGCATACTACGTCACCCTGTTTCAGGCCCAGGCTAACCAAGCCTAGTGAACAGTGCTTCACGCTTTCGTAGTAGACCTTCCAGCTATACCTCTGCCAGATACCGAGTCGTTTCATGCACATCGCCGTCCGGTTGGCCCAAGCTGCACAGTTGGCATCAATGAGCTGTGGGATTGTGCCAATCCTATCGCCTGGCGTCACGTCTCTCTCACAACCGTGCATTTCAATAACCGTGCGACCACAAACAAAAAGCACCTCCTGCTTAGGAGGTACCTTCGATTCCGCCGATTATCTCGTCTACTTAGCCTGTTTTAACCCTCCCAAGCGCACTCAGGTGCGCTCGGTAAAGACGAACACAAATACGCCTGCCATCCTACCGCCGACTGTCGCATCCACCGTTCGTCTGTTCATTGCCCAGATTGAGACCAGTGTACCAGGCTAACACAATCATGTCAACCCAAGGCCCATCGAGCCTGGAACCTAGTCCCGCCGATACCTAGTCCAGTAGATCGCGCGCAAGTTGCCGCAGGTCAATCAGTGACTGATGGTCGTTCCCCGATCTATCAAGATAGAAAGCATGAAGGCCGGCTTCCCTGGAATTCAGAAAATCTAACTGCCAGCTATCGCCCACGTGGACAACCTCATTTGGCTTCACCTTCATCTCGCGGCATACCCAGAGATAGAAATCAGAGGTCTTCAACTGCCTGTATTGCGAAGGAGCAGAAAAGACACGATCCAAGTATGAACTGATACTTTCTAGCAGGGGCTGCAATAGCTCCAACGGGGTGCCCGAACAGACAATCAGCTTGTAGCGACCAGCCAGCGAGGAAAGGACTTCTCTGACTTCAGGGTAACAACGCACCTTGTCCCGGCAGCTTCGCAGAAGTGACTCAAGTGGCCCCAGGCCAAGATAACTCAGCCAATAGGCCACATCGTACCACTCCAGCCTCTGATCGCCTACCTTGTCATACTCGGCAAACACAATTCTCTCGGCCTGGTCATAGTCGATGCCTTTCTTCCTGGCATAGAGGGCAGGGATAGCCTCCTGCCACACGGTGTAGCTGAAGTCATGCGTCACCAGCGTCCCCTCAGCATCGAAAGACGCTACCTTTATGCCCTGATACGAGCCTGCATTCCAAAAGGCATCTCGATCACCCTGCTTCATTGGAACGGCCAATGCTATCACAATCGCTCAGTGAGGGTCTACGTATTTGCCTGCCGTTCGTCAGTGGCGATACAATAGGGCGAGTATTCGAGAAACCGCCGGGGGGATGCGCCGCAACGGCTTCTTGCTCAGATGGCGTTGCTTGGCTTCGCTCCCAGCAACAGGCGAAGCTCTTCAACTGCGAACCGGTTGAGCACAGCCCGACACTACCACGTTGAATCCCTCGAAGATGGAGAACCTGTACCGTCCTTATGAACTGGGGCCGATAAGGCCCCCGAGCGAAGCCTATTCCCTCCTAATAAGGGCTACCAGAAACTGCCCTTGGAACAGATGCCTCTTCTGTCACCTCTACAAGGGGAGTAGATTCGAACTGAGGCCGGTGGACGAAATCCTGAAAGATATTGAGGCAGCCAAGGACATCAGCGATGGCATAAGGGCGAAAGCCTGGAGCATGGGCTACGGCAACCAGGTAGAACAAGTAGCAGCAATGCTGTACAGGCAACCACAATGGGACCAGTGTGTGCGCAACATCGCCCTCTGGATATGGGCTGGAGGACACTCAGCTTTCCTTCAAGACTCCAACAGCCTCGTCATGCGGACCCCAGAGCTGGTTCAGGTCATCCGGTCGCTGAAGCAAAGCTTCCCAACTCTAGACAGAATAACCTCCTACTCGCGCTCCCATACCTCGGCGAGGAAATCGCTCCAAGAGCTAGGAGAGATCAAGGACGCCGGGCTGACCAGAATCCACACCGGCCTAGAAACGGGCTACGACCCGCTGTTGGCCTACATGCAGAAAGGAGCAACTGCCGAGCAGCACATAAGGGGTGGAAGAAAGATCAAAGAGTCAGGTATATCACTGTGCGAATATGTCATGCCCGGCCTGGGGGGCAAGGAGATGTCCCGCGAACATGCCATAGAAACCGCGAGAGTCCTGAATGAGATCGATCCCGACTACATCCGACTGCGTACGCTACACGTTTCCCCGAGTATGCCCTTGTGGTCAAGACTACAGGACGCACACTTCCATCTACAAACAGAGGACGACGTAGTCGGGGAAATCGGCGTTTTCATCGACAGACTGGACCTCACCAGCCATATGGTGAGCGACCACATCATCAACCTGCTACCGGAGGTAGAAGGCAAGATGCCCCAAGACAAGCAGAGATGTCTGAACGTCATCAGCAGATACCTGAACCTGCCAGACAAGGAGAGGCTCAACTTCGTTCTCGGCAGGAGGATGGGCTACTACGAGAGGCTGGATGACCTGTCTGACAGCCAGAAGCATGACAAGCTGGACGGGGCAATCGCGCGCATCAACTCAGAAGGCAAGAGCGTCGAACAACTAGTTTCAAGACTGAAGGACAGCTTCATCTAGGAAGAAGGGACGGGATCCTTCACCATGTAGGCGCCCACCCGACGATACCCAAGCTGCCGGTAGTATTCTCTGGCGCCGACGCCGCTCAAGATGCTCAGACTCCGTAAGTGGAACTCCTCCAAAGCAACCCTCTCTGCCTCCTGCAGCAATCGCAGTCCCAGGCCCTGGTGCTGTGCCGCGTGTTCCTGCTTCTGTCCTAGCGAAACCTCTGAGCCGAAGACGTGCAACTCCCTGACAGAGGCCAATCCAGCATTCACTCTCAGGCGCAGCAAGCCAAGCAACGTTTCCCCGGCATCCTCGTACGATAGGAAGATCTCCTTGGCTCCACAAGCCTGATAGTCCATCCTAGTCAGCACAGGCTCGGTGATTGGCCAGCCATCCCTAAACCTGTGTCCATACTCCCGGCAGCGAATGCACTTGCAGTGCACACCTAATTCATTCATCTTCCTCCTGATGCTCGCCCTCAGCGCCAGGTCCTTGCAGCCAGCGATGATGAATCTGCTCGGAATATCCCGCATCAGCCTGGAAATCCGAACATACTTCGGAATTAACGCCTTGATGTGCACCAGCAAATCCGCCATTTCCTCATCATCATAGGGCTTATAGCGACTATCTCGATACCAGTTCTCCAGCTCGCTTCCCGCTACGACCAATGTCGGGTAGAGCTTTATCCCGTCAGGCCGGAACTGTTCGTCATCGAACAATTCCCACGAGAGCTCCAGATCGTGTTGCGGCGTTGACCCCGGCAAGCCGGGCATCCAGTGATAATACACCTTGAAGCCGTAGTCCCTAAGCAGTTTGGTGGCAGAGACAACCTCGGCCACGCCGTGCCCCCTTCGTGTCAGGCGATGAATCTCATCGTCCAGGGTCTGCACCCCGAGTTCCACTCTGGTAGTACCGAAGTCAAGCATACGTCCGACTTCCTCCACACCGCACCAGTCCGGCCTAGTTTCAATGCACAATCCCACACAACGCCGGCAGGCCGTCTCATTCAGCTTCTTGGCTTTCTCCAGGTCTGCCGAGCGAACACCGTTTAGCGCATCGTAGCAGTCCTTAACAAACTGATACTGGTACTCCTCAGGATAAGCCAGGAACGTGCCTCCCATGATGATAAGCTCTACCTTGTCCAAGACGTGCCCCATGGCAGCCAACGCTCCGAGCCTGAATTCCACCTGCTTCCCGGCCTCGAAGTCACACCTGAGGGCACGCATGACCGCGGGCGACTCGACCGTGTAGCTCTTCGGGGTCATGCCCATCACTCATCTCACTCGAACCCGCCGCCAGACGCCACCCGGCACAGCCACTCGATCACAGTATGCTATAGTCTATCAGAGCGTTTTTTTTGTGGAAACAAATAGAGATACCTTCGATCGGATAGCCGAGAGCTGGTATCGGGTGAGACACTGGCCTCTGCTGAGAGAAGAGCTTGAGCTGCTCGCTGAGAGGTGGTCAGGAAGTGGCCAACCGGCTCAGAGATGCTCAGAAGGCAGAAAGCTCGCCCAGAGGTGGTGGGGAAGCAGGCAAGCAGCTGAAAGGCCGTCAGGAAGCGGGCAACCAGCTCAGAGATGGTCAGAAGGCAGAAAGCTCGCCCAGAGGTGGTGGGGAAGCAGGCAAGCAGCTGAAAGGCCG
>SMTZ1_10004583_pt1 | contig 13876 bp, 14 predicted proteins | sample DeeMarSWOR136_30_FD_25667 | JGI IMG/M metagenome (IMG submission 25667) | reverse complement strand
AACCACAAGAGACCTACCTGCGTATCCGCTACCGGATTGACGGCATTTTACATGATATGTCCCCCCTGCCATTGTCGGTACATGCGCCATTAATCTCGCGGGTAAAAATCCTGGCAGGTATGAACATCGCCGAACAGAGACGCCCCCAGGACGGCCAGTTTCAGGTCAAGGTGAGGGATAAAGATGTCGACATACGCGCTGCCAGCATGGAGACAGTGTACGGTGAACGGGTGACATTGCGAATCCTGCTCAAGTCCTTGTCCTTCCTCACCCTAGTGGAACTGGGTATGCTGCCCGAATCCCTGGAGACATACCAGCTGATGATGAAAAGCCCCTTCGGTCTGATACTGGTGGGTGGCCCTACCGGTTCGGGTAAGACAACCACACTATACGCATCTATCAACGCCCTCGACCGAAAGGAGCATAACATCCTGACCATTGAAGACCCGGTGGAGTACCACTTTGCCGATATCAGCCAGACCCAGGTCAACATCAAGGCCGGGCTCACATTCGCCAGCGGCCTTCGCTCCGCCATGCGGCAGGACCCCGACGTAATACTCGTGGGGGAAATCCGCGACCGGGACACGGCAAGTACAGGAGTCCAGGCAGCCCTTACCGGCCATCTGGTGCTTTCATCGATTCACGCCAATGACGCTGTTGGGGTACTCTTCCGACTGATAGAACTCGGTATTGAACCGTATCTTATCTCCTCAACACTGGTTGGGACTGTTACCCAGAGAATGGTACGCCGACTCTGCAGCCACTGTCGCGTTCCCTACAAGCCGGTGGCAGAAGAAGAGGTCGCCTATCACGAGGAAATGGCCGAGCTGCCGGCCCTGATATACGGACCGGGAACCGGGTGCAATGTCTGTGCCAACACCGGCTATCAGGGGAGAACCGGCCTTTTTGAGATTATGGTTATTACCGAAAAACTGAGAGTAATGCTCACCGGCGGGGCCAGTACGGAGGAACTCCGCGCCGAAGCACTTAAAGAGGGAATGATTACCATGAGGCGTGATGGTATGTCGAAGGTGAGAAAGGGCATTACATCAGTTAGCGAGGTATTGCGAAGTGTTCACTCAATTGGTTGATTAGCCGGTTTTCATAGAGGAGGAGATTGATGGGATACCGTTATCAGGCCTATACCATTGATAAAAAAATAGTACAGGGCACAATTGAAGCCCCCTCCGAAAGTGCGGCTGAGGACGCCCTGTATCATGCTGGCTATAATCATATCCTCAGCCTTAAGGAGTTACCCACGCGCAAGACCCTCAAGAGCCAGATACCCTTCCTTTTCGGTGTGAAGACCCCTGATTTAATCGATTTTGCCCGTCAGCTCGCCACGCTGATAGAATCCGGTATCCCGCTACTTACTGCATTACGAGCACTGGAAGGAAATGTATCTAAGGCCACTCTGAGTGATATCATCTCAGACCTGGTCGAGGAGCTCCAGGGAGGCAGTTCCTTCTCCGAGTCCCTATCCAGACACCCGGATGTATTCCCCCTGTACTTCGTTCAGGTAATAAGGGCCAGTGAACAGACGGGAAACCTGGAAGCTGGTCTGAAACAGGTGGCCGATGCTCTGGAAAAACAGGTCCAGACCAAGAAAAAAATGAAACGTGCCATGACCTATCCGACTGTGATTGTGGTTATGGCAATCGGGGTGATTGCCCTATTGATAACGGTAGTGCTACCACCCTTAATCGGACTATTCACTTCCCTCGACGCCGAGTTACCCATAACGACCAGGATATTATTGGCCGTAACCGGCTTCGTTATTGATTATAAACTCGTTATTCTGGGAGTAATTCTTGTTGTCGTCGCCGCTACTATCATCTATTTGAGACTACCCAGCGGCAAGCTGGCCAAGGACAGGTTCTTGCTGAAAGCGCCGCTGATTGGCCCTATAACCGTGCAGCACAGCATGTTCTATTTCTGTCAGACAACCTCTATGATGCTGCAAGCAGGCCTGCAACTACCTCAGATAATGGAGATTGTGAACAACTCCATGGGAAATCAGGTTGTCCGTGAGTCATTTGTAACCGTAAGGGAGAAACTCATTCAGGGACAGGGCCTGTCACAGCCCATGTCTCAGGATAGCCTTTTCCCGGACCTGATGATCAAGATGGTTGTCGTTGGTGAAACCACCGGCACTATAGACAGCACTCTGGCTACCCTGGCCGATTACTATGAGCAAAGGGTCGACCAAAAGGTCAATGCCCTGATAGGAATGATAGAGCCGACTCTAACAATCGTAATCGGTCTTATGATTGCCTTCCTGGCCACATCGATAGTTATGCCGATGTACTCGATAATGGGGTCGCTATCATGAACCTGCTTGGATTCATAAAAGCGAAACAATTAGCTAGCCAGCGGTTAGCAGCATCCCATAACTGTATCCGGGATGAAAGAGGCATTGGACTGGCTGAAACACTGGTGGCCATCGCTATCATCGGGATTACAGCAGTCGCCTTTATAACTGCGCTTTCGACCGGAGCACTGGCAGTACGTGAGTCCGATCAGGAAGCCGTGGCCCAGCAACTGGCCAGGACCCAGCTCGAGTACGTCAAGAGCCTTCCCTATGATGCTACCGGCGCCACTTATCTAACAATGGACACGCCATCGGGCTATACCATCTCCCTGGAGACGGACGCCTCTGTCTATACCGATACAGACATTCAGGAATTGACCGTAACTATATACCGCGATAGCGAAACGATACTTACCGTAGACGCCTACAAGGTGAAAAGATGAAGGGACAGCAGGGTTTTACACTGGTTGAACTGCTGGTGGTGATATCGATAACCGGGCTGATTGCCAGTTTTTTGGGCTCCACCGTCTATCAGATGTTCACCGTAGCCGAATACGGTAACAGCAAGATAACCGCTATTCATGACCTTCAGAACATCTCGAGCTGGCTCAACCGTGACGGACAGATGGCTTCTACCGCTACCGGCGGCAGCCAGCTGGTACTGACCATGCCCGACGCCTCAACAGTCACCTATAAGCTCATCGGCACCGAGCTCCAGCGTGACGATGGCAGCTCGCAGATAACAGTAGCCTGGAACATCACATCGGCAACCTTTTCTGTCAGTGGTCGTATGGTCACCCTGGATATTACCTCGGCCCCTGTCGGGCGACAGGGTGCCAGCCAGCAGGGTACTTACCAGGTATACCTCAGACCTTCTGGAGGAGTTGACTGATGTTTGGCGGTGAAAAAGGGCAGGCTCTTCCCATAGCCCTCGTAGTTCTTGGGCTAGGCGGGCTGATGCTGGCTCCGTTCCTCGGTCACGTCAGTGCCAACCTCATCGGCTCCAGAATTTACGGGGAGGTTGTGGAAGAACAGTATGCGGCCGATGCCGGAATTGAATTTGGTATATGGCATCTTCTCAGTGGAACTACGGTAGTACCTGAAGGAGGCCAGGTGGAGCTGCCGACCTTAACGCTGAATAGCACGCCTGTGAATGTCACCATACGTGACCTGGGTGAGACCTACGAAATTACCTCAACGGCTCACTGCAGTGACGGCTCACTGATTATCATCACTGCAGAAGTAACGTACGGCTTACCGGCAGGTTTCGAAGTCATCGAAGGTGATAAGACCTTCAGCGGCCATGCAACCTACACGGGGGATTATTACGTTACAGGGGACGTTAGTCTTGAAAATCATGTCGTGATTGATGGCAGTATCTATGCAGAAGGGGATATCACACTGAATAACCACTCCACGGTAATAAACGGTGATATCGTCACTGCTGGTACCCTCACGATAAATGACCAGACGGATATTCAAGGAAATGTCTGTGTCGGTGAAAATTTAATCATGCGAAGCTATGGTCAAATAAGAGGCGATGCTCATGTTCTGGGGAATATCACGATGTATAACCAGACAAAGATACACCAGGACGCCTATGTAGGCGGTACCGTCACACTTTTTAATAAAGCTAAAATCCTGGGTGACTATCCCCTCACTTATACCGGGTGTCCTATATTTACATTCGGTGAAGGAGCGTATTCGATACTTTCATGGGACATCACTCCTCAGTAGGGTCATTATCAGGACAGGGGGCCATTAGAATATAGCACGGGGAGGAAAGACAGTGACAAGAAAATTATTAATCACCGTTCTGAGTATCGGATTGCTAATAATCTGCGTTTATTTCCTTGTGGATTCGATATCACAGCAGAGCGAGCAGGAGGCACTCAGAACACAAATTACGGATGCTATCGAAATGATAGCCCTGATACCCGAGGTGCCATCCGACCTTCAGCAGCGTCTGACTGACGCTGAGACAAGCCTTGTTACCGAGCAAAGCATCTTGCTAGGACAGGTAAACACCACCCAGGTTATTAATGGATTACTTGATATAGCAGATGCGAATCAGGTCAACGTGATATCTCTGACAACGATACCATGGTCACTGATAAATATCGAGGATTACGTCTATCTGGTCTTTACGATACACCTGGACGTCAAAGGAAATTCAGATAATCTCTTAGCCCTCCTCAGGACGCTGGAAAGTGAGTTACCGAAATCCGTCAGCGTGCAACACCTCACGGTCACCAGCGATGTTGAACAGATAACAGAACCCGCACAATTAACAGCCCGTCTGGAGATAGCCATCTATGCCCCGGCTCCGGTCGATGATGACGAAGAGCTTGCACAGGATGAGGAGGACTTCATGGAAGAAGAGGACAATTACTAAGGGACAGGGGGCTGCGAAATGTTAGTTACATTAAATATAGGTAGTGCCAGTATCAGATTACTCGCCTTACAGGGTAAACGGGTGAGGACATGGGGTGAGGTGCCACTCGAGTCGGGACTGGTACAGGACGGATTCATCCTGCACACTACTGCTGTTGCCGCCGCCATCAATGGCTTATTCGAATCCTTGAAGGTCAGCCGCAATAAGGTAATTGTCAGCCTTTCCGGCATGTCGTTCACTTACCGCACACTGAATCTGCCTGTAACACCACAATCCATTCGGGAGGAAGCCATTCTACGCGGCGCCAAGAAGGAAATACCGGTGCCAATAGAGAACCTGTATCTTACCTGGCACCAGATTGGTGAAAGCAACGATGAGTTGAGTTATTTCATAGTAGGCGTACCGCGGAATCTCATTGATTCCCTGGTACAGACACTGACGGAAGCAGGAATAAAACCTTACATGATGGACCTCAGAGGACTGGCACTCGCCAGGGCCGTTAATCAGCCAGATGCCATATTGCTCAGTCTGGAGCCAGACTACTTCGATATCGTGGTGGTAGCCAACGGAAAACCTGCTACCATGCACACAGCCATGCCCAGGGGTGAAGGCGCTAATATAGAGGATAATGTGATGCGGGCTGTGGACGAACTTAACAAAACAATAGGGTTCTACAACAACAGTCGTCCAGAGGAACCACTAAAACCAGACACTCCTCTGATACTCACTGGTGAACTCTCAGTGGACCCGACTGCCCGCCAGCTTGTCCAGGCAGAGACCGGATACCCAGTCGAACCTGTATTACCACCTATCATACTACCCCCGGACTTCCCGCTTGACCTGTATACCAATAACATAGGTCTTGCCCTTAAAAAGATGAGACTGAAGTCCACTGCTAAGGCCGGAGTAGGTGATTACCACGATATCGACATCAATCTGATGCCTGAGAAGTACAGAGCGGAGAGCAACCGAGCAGCGTTCAGGCGTCTTTTTGTACCTGCGATGCTGGTTATTGCCACCGTACTCATGCTTCCCGCATATCAGACTTTTGATATCACCAGAACAGAAACAGCCCGTCTCGGAAGCCAGGCGGTTATCGTCAGCGACGAGTTATACCAGGTCCGTATACGAGCCGATGAGGCAGCAGCGATAGAAGAGGTCATTACACAGCTGTCCGCTGACCTGGAAGTTTTACAGCAGCATCACCAATTATTAGCGCGCACCGATGACATAGCCGACAACCTGGAAATGATAACTAACGCCATTACTCAGATAGGTTATCTAACTTCGATAAACATTGGAGTTGACGGGGTGATTACATGCGGACAAACAGATTCGATTGCCACCGTAACCACTTACGTAGCCGCCCTCGAAGAGCTGGGGTATTACTCCGAAGTCCGCATTGCCGATGTTGAGGTCGGCGATACTACCGAACCATCGGAGAGCACGGAATATAACGTAGCTTTTACAGTAGTGACGACACGCTAGAAGGTCATGTCACAAGTGGGTACATCAAGCCTTCAGAAGAGGCTTCTTACCTCACGTATACATCACAGGAATTATCGAACGGGTGGCAGCGACAGCTGCCGCCTCAAGCATTTCTAGCAGCAACCCGGTAGTCTGGACATGGTCAGCCTGACATACCAGCACCGCGTCCGAGTAGCCGTCACGAGAGCAGATAATAGTACAGGGCCTTTGTTCTGATTACAGCCATGTGATAATATGCTGATACGCCGCGCCTCAGAATAGTAATCAAGAGGGGAAGTCAACATGATAGAACTAACGGATAAGCAAGCTGCCGATTTCTTTCAACGCTGCTATGCGGCCGTTGACGGCCTGTGGTGTATGAAGGTCGAGGAGAGATATGGATTCGACACCGCCCTCGAGGTTGATAATGCTGTCTGGCAGGTCTTCCCCAAGATACAGGCCCGCAAGCTTAAGGAACTGACGAAACTGGGCAACGGAATAGAGGCCCTCCGCGAGTGCTTTACCACCAAGCTCTCACTGGAAGGCCACTCCTATAAGGTAGAGGGCCTAGATGATAAAGGCGGTTTCCAGGTAACCATCGACCGGTGTCCATGGCACGACATTATGGTCGACTCCGACCGCAAGACATTATCAGCAAGGGTGGGCAGTACCATCTGCCCCACGGAATACTCTGTCTGGGCATCCGAATTCGGTGATGACATACGCTGGAAGCAGCTCTGTCGTGTCTGCGAAGGCTCTGAGAGCTGCATCATCCAGTTCAGGCGTGCGTAATCTGCCAGCTATCCAGTGATATCTTGCCGCCGTTGTCTAGGCCGGGAAAGGCCTCAGCATTATCTTCTCCAGTGGATGGTGGGGTCTCGCCTTCGGCTCTATGTTGGTATAACCGACGGCCAGGACACCGAGGACCAGAATACCCCTGGGGATTTGCAGCATATCACGGATGTCCTTATAGCTACTGATACCCCCCACCCAGCACGAGCCCAGCCCCAAGCCAGTCGCCATCAAAACCATGTGCTCCACGGCGATGTAAGTATTGGCGGTTAGTGGAGTAAGTAACGACGGCAGGTCAGGTTCATTTGCAGCCATCTCCTGGTAGCGCTGCAATGTCGAATCACTGAGGTTCCCCTCGGATATCAGGCCGGAGTCCACGGCCTCCTGTATCCTTCTCCGGCGTGACTCGACAGAGTATGAGGAGGGGTCGGCACAGAAAACAAAGTCCACACCGGCATCCTCGATGAAAGACTGGTTGAAACATATTTTACGGAGTGCCTTCTTCTCCTCGGCATCAGTAACAACGACAAATCGCCACGGCTGATTGTTGCTCGCCGAAGGTGCCAGACGAGCTGCCTCCAGCATCTCTAGAATCATCTCATCAGGCACGGGTGTCGGCTTAAAACTACGCGTACTACGACGTTTCTGTATTGCTTCACGCACGGTCAACATTGCTATTCCTCCAGAAAAGTAACTCTACTACTTGGCATTATACCAGAGCCAGCTTCAGCTCTGCACATAAAATAAGGAACTACTACCAATCAGATGTAGTAGTCCCCGGATGAATTTGCCGATAACAGAAATAATCTAAGCTACTGCCACTACCTTACGGTGTTTTTTTTGCTTCCTGGGCCTGGCCAGCGGTAGCTCAATGACAAAGGTAGCACCGCCCGTTTTGTTCTTTTCAGCACGGATAAGCCCTTTGTGAGCGGTGACGATACCGTAGCAGGTGCTCAGGCCGAGTCCGGTACCCTTACCGGTTGGCTTGGTGGTAAAGAACGGATAAAATATCTGCTGCAGGTTTTCCGCCGGTATTCCCGGGCCGTTATCAGCAACCGATATCTTTGCCCACTCATTATCCGTCCGGGTAGTGATTGATATACTCCCTCCGTTCGATACTCCGAGAGCTTCCTCGGCATTGAGTATGAGATTCATGAAAAGTTGAGTAAGCTGGGACGAATTACCTACCACATGAATCGGCTCATTATGGAGGTCTAGCGTAATATCAATGTTCCGCACCATCTCTGTATAACGCCGCATGTCGATAACCTTTTTCAGAACCTTATGCAGGTCCAGACGACGTCCCTGGGAGCCCATTCGACGACTGTAGGTAAGCAGGTCAGTCATAATCCGGGCAGCACGCTTGGCCTCGTCATGAATTACCCTTAAGTCCTTTTTAAGCGGTCTGGGAACGTCTCCCGCCATCAGTAATTCGGAATAGAGTAAAATACTCCCCAGAGGGTTGTTTACCTCGTGGGCGATGCCCGCCGTCATCTCCCCGAGTGAAGCCAACAGTTGAGAGTGCTGCAATTGCTCTTGAGCCTTTCTCAACTCAGTGACATCCTGGTACAGCACCTGGAACTGGGTCTCTCCGTCCCAGATGACCTTCTCGCGAATTATAGCCAGATGCCGTACCTCACCATCTTTACGTACGATACTGATTTCATACTCGGAGGGAACAGATTCTCCACGCCGCTTCTTCTCTTTTCTCTCGAGATGTTGCTGATAGCTCTCCGGTGTATACAGTTTGCTGAGCGGGGTTTCCCTTAACTCCTCGACACTGTCATAACCACACATGTCCAGAATAGCACGGTTTGCGTAGAGTAATTCGCCTTCGGCGCTCACGATACGAATGCCCAGGGGGGAGCTATAAATTGAGTTCCGGAAGTTCTTCTCAGAATCGCGTAGCGCTTTCTCCATCTCTTTACGTTCGGTGATGTCACTGGCAACATGAACGCAAGACAGTACCTCTCCATTCTCGTCGAACACGGGCGAGGAAGATACCTGGAGATGAATCCCCAGGTGCTGGTCAAAGAGCTCCGCCGTAGCCGGTTGCTTTGTCGTCAGCGTCTTCACACAAGGACAGCCCGCAACAGGTCTATCCGTCCCATGCACCACCTGATAACATGGCCTGCCAATTAGCTCCTTCGGCTGCATATGGAACGCCTCGGCAAAGGCCATGTTTACCCTGGTCAGTCTGAAGTCTTTATCATGGATGGATATCATATTGGTAGCGGAGTCAAAAGTCATCCGCCACTCTTTAGCGGCGTGCTCTATCTTCTCTTCTGTCTGCTTACGCTCGGTGATGTCGATGGCAACTCCTCTCAGACCAACGGGCCTGCCATTACGCATAACCCGAGCCGCGTATATCAGTACGGGGAACGTGCTGCCGTCCTTCTTTATAGCAGTGTATTCAACACCGCCCAGTTCCTCACCACTGAGTACCTTCTGAATACCCCGCCTCATCCGCTCCTGGTCCTCGGGAATAACAGCCTGAACAGCGCTGGGGATAACAGTACTATCCCCTTCCATAGAATAGCCGAAGGCCTCAAGAGCCTGCCTATTAGCGAAGGTAACATTGCCGTCTGTATCAATCTCCCAAATAATCTGAGGCAGGAGATTGGCTAAATCTCTGAACCTGCGCCGACTTTCCACCAACTCGTCCTCGGTACGCTGCTTTTCTAGCAACTCTTGCTGGAGCTCAACTACCCGACCATCAACTTCTTCAACATCCTGCTCAAGCAACTTACGACCTCTCCGCTGCCAGTTAATCCAGTAGATAGAACCGACGCCAATGATAATAACAGTGATAGTACCGTACAGATTGCCGTAATCCTGCATGCCTGTGATGGTGATTATCAGCATTGACGCCCCGAGGACAAGACAAACCGCCAGTCCTGTTTTCAGTCCGTATCTCCAGACGGAGAGAATAATCGAGGCAAGGAAAACTGGTATCGCAATAGACGCATAAGTGAAGGTGAGGTTATTTCCAAGGACAATCCAGTCGAGTCCTGCCAGACTGGCAGCCGACACAACCACGAAAATAGTCAACACGACCGCGAGGAACCAGAAGTGGAAGTGCCTTTTGACGTTATTCATAATCATCTCTTTACCACCGCCGAGGGTTAAATTGACAAATACCACCCTTAAACAGTGGTTGAGTATAACCAAACTCTAGCATACCCGAACAAACAGGGAAGGCCCAAAAGAGTAGAAACCTCGGCCTTATGCGGTCAAAAAAGGGCCGAGAGAGTTACTGAAGCTGGAGACACCAGACAACATAGCCGCCGATAACGACAGGTTAATAGTCAGAACAGGGGATTATGCGTTTCCATTCAGGGCTTGGTGGCAATAACCAGAGAGGTACGTGCCGGCTCCGGAAGTCTGACGACCCTCGGGTTTGTGAAGCCCACTTCCTCCATCAAGCCCATAATCTCACTCCCGGAATAGGACTGCCCTTCTCCGGTGTTTACCAGCATATTCAACGAGAACATAACCGCCCGCATTGGTGATGTACCCTCATCATCTATCAGACCTTCGTGGACTACTACGTCGCCAACAGAAACCAGGGAATCGTATGCCTTGGCAAGTAGCCCCCTGCTCCGCTCCGGGCTCATAGAGTGTAAAATCGCCGACAGTAACACAACATCATTACCCTGTCCGAAGTCGTCCTTGAAGTAGTCACCCGCACGGGTAGCTATCAGGTCACTCATGCCAAACTCTGCGATAACTTCTTTGGCTATTTCGATTGTCTGAGGGAGGTCAAAGACAATAGCCCGCAGGCCGGGATAGCGTTTGACTAAATATATGGAGTAAGTACCGGGACCGCCGCCGGCATCAAAGAGCTGATGCCTGCCGGTGAGGTCCAGTGTCTCTGCCAGAAAAGGGGCATCCAGCCTTGCCCGGTCATGCATCGCCAGGATGAAGTTCCGGTGAACATCGCCCACTTCCGTAAGGTTATAACGCTCCCCCACGCGGCGATTATTGCGCACCGCCTCATGAAGTCTCCCCCAGGCCTGCCAGAGGTCATGCTGATGGGCAATGCCATCACCCATGAAGGTAGACTTGCCGCGCACCAGAGCCTGTAAAGCCTCAGGCGAATTACGGTAAACCTCGCCTTCCTTCTCCAGAATGTCAAGGGCGACACAAGCGTTGAGCAGTACCCGGGTAGGGCGGGGGGGAGTACCGCAGCGAGAAGCGACCTCCTCAGCAGTGACTGCCTCTTCTCCGATAGCAGTGAAAAAATCAAGTTTGTTGGCGGCCATTACCACGGCAGCCGGCTGCCAGCCCCCCAGCGCACGATTAATAGGATTACGTCTTGGTACCTGCCCGTCAGGTTCGGTCGTCATCTCACTCTCCTTGCTTAGAATTGACGAGATTCTACCGTCTGTCACGAAGAGTGTCAAGCGTCCTGTATGTCTGCTACCAGCCTGTAGCCAGCATCTTCTCCAGCACGATGGCAACCCCATCCTCATCATTACTGGCGGTGGTGTAGCTGGTGACCGCCCTCACCTCCGGCACGCAGTTAGCCATTGCCACCGGGATGCCACATGCCTCCAGCAGGTCAAGGTCTGGGACATCATCACCGAAGGCAAGCACATCTTCCAGCAGAATATCACAAGACTGGAGTAGTATTCTTAAGGCTTCGGACTTGGATGTCCGGGCACTTACAATGTTAAGAAACGTCATATCATTTGCAGATAGAACCGAGGCCGTACCGCCGAACCGCTGCAAGACCGCATCGGCAAGGTCGGAGACATCTTTCCCCATCCGGCTGGCTGCTATCTTGGCCGGATTCCGCTCCAAGGCTTCCTCCAGCGTCATCACCATATCGGGCGTAGCCGCGTTGTACTGCCAGAGCTCTTCAGGACTACTGTGCCAGTTTCTGCCAAACTCCCAGCCGTCAAGCTCAATGGTCAACCGCACCTCCGGTTCTAAGTCCATCAGGAGGTTAATTGTGCCCCGTGCCACATCAGGAGGCAGTGGTTCTCTGAACACACCAGATAAGGGAGGTACGCCCAGTGCCAGCGCCCCGTTCATGATGACCAGTGAGCACTTATCAGCCAAACTATAACCAAGGGCTCGACGTGTTGTTCTGGCTGGACGCGAGGTGGCAATGACCACCGGAATGCCCCGGGCCACACATGCCTCAATAGCAGCAAGATTACGTTTCGATAGCTGAGTCTGTCTGTTCAGCAGCGTCCCGTCAAGGTCGATAGCCACTGCACCGGGAATCTTATTAAAAGAAGGGAGCCTTAATCCCTTTTCTTCCATGGCACTGACATTATGCATTGACGAGGTAGTATTTGCAATGCCAGGCTATTCAGTGGTGGTGGCCCCATCCCCTTAATCCCCTTCCCCAGAGGGGAAGGGGAAGATATGGTAAGAGGGGCTACGCCCCTCTCCTACTCTCTTCAAGGGATTTCGATACTTTGCCATCAGTAAGATGCATTCAGGCCCCCTATCTCGCTCCTCTTTTAGGTGAGAAGACACTTGCCCTGAAATAAGTCCCCACACCGTTTTGGGGTGTCCAGAGGGGTGTAACCCCTTTGGACGGGGGATTCCAAGGGGGTGCCCCCCTTGGAAATGTATGAATTGTTTTACTCAAGAGAAAGAGCCCTCTTCAGTGTTAAATACCTCATGTTGACAGCCGGGGACGAGCAACGCTAATATGCCATATAGAATCCAATTCGATGAGGAAAACATACCATGAATGACTGGGAAGCCCTGAAAGATGCACTCCCGTTCCTGATTCCGCTAGCAGTGATTGAACTGGGACTGATGGTTTTCGCACTGGTAGACCTTGCCCGGAGACAGGTTGTCAAAGGTGGCCAGAAGTGGCCCTGGGTGCTGGTAATCGTCCTGCTGGGCATTATCGGTCCCATCTTCTACCTTCTAGTCGGGCGGGAGCAATACTAGATGGAGACCATCCGCTGCCAGGGCCTGACCAAACGCTACGGTAACATTGTTGCCCTTGACAACCTCAATCTCGAAATCGAAGAGCAAAGTGTATTCGGTTTCCTCGGTCCCAATGGTGCGGGTAAGACGACTACCATACGGCTACTGACCGGCCTCAGCCTGCCCTCATCTGGTACTGCCTGGGTGGCCGGTGAGGAGGTTACGTCCAATCCGCTGACTCTACGTAGGAAGGTGGGTTATCTCCCCGACGTACCCGCCTTCTACGAGTGGATGAGCGGGCGTGAATTCCTGCACTTCGTCGGAGAACTGCACAGTCTATCAGAACAGGAACGCGACCAACGAACCGAAGAAATCCTAGAACTGGTAGACCTGCAGGAAGCTGCCGGACGCCGTATCGGTGGTTACTCGCGTGGCATGAAGCAGCGACTCGGCATCGCGCAGGCACTGATGAACCGTCCCGAGGTACTGTTTATGGACGAGCCGACATCAGCCCTCGACCCCATCGGGCGGCGTGACGTACTTCTATTGATAGAACGCCTCAGTCGAGAAACGACTGTCTTTATGTCAACTCACATCCTGTCGGACGTAGAGCGGGTCTGTGATACGGTTGGTATCATCGACCGCGGTAGGCTGGTCATTGAATCGACGGTGGAGGAACTGCGGCAGCGTTACGCACGCTCTGCCTTCGAGCTTGAGTTCGAAGAAGACGCCGCCCCCCTGCTTGCCAGGTTAGATTCCATACCGTGGCTGGAAAAATGGGAAATGGCGAACGTAAACGAAACACCCGTCCTCCATATCCAGGCCAGGGACGTCGATATAGCCAAGCAGGAACTGCTTCAGCTGGTCGCTGCCAGCGGCCTGACCCTGCTCCGCTATGAACTGACGCTACCCAGCCTCGAAGATATCTTCGTTGAGTTGATGGCCGGCGGAGGCAAAGAATGACCGGATTTGGTGTGCTGCTCAAGAAGGAGCTTAAAGAGCAACTCAGGACA
>SMTZ1_10004582_pt1 | contig 13876 bp, 9 predicted proteins | sample DeeMarSWOR136_30_FD_25667 | JGI IMG/M metagenome (IMG submission 25667) | reverse complement strand
CATCCGGATCGGAACTTTTCAGTTTGGGGGACAGGGAGAACAGGTCTATATAGGTGGTCAGTTCCGGTATAAACAAGACACCGTTTGTTTCGAGCGTGATGTGAACGTTCAGTTCCTTTTTTAAATGCCCGGCCAGTTCGACCAGTGGCTGGGGTTGGATGGTCGGTTCTCCCCCGGATATGATCACATGTCTGATCTGTCCCAGGTTTGCCCTGACCACGGCCACTACCTCAGCAGTATCCATGATATCCGTCTCCACCGGATGATGGGAAGCATAAGGCGTATCACAGATACTCACCTTCCCCGTCGAGGTGGTCCAAGTACAACGCAGGTTGCATCCGCTGGTCCGGATGAACAACACCGGGATCCCGACCAGTTTTCCTTCCCCCTGGAGGGTTCCAGGAATTGCGTAGCCTGTATCGGGTATCCGCTCCAAAAGCCTCCCTTCTCCAGTCCGGGTAACCGGGAATATGCCGTTTTTTACCAGTTTGATCTCCATTGTGTATGACTAAATGTCAGTATTGTGCAAAATTAGCAGTTTTAACCAAAAGGTATGGATATTGTAATGTGGGAGACATTATCTAAATTCAAAATTGGTTTTATTCGGACCAAGACTTTATTAAAATCATTATATAAAACCAGACCATGGAATTATTCAAATCAATGGAAAGCCTGCATGAAGACCAGGAAAAAGATGCTAAACCAGACTCATCGGAAAAAGTCCGCTGTATCATCATCGGATCGGGACCAGCCGGTTATACCGCTGCCATTTACGCGGCACGGGCCAACCTCTCACCGGTGCTTTATGAAGGCTTGCAGCCCGGGGGTCAGTTAACCACCACTACGGATGTAGAAAATTTTCCCGGTTATCCGGATGGGGTTTCTGGTCCCGTTATGATGGAAGACCTGAAAAAGCAGGCTGCGCGGTTTGGGACCGATATACGCTGGGGACTGGCCACCGCTGCCGACCTGTCTGCCCGACCATACAGGATCACCATTGATGACAGGCACCTTATCGAGGCTGATACAGTTATCATTGCGACCGGGGCCACCGCCAAATACCTGGGCATGGAATCAGAACAGAAATTCATGGGACATGGTGTTTCTGCATGTGCCACCTGTGACGGGTTTTTCTATAAAGGTATGGACGTGGCCGTGGTAGGGGGAGGGGATTCTGCCTGTGAAGAAGCCCTTTATCTGTCGGGGCTCTGCAATAAAGTTTACATGATCGTCAGAAGGAATGTCTTCCGGGCATCCAAGATATTGCAGGAGAGGGTGCTGAAAACGGAGAATATCGAGGTATTGTTCGAACATTTGCCCAAAGAGGTGGTTGGTGACCAGAATGTGGATGGAGTGATCGTCCACAATAAAAAAAACGGGGAGGATTACAAGGTTGAGATCCAGGGATTTTTCCTGGCCATCGGACACAAACCAAATTCAGACATATTCGCCCCATACCTGGATACGGATGATGTAGGATACATACAAACCACACCGGGTACGTCTAAAACCAACCTGGAAGGTATATTTGCCTGTGGCGATGTGCAGGATGCACATTACAGGCAAGCTGTCACCGCAGCCGGCTCAGGTTGCATGGCTGCCATCGATGCAGAAAGGTACCTCAGCGAGAAGGGTCTTTAACACCCCTACAGTACTTATTATTCTCCGTTGGTCAATGTTTTCACGTTGTTCATGGCCGTTTTATGCCGGTCAATAAACATGTGGATAAAATTAAACTTTCATTTACAGATCCGTCCCGAATATTTCTTAGATTTCAGGTTATCAAAATATGAAGGTTGGAGGACATTGATAAAATATTCCGGGAATTGATCGACAATTGCCTGAGGGGGGTTTATATTACCAATCCCTCCGGCGAGATACTTTATGCCAACAAACAGATAATCAGCATGCTGGGCTATGAGAACCTGGATGAATTAAAACAACGCAACCTGGAAGAAGAAGGGTATAATAACCAGTACGATCGCGATGAATTCAAGTCCGTCATGCAAAATGAGGGGATCATCAGGGGTTTCGAAACTGCCTGGATACGGAAGGATGGGAAAAAAATCATGGTCAGGGAGTGTGCGCGGGCTGTTTTTAACAACCAGCTTGAAGTCATACGTTATGAGGGTCTGGTTGAAGATATCACCGAGACGGCCGAATCAGACTCCCAGGTCAGGGAAAGGAGTGAAATGCTGGAAGCGGCTCTGATACAAAGAACTGCACAGCTGGAAGCGGTCAACAAGGAATTGGAAGCTTTTTCCTATTCTGTCTCGCATGATCTTCAGTCCCCTATCAGACACATGCAAAGTTTCGCAGAGTTACTCCAACGAAGAAACCGGGACACCATGGATGATAAAAGCAGGCTCTACCTGGAACACATCCTTGGTTCGATCCACAGGATGGGACGCCTGATCGAGGACCTCCTGACGTTTTCCAGGGTTTCGAGTACCAGCATAAGCAAGATACGGTTCAATCTGAAGGAGCTTGTCGAATCTATTATCAGCGATGATTATTCGATGCCGGACGGCGACCGCAAAATCACCTGGGATACTGAACAGCTTAGCATCATTGTGGGAGATCCGAACCTGTTGAGACAGGTCTATTCCAACCTGATTTCCAATGCGGTAAAATATACCAGGACGGTTGAGAAAGCCAGAATAGCTTTCGGATTTTTGCGGGAGTACGGAAAGATTCTCCTATCCGTCAAGGACAATGGGATAGGATTTGACAATAAATACGCGGAGAAGGCTTTTGAAGTTTTTTACCGCTTGCATAAAGAAGATGAATATGCAGGATCGGGTGTTGGCCTGGGTATAGTGAAACGGATCATCAACCGGTGCGGGGGTGAAATCTGGGCAGAGGGAAAAGTGAATGAAGGTGCAGCTTTCTACTTTACTTTGCCTGATTCAACATCAGCCATTAATGATCATGAAAACTTATTATAACCGCTAACCATACAATGAAAACCTTACGGATCCTTTATCTCGAGGATACAGATTATGATGTTGACCTGGTCAGGGAATACCTGGAGGAGGATGGAATTGTTTTCGACCTGATCCATGTAAAGACGAAGGAGGATTTTATAAATGCCCTGAAAGAGGAGGAACTGGATATCATCCTGGCAGATTTCTCCCTGCCTTCCTTTGATGGCCTTGAAGCCCTGGATATTACACAGCAACTGATCTCAGACATACCGTTTATCATTATTTCAGGAGTGATGGGGGAAGAACTTGCCATAGAAGCGCTGAAAAGTGGAGCCACAGATTATGTGCTTAAACAACGTCTCTCCAGGCTTGTCCCCTCGATCAGCCGGGCTTTGCTAGAAGCAAATGAAAGGGCCACCCGGCTCAAGGCTGAAAGCGAGCGCCAGAAATATGACTTTATCGTAAATGCTTCCAAATCCATGTTCACCCTGGTGGACAGGAATTATACATACGAAGCTGTCAATGATGCGTTTTGCAAAGCACATAACCTGGTCCGGGACCAGATCATCGGAAAATCACTGAAAGAGGTATGGGGTGAGGATAGCTTCGATAAATATATTAAGAAAAACTTTGATGACAGCTTTCGAAACAATGTGGTCAGGTACCAGGCCTGGTTTGAGGTGCCTTCTCGTGGCCTGCGTTGTTTTGAAGTGACTTTCTACCCTTATAAAGAGACAGGCGATGATGTAACCCATACGGTTGTTGATACGATGGATATCACGGATAAGCAGAAAGCCGAAGAGGCCATGCGGGAAAGTGAGGCAAAGTATCGTTTGCTTTTCGATCATGCTGCAGAGGCCATCCTGCTGGAAAAAGATGGACTGATCACTACCTGCAATACACGGGCGGTTGAATACTTCGGGTATACAAAACAACAACTGCTTTCTAAGGGTTTGCTGGATCTGCTGGTTAAAATCCAGCCTGATGGCAGTGATGCAAGCAAACATGCCAGTGAGCTGGAAGCCGTTACCAGTAAGGGAGGATTATTGGGGACCAACTGGGAGTTCAAAAAGAAGAATAAAAGAACATTTATTGCGGATGTAAGTGCGGCAAGTTTTCAATTGAAAGGTGAGACTTTTTACCAGTTTTTCATCCACGACATTACGGAGAAGGCAAAGGCTGAAGAAAGTCTGAAAAGGCTTGCAGAGGCCATGGAACAGTCAGTTGAACTTGTGGCAGTTACAGATATTAAGGGACATTTTGTGTACGTGAACAAGGCATGTGCGGATAAACTCGAATACTCCAAAAAGGAGATTATCGGTAAACACATTACCCAGATTCTTCCTCCGGCAGTTTCAAAGGAAACACTTTACCAGATGAATGCCGTGCTGGCTGACCATAAAGTCTGGTCCGGAGATCTGGATATCCTGTCGAAAAGGAAGCAGCAGCTGCTTGTATCAGCCAGGGTATCCCCTATCCGCAGTAAGGAAGGAGACATTACAAGCTATGTATATGTGCTTCGGGATATCACCGAAGAATCAAAGATCAAGGCATATCTCCGCCAGGCCCAGAAAATGGAAACCATCGGCACACTTGCTGGTGGTATCGCGCATGACTTCAATAATATTATCGCAACCATTACAGGTCATACAGATATCGCTCTCCAGGATATAAAGCCTGACAATCCTGTATACGAAGACCTTGAACAGATCGCAAAGGCAACCGAACGTGCCAAGGGCCTGGTCAACCAGATCCTGACTTTCTCACGCCAGGTAGAAACCAAACCTGAAGAGGTTAGGATAGATATGCTTATCACGGAAGCAACCAAACTCCTGGCTGCCTCTGTTCCAAAAAATATAAGGATAAAGCAGGGTATGGCCGCTGAATGTGGAGGTGTCATGGCCGATCCATCCCAGTTACACCAGGTTATCATGAATATTTGTACCAATGCCATATATGCCATGAAGGATAGCGGGGGGATTTTACATATCAGATCAAAATCCCTGGTACCAACACAGAGGCTTAAATCACGTTTTCCGGAACTGGAAGACAAGCAATATATCAGTCTTACCTTTAAGGATACCGGAACCGGGATGGATGACGCTACGGCGGAACGCATCTTTGAACCGTTTTTCACTACAAAGCCTGTGGGAGAAGGAACCGGACTTGGACTATCGGTTGTCCATGGAATTGTAAAGAGCCTGGGAGGTGAAATTTTCGCTGAAAGTACACCAGGAAAAGGTTCAACATTTACTATTTTGTTGCCGTGTTTGGAAGAAGAAAAACAAAAATCCTTATCAAATGCCGACCATACTGATCATCGAGGATGATACAGACCTTCGCAGGATGCTGGCAAAATTACTGCAGAGAGAGGATTTCAGGGTACTGGAAGCGGGGACCGGACTGGAAGCCCTGCAGATCCTTGATTATTATATCCCTGATATGGTTATTACGGATATCATCATGCCTGACCAGGATGGTATCGGAACCATCAACGAGCTGAAGAAAGTGTATCCGGAGGTCAAGATCATCGCCATCTCCGGTGGTGGAAGAATGCTCAGTAAGGATTATCTTGAGATCGCAAAAATCCTGGGCGCTCATTATACCTTTTCCAAGCCCTTCGATACAAGACTTTTCCTGGAGAAAGTGCATGAATTGATGAACCTTCAGGAGTCCGGCAACAATCACCCGCAATAGTTATTCTTCATCTTTGATATACCGGACTGAAAAGGCATAGTGCCCTCCATACATCCTGGTCCGTTCAATTCCTCCGGAATTTGATGTTACCTGCCGTACCCAGTATCTCGATTGGCTTTCATCATAGGTTGATGTCCAGAAATAGGCACTTGCGTTTAAAGAGTAAAACCGTTCGGCCCACCTGTAGTACATGTATCCGGATAACAATGCATTAAAACCTACACCATCTTCATTGATCAATAAATATCCGGCATTAACACCCCTGAAGCCAAGAGAAAACAATTCTTCATCCGGTATACCAAGATATGCTTCCAGAATCCGCCACTCATTATCGGTCGGAAGATGCCATCCGGGCGGAGCTGCCAGTTTTGCTGTACCCAGGGTATATAATCTTCCATAAGGTTCACAATTCGAGGGGTCATTATTGTAACAGTAAGCACCGATCGTATCAAACCTGAAATTTTCAGCCATCCACCATCGCTTCTCCAATTTCACTGTTTTATATACCTGTCCGTCCCTTGGATCCATGAAGCTGCCTGTCTCCCCTGGCTTCAGTATTATAAAGGTCTTTGCACTTTCATAATAAATAAAATCATCATCATTGCTCAGAATTTTAATGGTATAAGCACCATCATTTTCAAGTGTATCCGGTATGGTCCAGCTAAATTCCCCTGTATTTAACGCATCATCGGTTAAGTTGATATAGGTATTGCCAGATTTAAGCAATCTGATCCTGAATGATGTGCTCCTGTCATCATGCCACTTGATCAGGTAAGTATTTCCCTGAATCAATGTCTCGCCATCATTGGGGAAAATCAGCTGGTGAATATCCGGATCCACCGGATCGGATTCATAATTGCATGAAGACCATAGCAGAAATGATATGCCAAGAAGTATGTAATATGCATATGTAGTAATCTTAAACATGTTCCCAAACAGTATGTTTTATCCTATTCAACCCTGAAAGTGGCAATTTGAATAAATCTTTCACCATTATTCAAAACTCCCTGCAATACAATGTCATATTGGCCCCGTGAATGTCCGGACTTAAAGAGAATCTCCCGTGGGGTATCACTGGTAAGCTGAAAATTACCATCCCAGTACAGTGTATTTCTCGCATCAGGAATATGGCTGTCACCGGGGCTATTGTTAAGTGTCATTGAGCCAGCCAGAAAATCATACTTAATAAAAATCCCGGAATGCGGTAATTCAATTCCGGCAAAGTCATCGTTTTTAGAAAAAATACTGACGATGCCTCCGTATGTCATATTTCCTTTGACATAAGTTTCATTGATGATATCAATATGTGCAATGTGTTTCGATGATATAGACAGGATTGCATCCATATCATGTACCGCTATCATATCCACAAGTACAAGAGGTTCGAAGATTTGAATCCCGGAACTGGTTCCCATCATTTTTAAATATTTTTTCCCCTTAAGCCTTCTAACCTTTACCAGGTAGGGCAGTTCATTAAAATAGTCCTCAAGTGTTGGAAGCTGAACATAATCATCGATATTCAGCGTTTCAGTCGGGGTGCCGTAAAATGGAAGATCCCCATGGTTTTCAGGTTCATTCGCCAGCGTATCGCTGCGGGATGTGAAATGCTCAGAAATCTGAAGATTTCTTGCAAGATTCAGGGCGGTTACCCTTTCGTTTTCTGACAGATTGAAAGTTTGGTATGGCATGTTAATCGAGATGGGAGAAAAATCATTATCAACCAGGATGGACGGTATAATACTGTCAGCTCTCTCCGCAGCCATGAAAACTGTTTTTTGTCCGGTCAGTCTGGGTAAAGGGAAAAAAAACCGGCCGTCCGAATTTGTATATACGGATATAAAATCGCTGCTATCTCCCAGGATGCTTAATTCCAATTCAGTGGATGGTAAAGGTTGATTGGAATGATTATCCAGCAATAAGCCCGTTAAGGTAATGCCGTAATAGTCAGGCATATACTCAAATTTATCCTTTTGCTTTTCAATACCGTTAATGATCATGGCCCCGGGCTCGCCTGAATGGGAAGGTACAACAGAAATACAGGTAATCTTGAGGGAATCCCTGTGAATTTTGGGAATGATGCTTATTGAGATAGAGTCCAACTGCTTATACACAGCTCTGTCTGTCTCTATATGAAATAAATCATATGCTTCAACGCCTGATGTAACGGTGGTATCAGTTTTATGATCGGTCACCTCAGTATCTTCGATCTGAATAGAGCTCTCAAAAGGATTCAGAACCCTGATCTTAGTATAGCTGAAGGAGCCCGGTCCAAAATTGCGCATGTATTTCGTATAGCTTTTAAGATAATAGATCCCTGTTGATAAATTGAGCGGCACTTTTATGTAGCCGGTGCTTACAGCATTGAAGACCAGGAATTTCTGGCCCAGGATCTGGTCATTCTTCTGATTTATCATTTCTACATACAATACCTTGCTCAATGCTTTCTCCCCCGGTGAATTTTGTGTCATAATGATGGCTGAGAAAAGGATGTTTTCTCCACTGATATAAATTGATCTGTCCGTGAAAAAATCAATCGCTTCAAGAGGCGCTGAATGGCCGTCATCCTGAGCCACGGAAACGGTTCCGGGGAATGGCCCCAGCAAAAACAGTAAGATGATATGTTGAATGGTTATTTTCATTTTGCATCCGGCCAGTAACCGGGCCTTGTTGTTGTACCCCCGGCCAATTCGCAGAAGATACACTCCGGGGTTATTAATAAGACGGCCCCTCTATCTATGATAACATATACAGGGTATCCAATCGCCCATACGTCAGGCATTAGGTCTCGCAAACCATAGCGAAGCATGGCAGGCGAGCATAAAGGCAGGTACTTGATTTCAAGGTCAGGTACATCTTTTACGAAAATCCTTTTGGTTTTTACCGAAGATACCTTGAAATATCCCAGTACGGGCTGATCCGGATTGGTCTTGTTTTCAAGGTTGCTTTGAACGGTTGAAGGCTGGGTATCATAAAGACCTCCCTGCTCCAGGTTATTCATCCGTAACTGATCCCAGAAAACATACTCCGATTCACTGATGGCGTACTGTTTAACCAGTATGCTGTACATATGCGCCAAATGCGGTGTGGTATTGTCAACGAAGTGGAGCGGAAATCGCTTGTATGCATTGCTTTGCAACTCGGCTGTATTCAGAATAAAAATGTCCTTGATCATTTGGGTTGTCCAGCATACGTTGTGGGACCAGTCCCTGGGTAAGACATGATGCAGGGAGGTGCCGTCGAAATACCATTCAAGTGGCTGGGCTGTATGATATTCCCATGTTTCTTCCACCTCAAACTTGTAATAGGCGTTCCCGGAACCATGGTCATCCAGGTTTAAATAAAACTGAATGCCTTCGATAAACACCTCGGGATTATTGGTAGGTTGATCCTCCCTGATATAATATACCGAATCGATATCCGGACATTCCAGCAATTCTTCGAATTCGGACACCAGTTGTGCACCTGTGGCTGTTTCTATCTCGAGCCGGTATGCATTCCCGACACTCAGAAATTCGCGCGAGATCCGGACCCTGTATTTACCATCCTCAAATTCAGTCCCGTTAAAAGATTTGCCATGATTATCCACGATGCTCACCCTGCAATCGCTCAAGGGGATCTCTTTGGGATCCTGAATGGACGAAACCAGGGAAACGGATATGATCTGATCTTCATGTTCTGTTGTCAGTTCTCCGAATACAACATATTTACTTGATTCACCAGCTTCAATATCAGGTATATACTCTTCAATACAGGATGGCAGCATCCATGCAATGCAGAACAGTGTGATGATATTTTCAAGACTTCTCATTGCTATTCAGGCCAAAAATCGGGTTTGGTCGTCGTCCCTCCCAGTATGGACATTTCACAAAAAATACAGTCGGGGGAGACTTCCCGTATTGACTTATCAATGGTTGCCAGATAAACTGGATAAAATCTGGGATCATAAAACTGCAATGCTTGAAACAACAGCCAGATACCGCACTCGGGATAAAAATTGAAATCCAGATCGGGTACATCTTTCACAAAAATCCTATTCGTTTTTACACTGGAAACCTGAAAATATCCGAGCACCTCCTGTTCAGGATTTGTAAGGTTTACCAGATTGCCCTTCGCGGGCAATGGTTGTGTTTCATACATGCTTCCCTGTTCAAGGTTGTTTTGCCGCACCTGGTCCCAGTAAACATAACCGGGTTCATCGATGGCATATTGTTTGACCAGTATGCTGTACAGATGTTTCAGGCGCTGGGTGGTATTATCCACAAAATGCAGTAAAAATCGTTTGTAGGCATTTTCCTGCAATCCGGCCGTATTCAGGATGAATATATCCTTGATCTGATGGGTTGCCCAGCATACCATATGGGAAGAATCAGGGGGATCGATATGATGCAGGACCCCGTCGTAGTAATATTCAAGAGGCAGCTCACTATGATACTCGAATGTTTCGATGACATCAAACTTGTAATAGGGATGTTCCGCTCCAGGGGCATCCAGGTCTAAATAGAATTGAATCCCTTCGATGAAATGCTCAGGGTTATTGGTGGCTATATTCTCGCGGATGTAGTAAACAGAATCTATAGCTGGACTGTCAAGCAATTCTTCGTATTCGGAAACCAGGCTTGTACCTGCCGGTGTAAGGATCTCAAGCTGGTATGCCATCCCCGGCAGGATGTTTTCCGGAGGGATCCTGACCACATATTTACCTCCCTCAAATTCATCCCCTTCAAAGGATTTTCCAGTCCTATCTACTATTCTCACGAAACATTCAGATAAGGGCATATATTTAGGTTCCTGAATGGACGATGCCAGGGCAACAGAGACAATGTGGTCCTCCTGTTCTGTTGTCAGCTCTCCGAATACAACATATTTATTTGATTCAAGAGTCTCAATATCAGGCATATACTCTTCAATACAGGATGGCAGCATCCATGCCATGCAGAACAGTGTGACGATATTTTTAAGACTTCTCATCGCTCTTCAGGCCAAAAATCGGGTCTTTCCGTCGTTCCTCCCAGCAGGGACATTTCACAAAAAATGCAATCAGGGGAGACTTCTTTGCCACCTGTCAGATATATAGGATAGAACCTCGGGTCACGCAACCGCAATGGTGTGAACAGCCCCCAGATACCGCACTCGGGATAAAAATCGAATGTAAGATCCGGTACATCTTTCACAAAAATCCTTTTTGTTTTTGCACAGGATACCTGAAAATATCCGAGCACCTCCTGTTCAGGATTTGTAAGGTTTACCAGATTGCCCTTTGCGGGCAATGGCTGTGTTTCATACATGCTTCCCTGTTCAAGGTTGTTTTGCCGCACCTGGTCCCAATAGACATAACCGGCTTCATCGATGGTATATTGTTTGACCAGTACGCTGTACAGATATTTCAGGCGCTGGGTGGTATTATCCACAAAATGCAGTGAAAATAGTTTGTAGGCATTTTCCTGCAGCTCGGCTGCATTCAGGAGGAAAATATCCTTGATCTGTTTTGTTGCCCAACATATCATATGGGAATAATCTGGGGGGTCGACACAATGCATGTCCCCGTCGTAATAACATTCAAGAGGCAGCTCACTATGATATTCGAATGTTTCGATGACATCAATCTTGTAATAGGAATATTTTGCGCCAGGGGCATCCAGGTCTAAATAGAATTGAATCCCTTCAATGAAATGCTCAGGGTTATTGGTAGCTATATTCTCCCGCTTGTAGTATACAGAATCTATATCTGGACTGTCAAGCAATTCTTCATATTCGGAAACCAGGCTTGTGCCTGCCGGTGTAAGGATCTCAAGCCGGTATGCCATCCCGGGCATTATATTTTCCGGAGGGATCCTGACGGCATACTTACCTTCCTCCAATTCATTCCCGTCGAAGGATTTTCCACTCATATCCACTATTCTCACGAAACATTCAGATAAGGGCATATATTTAGGCTCCTGAATGGATGATGCCAGGGCAACAGAGACAATGTGGTCCTCCTGCCCTGTCATCACCTCCCCGTATACGACATATTTATTCGATTCAATATACTCAATCTCAGGCCTGTAATTTTCAATGCATGCATACATTGACACAAAACAAAAAAGGAGAAAATATGCGCTTAATCTAGTCCGTTTCAAAATTTCCAATTCTAAATAGCCATGACACGGTAAATAACTGGGTCCCTATAATGGAATACTTATAACTGTTAAGCTTCCCGTTTTCCGATTGAAAATAAACCGAATATGCGTTGCGTCGCCCGGTCAGGTTATACACGGTAAACTGCCAGGAACTATGAATAAGTTTATCCCTTTTCAGATTGCCTTCAATATTTAATGAAAGGTCCGTCCTGAAATAATCCGGAATCCGGTATTTATTCCTGCTTGAATAATCTACATAGGGTTGATCCCCGATATAATATACCGAAATGGGATAGGTAACAGGTCTTCCGGTCTGATAATTCAAGGTCGATGATACCGTGACCCTTTTGCTGAAATGGTAATTGAATATGGTATTCAGGGAATGTGGAATATCATAATTGGATGGATAGGTCTTGCCATTATTGATTTTATTCCAGAGTTCATCTCCGTCCACCCTGATTAAAGAACGGGAATAGGTATAGGCCATCCATCCGTCCGTCTTATGACTGTTCCATTTCACGAAGAACTCAATACCATAGGATCTTTGTTTGCCCTGGAGAACTTCCGTCTCGACAAGCGGGTTCGAAATGAAATTCGCCCCGTCCTTGAATTCCGGAAAATTTGTCGCCTTTTTATAAAAAGCCTCGATCGAGCTTTCAAGCCTATGACCTAAAAATGTCCTGAATACACCCACTGAAAACTGGCTGCCCCTGGAAGGCCTCAAATGGTAGTCAGACAGTTTCCACTGGGTATTCGGAGCGAGGGCTATGGTATTGCTTAACATAAACAGATGCTGATTCATCTGGTTGAAGGCCAGTTTAACTGAACCGTTTGGGTCAGTAGATAAATTCAACGCCACCCTGAATTCCGGGGATGAATACCACTTGATTGGCTCACCCGGTTTGAAATCCAGGGTATCCTTAATCAGCCTTACATCCCTGCGGTTTTCATCCTGGTAAAGATAGACCCTTCTGGGACCCATATAGGTATACATAGAAAATCTAAAACCCGCAGACAGGTTTAACCAGGGCAAGATATCGTATATATCAGATATGTACAGGGCTCCGTTCATCCCCTGTTCTGTTCCGTGATCCACCGGCGCCCTCAATGATTCAGTTCCGTAGGGCTCCACGTTGCCACGATTGAGTGAATAGTAGGAAAGATCGATTCCGTAATTCAGCGTGTGCTGTTTGTATAAATGATTGATATGATTGCGCAACTCATAATGTTGCAGTTTGTAGGCATGTTCATAGGCCGCTGAGATTTCTTGCTGATCCACGGTGCTGTATGAATACTGAGAGCCTACAAGGGAAAAATGATTTGACAGGGAGGTATTGAAATGATGGCTGATGTTTATTGAAGTCCCCAGATTTTCGTATTCATAACTGTTGAGGTCGGCCAGTTTGAAGCGGTCATGACTATGATACAGAAATGCATTGATATTGGATTTTTTGAGATCATAGCTTATGGAAGAGGTCAGATCATAAAATCCCGCATTGCTGTTTCTGATTACTGGATCATCTATTCTTGTTAATATCCAGTCCGAATAGGAAACCCGTCCGCTGACCAAAAAGGTTAATGAATCGCTTATCAGTGGACCAGATACTGTAAGGTTCCCCGCAATAGGATTGATCCCCCCGCGCAGGGAGAACCGTTTGTCGGTATGCTGCTTTGCCTCAATATCAAAGACGGAAGAAAGTTTACCTCCGTATCGGGCAGGCACATGCCCTTTATAAATGGTAAAATCGTTAATGGCATCTGCATTGAAGGCAGGGAAAAAGCCAAACAGATGCGAGGTGTTGTAAACGGGTATATTGTTTATATAAAATGCATTCTGGTCAAAATTGCCACCCCGCACGTTCAATCCGGATGAGCCTTCACCTATACTTACTATTCCGGGAAGCATTTCTGAGATTTTCAGAATATCCCGTTCACCCAGCATCATGGGTATTTGTTTTATAGATTTGACAGTGATCTTCTCTATGCCAGGGTCTTTTGAAGTAATGATCATCTGCCTGTCCCCGTAAACAACTGCCTCATCGATGGAAATATATTCCTTTATCATTTCGACAAGAAAGTCACCATCAGCATAAACAATCAGCTGGCAGGATATTTTTTTGTAACCCATGCAAT